>Ga0208414_1001067_pt1 | contig 22515 bp, 20 predicted proteins | sample AntAceMetag02UKE_FD_184770 | JGI IMG/M metagenome (GOLD analysis project Ga0208414, IMG submission 184770) | Saline lake microbial communities from Ace Lake, Antarctica - Antarctic Ace Lake Metagenome 02UKE (SPAdes) (version 2) | ecosystem: Environmental > Aquatic > Non-marine Saline and... | reverse complement strand
GGGGCGGTTGGCGTGAACGATGTTAGAGCCTACCCAGTTTGATCGTCGCAGTCGTCGGAACGCCGGGTCGAAAGATCCGGCGTTTTGATGAACCGGGAGGAATACCTCGAAGTCGGGTTTTGGACTTAACAACCGACCGTGCGGTCGATTGGGTCGATAGATTGTTACCCCTATGAGACTTTCTCTTCCCCCGACGGCCCTCCTGCTCGCAGCTCTTTTAACGCCCGCTTGCTCATCCGAAAAGTCGGATTCGCAAGGTGGTGCGATGGAAGGAATCCCAGCGAAACCCAATGTTTTGCTTATTTGCATCGATGATCTGCGCCCTGAGCTAAGAAGCTTTGGTGTCGACTACATCAGCTCTCCGCATATCGATGCGTTGGCTGACCAAGGCCGAGGTTTTCGCCGGCACTACGTGCAAGCCCCGACCTGTGGGGCATCCCGTTATGCGTTGTTGACCGGCCAATACGGCGGTTCCTCCAACTCGGCTCTTTTTGAGCGGGCCGAGAAACTTGCGGAAAAGCCGGATGCTTTCCCTCCGAGCATGCCGGCCTGGTTTCGGCAGCACGGTTATACGACGGTTTCGGTGGGTAAAGTTTCGCACTACCCCGGTGGTCGCGGCGGACCGGATTGGGACGATGAGGCCATTCCGGAAATGCCCAACTCTTGGGATCGGCACATTCTTGAGGCTGGCGATTGGCAGCACCCGAGGGGGTGGATGCATGGTTTGGCTCACGGAGAAATCCGAGGGGATGCGACCAAAATGGACGGCATTCAATTGGTTGAAGGACCCGACTCCATCTATCCGGATGGCACTAATACGGAGGTGGCGATGGCAGAGCTCGAACGTTTGACCGGCGATGAGTCCGGCAAACCGTTCTTCATGGCCTTTGGTATCCTCCGTCCGCATCTGCCCTTTGGGGCCCCGGCAAAATACATGGAGCCCTACGCGGGGGCGGAATTTCCTGCGATATCCCACCCGGACAAACCGAAGGGGCGGACCACTTGGCATAAGTCCGGCGAGTTCTATAAATATAACTTACTCGAGCCCGAGCGGATGGCAGATCCGGAATTTGCGATGGAGGTGCGGCGTCATTACGCCGCCTGCGTCTCCTACGCCGACGCCCAGGTGGGTCGGATCATGCAACGCTTGGATGAGTTGGGCCAACGCGAGAATACGATCGTTGTTCTTTGGGGCGATCATGGTTGGCACCTCGGCGAACATGATATCTGGGGAAAACATGCGCTCTTCGAAGAGTCGCTCCGCTCGCCTTTAATTATCAGTTATCCCGGTATGCCTGATCCTGGCGAAATGACTGATGCCATGGTTGAGACCATCGACATCTTTCCGACGCTGGTCGAATTGGCCAAGCTCCCGGCACCGGCGCACGCCTCCGGGGTTTCACTGGCCCCAATGCTCGCCTCGGCCGAAGCCAGCGGTCATCCGGCTTTTGGTTATTTCAAGAATGAGCGAACGCTGCGGACCGAAACCCACCGCTTGATTGTCCATGAGGACGGATACTTGGAACTTTACGATCATCGCACCCCGGAAGGTGAAACTAAGAATCTGGCGGAGAGTCAGCCCGAGCTCGCCGCGGAACTCCTCGCGCAGATCGAAACCCGGCTCCGTTGACCCGGTTTGCGGGCTGGTGATGCTACCAGCCCGGAGGAATAGGGTTTAACGCAAAGACGCCGGGTGGCAAAGCGCGCTAGGAAACCTCTGAAGGGGAGCACCTGTGGTCCTCCCGCGCCTTTGGGGCGTGGCGTCGAATGTGAGTGGGGCGAGACTAATCGAGGCGAAATCGGATCTGGGACTGTTCGCGATTGGCGCCGGGTAGGATTTTCTACGCCGGGTTAAATCGCAGGGGTGAGGGAACTGCCGGATCGAAAGGTTCGGCGATCTGATGGGGTGGGTTAAGCCAGACAAACCCCGGCAGGTATCGGATTCTGACGGGAACCGGATTTTTAGCGGGGTCCAAAAGAGCAGATACATGGCGATGAATGCGACCGAGGGTTGCAGAGGGGCGGCGGTCGGGTATCGGTTGTGATTCCCCTATGCCCCTTCGACTTCCCCGATGCCGCCTATTTGTGATCGTTGCCCTTACCTCTGCGGGGGTAATTTCTGCTCAGCATTATGGCCCGCTGCCGCTGGACCAGCAGGCTAGGTTGCCCGAGCCCGTCGACTTTGCCGTGGATTTTGCCCGGGATATTCAGCCGATTTTTGAGGAAAGCTGCGTGCAGTGTCATGCCCACGGAAAGAGTAAGGGCGTGTTCAGCCTGGAGACGCGGGATGACTTTATCTACGGTGGTGACAACGGCACGCCGGCAGAGGAAGGGCGCAGTGCGGAGAGTATGGTGGTGGCGATGGTATCGGGATTCGATCCCGAGATCGTGATGCCCAAGAAAGGGAAGAAACTGACAACCGAGCAGGTCGCGGTGTTTCGGGCCTGGGTCGACCAAGGCATGGTCTGGCCGGAGGAGATTAACTTTTTCGAAATGGATCGGGCCAACCTGCATCCAGTGGAGTTGGCGGATATGGAGATTTCGACCGAGTTTGCGAATCCGGTCGATAGTTTTGTGGCGAACTACTGGGCGCAAAACGAAGTGAAATCGGGACGGGTGGTAGATGATCGCACCTATGCGCGCAGGGTGTGGTTGGACACGGTGGGATTGTTGCCGCCGCCGAATGAGCTGGAGGTATTTCTGGCGGATCGGGCCAAGGATAAGCGGGCGCGATTGGTGAGCAGGTTGTTGGACGATCGGCAGGCTTACGCGGAGCATTGGTTGACGTTTTGGAACGACCTTTTGCGCAATGATTATCAGGGGGTGGGTTACATCGATGGGGGCCGGAAACCGATCACGGGGTGGCTTTACACGGCGCTGGCTCGGAACCTGCCTTATGATGATTTTGTGGCGGAACTGGTGAATCCGGGGGCCGAGGCGGAAGGGTTTGCCAATGGCATCTCCTGGCGAGGCGCGGTGAATGCGAGCATGCTCCCACCGATGCAGGCGGCTCAAGGCGTGGCGCATGTTTTTATGGGGGTGAATCTGAAGTGTGCGTCCTGCCACGACAGTTTTATCGATGATTACACGCTCGAGGATTCGTATGGGCTGGCGAGCGTCTATGCGGATGGACCGTTGGAGATCGCAGAGTGTGATATTCCGACCGGTAACATGAGTCGGGTGAAGTTCCTTTACGAAGAGATTGGAGAGATCGAGTTAAGCGCGAGTCCGGCGGACCGGCGGCGACAGTTGGCCGACATCATTACGGGGCGCAAGAACGGTCGGCTCCCGCGCACGATTGTGAATCGATTGTGGCAGCGGTTTTTGGGCCGAGGGTTGGTGGAGCCGATTGATGAGATGGATCGTCCCGCCTGGTCGCCGGAATTGATGGATTGGTTGGCGGAGGATCTGGTCGCGCATCGATTTGATCTGAAGCACACCATGGCACGGATTCTCACCTCGCGAGCTTACCAATTGTCGGCACAGCGAGAAGTGGGTAATCCCGATGCCTGGGTGTTCAAAGGTCCCGAGGTGCGTCGGCTTAATGCGGAGCAGTTTTCGGATGCGATTCACACGGTGGCGGGACTGCCGTATCCCAATAACTCCGCGAAGGTGAATCGCAATGCGGCGTTGGGCGATGAGTCGATGGAAGCGTTACCGCTCGAGCCGAAGTGGATCTGGCGGACGGCAGACGCCATGACGGGAGCGAAGCCCGAGAATGTTACTTTCGAGCGCACGTTAATCCTGGACGAACTGCCGACGGAAGCGGTGCTCACGATCGCGGCGGACAATGGCTATGCCGTGACGATCAACGACAAGCGGGTGGGTTCGTCGAGCAAGCGCACGAGCACGGGGGCCAATGTTTACGACATCCTCACTCCCTTGCAGGTCGGTGCGAATCACCTGCGAGTGGTGGGTAACAATTTTCTGGCGGACGGCACCTCGATTCGTTTGCGACCGGGGCAGACGGAATTACCGGTGATGTCCCTGGACTCTTACAATCCGGCGGGGTTGATCTTGTATGCTCGTATTCGGACTCAGAATACGGTGCAGGATCTGGTATCGGATGGTCGGTGGACCGTGCGAGCGGGTAGCGCGGCCCCGCAATTGGCGGTTGAGCTCGGGGGCGTGGATCTTGCGCCCTGGCGGTTGGGCGATCATTTCCTGGAGCAAGCCGCCGCGCCGAAAGACGATGCGCCGGTGGGTCGCGCCTCGTTGGTCGCAGCGGATCCCTTGATGGTGGCATTGGGCCGGCCCAATCGAGAGCAGACCGTCACCGTGCGACAGGAGGAGGCGACTACTTTGCAGGCACTGGAGCTCACGAATGGCAGCACGTTGGCGGTGTTGCTCAGCGAGGCGGCGAAACAGATTCTCGCCGACTCGACGCCCTCGAGTGAGGCGCTGGTGAGTCGACTTTATCAGTCTACCCTCAGTCGACCGCCCGCAAAGGAAGAGCTCGCTCTGGCGGCCGATCTGGTCGGCTCGCCGGTGTTGGCGGCGGGGGTGGAAGATCTCCTTTGGGTACTGACGCAGCTCCCCGAATTTCAACTCATTTACTAATCCCTTTCACCCCATGAATCTGCACCGACTCTTCGCTCAACGAGCATGGCAGCAAGCTCACCCTCATCTCGATACGCGCCGTGATTTTTTAAAGAAAGCGTCGACGGCGACACTCGCGGCGTTGGCCGCGGGAGCACCTCGTTCGTGGGCGGCCGATGCGGCGATGAAATCGATCGCGCCGACGGCGGATCGCGTGATTGTGCTCTGGATGGCGGGGGGAATGGCGCACACGGAGACGTTTGATCCGAAGCGTTTCACTCCGTATCGGGACGGGCTCAATCCGGATGAAGTCTTGAGCACGTTTCCGTCGATTCCGACGGCGGTGGATGGGGTGCGTTTTTCGGAGGGGTTGGAAAACCTGGCGGGCGTGATGGATCGAGGCACGCTCATTCGCGGGATGCAGGCGGCGGATTTAGGGTTCATCTTACACTCGCGGCATCAGTTTAACTGGCACACGGGTTACGTGCCGCCGCAGACGGTCGCCGCGCCGCATTTGGGGGCTTGGATGGCGCGAGCGCGGGGAGCGGCGGATCCAGCGATGCCCGCGTTTATCAACATTGGGCAGCGTTTCAATTTGGGTGAAGGCGAGGAGTTGAAGGCGTTCACTTCGTCCGGATTTTTGGGGAGTGAGTATGGGCCGTTCAACGTGGCGTTCCCGGAGCAGGCGACGGATGCGGTGCGTCCGCCGGAGGGCATGAGTCCGGGGCGGTTTGCGAATCGGGAGAAGTTTTATCGGAAGCTCTTGGCCGAAAGTCCGATCGGAGAAGCAGGCAGTGATTACCAAAAAGAGTCGCTGCTCCGGTCAATGGACAACGCGCATCGATTGCTTAATTCGCCGTCGGCGAAGGCGTTCGATCTCTCGCTCGAACCGGAGGCGAACACGCGGAAGTATTTCCCAGATTACACGTCCGGGATGCGCTTTGATGCGGTGCGAGATCGCATGGGCGGCAAGTATGAGGAGAGCATGGTGGGACGCTTTGGGCTCGGGTGTTTACTGGCGCGCAGACTATGTGAGTCGGGGGCACGATTTATCGAAGTGACCACGGAATACATTCCATTCTTCAATTGGGATACGCACGAAAACGGGCATAGCCGGCTCGTGGGGATGAAGCGAATGATTGATGCGCCGATTGCGCAATTGGTGAAGGACTTGGAGGAGCGCGGATTGTTGGATCGGACGCTGGTCGTGGTGGCGAGTGAGTTTAGCCGGGATATGATGGTGGAGGGCAAGCCGGACAAAGGCGTGACGGATCAGGTGGAGGTGCCGACGGTGATCAACGATCCAAAGTTTTACGGTATGCACCGTCATTTCACCGCCGCCGGCAGCGTGTTACTTTTCGGAGGCGGGGTGAAGCAAGGTCACGTGCATGGCGTCACGGCGGATGAGCGTCCCTGCAAGACGGTGGTCGATCCAGTGACGATTACCGATCTGCATGCCTCGATCTACCGCGCGATGGGCATTCCGGCGGACCATCATTACGACATCGAACGGCGGCCGTTTTACGTGACATCGGATGGAAAGGGTAAGGCGGTGGAGGCGTTGTTTCGGGGCTAGGCAGCATCTGAGTGGTTTCGGTTTGATGCTCCTTCCGGATCTCGCCCCAAAAAAAGTCATCAGCTCCAGTCTATCCGTTCTGTCTTCCTGACTGCTCCGAGCAGAAGGATGCGATCGATTTTGCGAAAGCACGTTCGAGTAAAGCGGCTTGATCTGGTTCGGGTGAAGCTAAATTGCGAGCCGCATTAGATTCCACAAATACTCCACGTGATTCCTATCTCAATCCATCAAAACGTTGTTATGATAGGTCCTAGATTTCCGTAAATTGCACTCAAGTAGGGTTCTCTATTATTTGCAGCGGGCTTATCCGAAGGCGAAGCAGGTCTTGCCGGGCCACGGTACGATTGGCGGGAGGGAGCTGATCCAGCACACGATCGATTTGGCGGAAGCAGCGCAGCGAGAGTCGGCGTCGAAGTAGGAGCGTTGCCGGGCAGGGCGTCCCGTTGGCGGAGGGACGAGCCTACGGCGTCGGGCTCGAATGTTCGGCGCGGCGAGTCGCCACCAGCTCGATGGCCACTCGCGGACCGTCGCCATCGGGTTGGCCCGCGTAGATTGCGGTGATACCGGCCAGGGTTGAGCCCGGCGCATGGGGCCGCTCCACCACCAGCTCTACCATGAGCGCGAGCTGGTCGTTGATCGAGACTTTCAGCGGCACGACGTAGGCGCCGTCGGCGGCCTCAGCGGTCCGGATGCCAGCGCCGGGCATCGCGATGTGGGATGAAACATTGCCGAGACGCGTAACCATCGCCCACCACGGAATATCGATCGCCTTAAACAGGATCTCCCGCAATCCGGGCGTCTTTACGGCGATACCGAAAAACTCGAACAGGGCGGGCACGGCTCCGGCGATCGCGCGCTCGTCCTCGGCGGTCACGCCGCGCGTTTCGAACCGAGCTCGGTTTGCGGTCGCTTCCTCGGCGGGAAATGGGGGGCCGGTCGTGACGCCAAACCCGACGGTCCCGGAGTTGTCGCGCAGGCGCATGATCGTCGTTGCCGCGCGATCCAAGCCGAGGCCCAGGAACTCTCCGTTCACGACAAATCGCGTCTTTTTGATCTCCACTCGTTTCACGGCGCGCTCGATTCGTTTTTCGTCCGTCGCCAGCGGACCTACGACCACGACATTCATCGCTATGGGCTCAAAACCGAATTTCATCTCGCGACCAGTCGAGGTATGAAGCGTCGTGCCGCTCGCGTCGGTTGCTGCCAGTTTTTCCTGCTCCTCGGTATTCAAAACGCCGACGGTGAAATCGACCAACCACTGCGTTTGCTTCCGGCCATCCTGTAGCGTGACGAGGGCCACGCAACGGTCACCGCGTTGCAGAGCAGAGGCTGTGCTTCGTTGGCTGCCGTGAACCCCTCGAGCGGGACTTCTTGCCCCTGGGCATACGCTCGGATGGCGGCACTGGGCTCTGCGCGGTCGTGAGGCGGGAATACCGGGTCGGCCGCCACCGCGAAACTTGCTCCGAGCAGAATTCCACTCAGCAGCCTGCCCTCCCAATTGTTTAGGCCTAGTTTGTTCGCCACGTGCTTAGGACGCGGAAACCGACCTTTTGTTCAGAAACTCGCCGACGGCGAAAGCGGCGAGGGCAAGAGCGGCGAACGGACGAACCGATCCCGATGTTCCCTTTACGGAGATTCGGGTTCGACGACTTCGAGTTCGCCAATTTGCACGTCGGTGTTGCGACGATCGCGTTCACCGAGGAAGACGGGGACGTCCGTCTCGGCGCCGAGAAATGGCGCGGCGCTGGCCAGCATCACATTCATGAATTTTGGCAGACTGTTGCGATCGAGTTCGATGCTGATCCTGGTGCGCCAGACGATGTCTCGTTCTTGGCGACGTAACGCCTCGGCACTCATGGCGGACACGGTGATGTAGAGCCGATCATTTTGGAGGGCGATTTTGAAGAGTTGAGCGGTCTTGTAGTCCATCCGGCGGTTGAACATACGACTGGCTCCCACCAGATGTCGGATCTCGCCGCCGTTGGCGTATTCGTTGGTTTTTAAGTATTCCGAAGTGTCGACCGCGTCTTCGACCGTGAGATCAATTTCCGCTTCGTCCCATTCATTGAGATCCACGGCGACGGTGCCATAGGCAAACGAGACAATGAGCTCGGGCTCCGGGCCTTCTTTCTCGGCGCGACGAAATCCCTGAGACGCGAGGGTTTGATGAATCAGGTTTTCGAGGTCGGATTTAAGGGGCATTTGTTCACCGCGAATCTTGCCGCCCAGGTCGAGCTGCGCGCCGCCGATCAGGTAGTAGTAGATCGGGTGCCCGGGGGTTGGGCGCGTTTCTGAGAGGGGTCGATCAAATGTCTCGCCCACGACCAAAACTTCCGGCTCGCGTTGGGCGGAAAGCGAGAGGATGGAACCGAGCAACAGACCGAGAGGGGCGAAAGCGCGGAGGGAAGGGGGCATGGTGGGCGAGAAGAAGGCGTAATGCTAGGGGCGCGGGCTTCGGCCCGTGAGACGGGTCTCGACTTGCCAGGCTTTCGGTTTAACCGACATGTCGCTGTCGTCCCCGTAGTGGTTTTGCAGCGCGACGAGTTGTTGCTTGTGGTCTTCGATCACGGCGGCGTAAGCCGGGTTGCCGTAGAGGTTCATGAGTTCGTCGGGATCGTTTTTCAGATCATAGAATTCCCACTCACCGAACTGATAGAGATTCATTAATTTGTAGCGCGCGGTGCGGATACCGTTGTGGCGGGGGACCATGTGCGAGCTGGGGTATTCGTAGTAGTGGTAGTAGACGCTCTTTCTCCAGTCGTCAGGAGACTCGCCCTTGAGCAAGGGCACCAGGGAGCGACCTTGCATGTCGGCTGGGATGGCGGTCTGGGCGACATCGAGGAACGTCTCCGCGTAGTCGAGGTTCTGAATGAGGTGATCGCTTTTTGATCCGGCGGCGACGACACCCGGCCATTTAATAATGAACGGCATCTGAAACGATTCTTCATACATCCAGCGTTTGTCGAACCACCCGTGATCGCCGACGTAGAACCCTTGGTCCGAAGAGTAGATGACGATGGTATTTTGGTCCAAGTCGAGCTCCTTGAGCGTGTCCACCAAACGCCCCACGCTCTCGTCGACGCCCTTGATGCAACGCAGGTAGTTTTTGGCGTAACGCTGATATTTCCAGCGAATCAAGTCCTCGCCACTGAGGTTGGCGGCATGGAAGGCGGCGTCCTTGGGCGCGTAGGCATCGCGCCACACTTTCATCTGTTCCGGCGTCATGCGTTTGGTGTTGTTCCAAGCGGAACGGTCGGTGCGAAGCGCGGGGTGCGGGTCCACGAAATCAGCGGTAAGATCGACGAAGAGGTCGAAGTTCAGGTCCATGTGCCGATCGATTTCCATCTCCTGGTACTGCGCGGCGGGAGAATTGTCTTCCCACCTATCGAACAGCGTATCCGGTTCGGGGATAACAATATCGTCGTAGAGATGGAGATGGCGGGGGGCGGGCATCCAATTGCGGTGGGGTGCCTTGTGCTGCACCATGAGCATAAACGGTTTCCCGGTGTCGCGTTTGGTCTTCAGATAATTGACGGCCATATCGGTCACGATGTCGGTGGCGTGGCCGGGAATCACGACGTTGCCATCGGGGGTGATGAAGTCGGGATTGTAGTAGAGGCCTTGGCCGGGCAGCACGGCCCAGTCGTCGTAGCCTTGCGGCTGCCCTTTCAGATGAGACTTACCGTAGATGGCGGTTTGATAGCCCGCTTGTTGGAGGAGCTTGGGGAAGGTTTGTTGATCCCAGTCGAACGAATTTCCGTTGCTCATGAAGCCGTTCAGGTGGCTGTGCTTTCCGGTCTGAATTACCGCCCGGCTCGGGCCGCAAATTGAATTGGTGCAAAAGCTATTGCGAAACAGCATGCCCTCGCGCGCCAGTTGGTCGATGTTGGGCGTGGGGTTGACCGACTTGAGCCAGCCATCGTAAGCGCCGATGGCGTTGGGTGCGTGATCGTCGGAAAAGATGAAAACAATGTTGGGCCGTTTCGCCGCATGCAGCAGGCTCGTTACCGCGATGAAGGCTAAGGCGAGGGTAATCGAATAGAGGGGTTTCACCTCGGGAGGTCGTCAGCAACAATGGGCGCGATGCAAGCTCCCTGACGGGGTTGTTGGCGATTAGTTCGAGGTCGTTAAGAAATGTGGTTTTATCGCTAAATTTGGCTAAGAATTCGGATCAATTGGGAGTAACATTTCCTAGGTCCCAGGCAATTCATGATGTTTTCGAGTCGTCGAGTGTTCCGAAAAGGGACGGGGGGCGTGACCGGTCCAAAGCCGGTTGCACTCGTTATCTTGGAACCCATGGCTCCGGTTTACATCGAACGGATAGGTGAGTCTGAATCGACGGGAGGGTGGTATTTATCGGGCTGATCTTCGACTCAATCGGAGAGCGGGATAGCGCGATCCCATTGAGGTTCCTTGCGGAGCCAAAACTTCGCTCGTTCCGCCGGAGTAAAGCAGTGTTTCCGGAAGGAAGATTGAGAGATCGCTTCCGCATAGCGGTGAGGGATGCGCACGCGCTTTTTGAATTTTTCGGAGAGTTTGACGTCGTCTCATGCTTCCGCGGCATTCCGGCGACTGATAGGGATAGTCATTCCCCAACCATAAACTGAGGGTGGTTGATATTTGCTGATCAGGGATTCCGCGCGTCATGAGCAGAACGGAGTATTTTACGGGGGTGATGGTGACAGTCCCTTCCGTTTGCGGTGAGGGATGTTGGTAGCGGTCGATCCCGAAATCGGGTTTGAATTCGGTTTCGAAAAAATACCCCGACCCCGAACGATGAGCGTAGTATTGCTCGCAGATCCGGGGGAAGTTATCTAGTCGCGTTTGGAGCTTCGATCTCCCGCCTGATTCGAATTAGGTAGGATTGGGGGGATAACGAGCGGAGTCGGCCGGTTGGTTCGCGCACCGTAGGTAATGAGTGGATACGCCTTCCCGATTGAGTCACCGAGGACCCTCCGGAGTCACCGAGTTCGCGGAGGCCGAGAGGCAGGCGCGGACGGCCGAGCAGTCCGTCCCGGCCCTCGGCGAAGCTGATTAAGAGCTGAATTTCGAAAGCATAAAATTGATCGCTTAAAGCAGAACGTTGGGCGCGTTTTGCGCCTAGGGTTCATTACCTATTTTGGGCATTAATTCTCGCGTTAAAATTGCGTAAAACACAGAGTCCCCGCCGTTTGGTCAGGAGCTCTACTGGTTTCTGGCATGACCCTCTTACCCCCTTAAACTCATGAGTCGTTATACCCTTTCGGAATTCATTGATCGCACCAAGAACCGCGACCATGGGGAAGGGCTCTTCGAATTGGAGAATCCGCGGTTTTTGGAGGTGAACTTGGATGGGATGATCTGGATGAAGATGGGGGCGATGGTGGCCTACAATGGGCAGGTTAAGTTTACGCGGGAGACGCTGTTGTCGCAGGGGATCGGCAACCTGTTGAAGAAGGCGGTGAGTGGGGAAGGGACCAAGCTCACCAAGGCCGAAGGCGTGGGGGCGGTTTACTTAGCCGATGCCGGGAAGAAGATCATCATTCTCAAGCTGGATAACGAAGCGATCGTGGTGAACGGCAACGATGTGCTGGCGTTTGAGCCGAGTATCAAATGCGACATCAAGATGATGAAGAAGATGGTGGCGATGGTGGCGGGCGGGCTCTTCAACGTGCGGTTGGAAGGCACGGGGCTGGTGGCGATCACGACGCATTACGATCCCATCACGCTGCACGTCTCACCGGGCAATCCGGTGATTACTGATCCCAATGCGACGGTGGCTTGGTCGGGCAATCTGGAGCCGAAGTTTAAGAAAGACATCTCGTTCAAAACCTTCCTCGGCCGCGGCAGCGGCGAAAGCATCCAAATGCAGTTCGAAGGCGAAGGCTTCGTCGTCGTGCAGCCCTTCAAAGAAGTGTATATGCAGGCGTCGCAGTAAAGAATTTCTACCAACACCAGAATGGAAGAGCTTAAAGCTGACCTTAATCCGACTTATGCCTTCTTTGAGCACCTCTAAGGCCAAATTTATCGTCCTTCGCAGACATCATTCTAATCGGGTGGAACCCGCCCCCCCCTTTTTCGCGGTAAAAGGTGAATTTAAATAGGCCTCAACCCCTCTCTGCCCCAATCCCAACTCACCCCTAGCGGCGATGAAAAAGAGACTAGTCATTTGTGCCGATGGCACTTGGAACCGGCCGGAAAAGAACCTGAAGGAGGACTTCCCGACCAATGTCCTCAAACTGGCCCGAGCGATTAAGCCCGTCGCGCCCAACCGTGTGCCGCAGCAGGTCTTTTATGACTGGGGCGTGGGTTCCTATGAGCAGAAAGTTGTCGGCGGTGTGACCGGAAAGGGGCTGCACAAAAACATCCTCGATGACTACCGTTACATTGTTCAGAACTACAATCCGGGCGATGAGATCTTCCTCTTTGGATTCAGTCGCGGTGCCTATACGATTCGTTGCCTGTGCGGGTTGATCAACAATGTTGGTATCGTAAAGCGTCAGCACGCTAACCGGTTGGAGGCCGCCTTCCGGCATTACAAAAGGCCTGGTCCTGCTTACGCTCCCGGAGGAGAGAAATCCAAAGCGTTTAGAACGGAATTTTCGCACGCTTCGCGGAAAGTCGCGTTCGTTGGGGTGTGGGATACGGTCGGGGCGATGGGAATTCCTCTGTCGTTCCTGGGGCTGTTTGACGACAGGGATGAGTTCTATGATACGAAAATTGGCAGCAATGTGGAGGTCGCACGGCACGCCATGGCGATCGATGAACTGAGGCGCGATTTTGAACCCACGATTTGGGAGCCGAGACCAAATGTGGATATGCAACAGGTTTGGTTTACCGGTGCGCACAGCAACGTGGGTGGAAGTTATTCCCCCGATAAAGATGAGACGCTGTTATCAGACATCCCGCTGGAGTGGATGATGGCGGAAGCGCGGGCGCGTGGCTTGGTCGTGGAGCCTCATCTTGATGAGAAATTACACCCGAATCCACTCGCTACCCTACATAACTCGAGGCGGAGTTTCTATCGGGTGAAACGCCGGTTCAACCGCGAGATCGACCACGAAAAAGGAAAGGTGCTCATCCATCCATCAGTCCGCGAACGTTGGGATAGGAATCCTAAATATCGCCCCACTCGACTCGCCGCCTACGTGAGAGCACATGGCTGGCCCGGTCTGGGTTAAGCAGCGGACGATAGTTTCTTAACGGATACGGAATCGAAGCCCCTCCTCCATCTGGCATGATGAATCGGAACGAGATCCGAACCCATGGGTGCAAATTCTACCCGGAGTATGCCGACCGAAGACGACGGCCATAGGACGTCAGGTCATGACTTTTGATCATCTCACTCCGTCTGCGCGAATCGCTGCGGGACGAGGTGGGATGGCCCCGGTAGTCGCATGCAACAATGTGGGTCGCGCTTCATGCCCGACATCATTGAGGATGCAAATCAGTCGACATTAACGCACGTGGAGTAGGGATAACACCCTAGATGAAAGAGACATATATAAATTATTGTCTCGCCAATAATTTGGTGATTCGTTCAGTCGAAAGACTGCTCCATGCGTCCGACTGGCCGCTGATGCGCTTCGGGGCGGTTCCCGAATCGAATATCCCCGCCATGAAGGCCATCCGACCCAACCAGCCCACGCTTCGGCACTGGGTTTGCCGTGCCCGCGTGCAAGCAGGAGGGAATCTCTGGGGCGACAAACTCACAACGCCCGACCTGTTTTAAGCCCCTTCTCTACGGCCGTTACACTTTAAATCCACCCCAGGTTTTCTCCGCATTTTAATATGAAAAAGAACATCATTCTTCCACTCCTTTCGAGTGTCATCCTGTTCGCAGGCTGCGCGACGGAAACCAGCCAATCGGTTGCACCGGTTCAGGTAAAAGCCGCGATGCGCACCTACTCGGGGCCCAAGGCTCAAGTGGCGGTGGGCAAATTTGATAATCAATCTGCCTACATGCGTGGCGTCTTTAGCGATGGGGTCGATCGGCTCGGAGGTCAGGCGAAAACTATTTTGGTGACTCATCTGCAGCAATCGGGACGTTTTGCCGTATTGGATCGGGAGAACTTGGAGGAGATTCGACAAGAGGCGGCGTTTAGCGGTGCGGCTCAGTCGATTAAGGGGGCTCGATACACGGTGTCGGGTAATGTGACCGAATTCGGTCGTAAGGAGGTTGGGGATCAGCAGCTCTTCGGAATCGTGGGTTCGGGTAAGCAGCAGATTGCTTACACGAAAGTGAGTTTGTATGTGGTTGATGTTACTACCTCCGAGGTGGTTACTTCGGTGCAGGGGGCAGGTGAATATAAGCTAAGTAATCGTGAGGTGCTCGGTTTTGGAGGCACCGCCAGCTATGATTCGACGCTTAATGGAAAAGTGCTCGATCTCGCAATTCGGGAAGCGGTTGATCGCCTGAGCGAAAGCATGGAACAGGAAGCTTGGAATCGCGCTCAAAACTGATGAAAGCCGTTTTATTAGCACTCATGCTGCTGGTCATGCTGGGAATGACCGGATGCGAAACCACCAAGCCACTGTATCACTGGGGTAACTACACTTCATTGACCTACCTGCAGTATACCAAACCAGATAAAGCGACGGCAGAGTTTCAGATCGAAAAACTGAACGAAGACCTCGAAAAAGGCTCCTCCAAAAACCTAGGTGCACCTCCGGGACTTCACGCTCACTTAGGCTATTTATATCTCCAGACCGGTCAGATCGATAAAGGAGTGCAGCATTTCCAGAACGAGAAGCGTTTGTTCCCCGAATCGGCTCAAATGATTGATGGCATGCTTGAAAACCTCCGCAGAAAGGAGTCGTCGTGAATCGACTGACTCTCCCGCTTCTAATTATCGTCTTCGCTTTGTGGTTCTCAGGCTGTGCTACGGTTCCACCCCAGGATTATACGAGTCTGCGGGCTAGCCACCCCCGCTCAATCTTGGTGCTACCACCGGCCAACGAGACGACCGAAATTAACGCGACCTACGGGATGATGGCTGCGTCGACACAACCGCTGTCAGAGTTGGGATACTACGTGTTCCCCGTCGCGGTGGTTGATCTCTACATGAAGGAAAACGGACTTTCCGTCGCCGATGAGATGCACGCTGTGCCGTTGGATAAACTACGCAAAGTATTTGGCGCAGACTCCGTCCTCTACATCACTGTTGAGAGCTACGGTAGTAAATACCAAGTGATCGCCAGTAACACCTACGTTCATGCTCGGGCCCGATTGGTGGGTAGCTTGGATGGCACTGAATTATGGAACAGCCGAGTAGAGGTGGTCTTTTCTGGATCGAATGGGTTGATCGAGGCGCTCGTTGAGCAAGTGATCAATAAATTGGTCGATAAGACCAAGGGGGTCGCGGACATGGCAGCCGTGCAATTGTATACCATGCCAGATCAAGGACTGCTGAAGGGGCCCTACCGCCCACAGTTTGGCACAGACTAATTGGGCTCAAAATCGTTCACATCCTCGACCATTATGAACCTGAGCAATCGCCTAGATCTAAGCATTCCCCGAAGAAAGTTTCGTCGCCGTCCAGCCCTACCGCCAAATCGACCTGTGAGCGGATGATTTGTTCTTAACTACAAACTACAACGCCTGACCCCGTTTTTCCCTTTGACGGAGGGTCGCCTGCCGTAAAATTAACCGGTTCAGCCAATGATAGCTAAACAAGCACCGATTTTGTTATTCAAAACAAACGATTAAAAGATGAACACAAAAAAGAAACACACATTCAAAGTTATTCAATTTATTCTGACCGGATTCTTTTGCCTAATGTTTATTGAAGCCGGGGGGCAGACTCCAAGGATGCCCACCTCTTTAGAACTCAGCAAGAATGAGCCAATTAAATACATGGGAGGCGTTGCACCTGACAGGAATTACTCTGACGGGCGGCTGCGCTATGCCATAGGAGTCCATACCTACCAGCCATTACGTGCAAACCGGACTGATCCACCTGAGGGTAGTATGGTTGGCTGGACATATAATCACCAACCATGTCTGTCATCATCTAAGGTTATGGATCGTTGCACTGAGAACCTTTGGAAAATTTCTGATCCTGTTTTACTCCCCGGTCCGGAAGGTTCTGTTGATGAAGTCTCGGTAAAGGACCCATCAATCGTTTATTTTGAAGGAATGTGGCACCTTTTTTTCACCGCAAGGAGTAAAACAGAATATACTACCAGTTATGTATCTGCAAAAGAACTGGCTGGGCTTCAATATGCGCAAAGAGATGAATTGGAAGTAATAAGGGGTGAAAGCCGTTATGGTTGTGCGCCTCAGGTTTTCTATTTTGAGCCCCGGGATCAATGGTATATGATATTCCAAAACCGGGATGAAAATTATCAACCTGCGTACTCTACAACAAAGACTATTGCCAAACCCGATACATGGAGCAAACCTTTACCCTTGTTATTCAAGGATACTGAAGGGAAATGGATTGACTTCTGGATAATTTGTGATGATGATACCGCCTATCTTTTCTACACGCAATCACATAACAGAACAGTAGTTGTACGGACTACACCTCTGGAAGAGTTCCCTAACGGATGGGGTGAGCCCAAAAAGGTATTGGATAATATCTTTGAGGCAGTTCATATTTACAAGGTGAAAGGTAAAAAAGAGTATCACATGATTTATGAACTAAATGATAATGAAATTCGATCATTTGGATTTGCAACCGCACAAGATCTGAAAGGGCCATGGGAAAGGGTGACTGACAGGTACGCAACTGGTGACCAGCTCGTTTATGTTGGTGAAAATAGTCCGTGGACAGAAATGGTTTCTCATGGTGAAGTAATTCGTTCAGGCTATAATCAAAAATTGGAGTACGAACCTGATGACTGCAATTGGATCATTCAGGGAGTCCTTAGAGATGAAATAACGGATCCATATCCTAATATACCATGGAAACTGGGAATTATTAGTCTAAGCAAACCAGATCATTGATTTATTGTGAATTAGATATATCACTTAAATCTATTATTAGATTTTATTTGATACTTAAATATCGTATTATGGCAATTTTTAATATATCTGGACTTTACTGATAGGAAATTCCTTTGGCGCGCCTCGCTGGGGGAGGGGGGTTTCCATTTAACAATAAGCACTTCCCCTCTCACCACCCCTTCAATAAACACCCATGAGCATCTCGACACTCGATCTTGTTATCATCATCATTTACCTGGTAGGCATCACTGCTATCGGGGTTTTTGCAGGCTATCGCAAAAAGACCACCAGCAAGGAATACTTTCTAGCGGGTAAATCATTGGGATGGTTTTCGATCGGTTCCTCCTTGTTTGCATCGAACATCTCGACCATCCACCTCGTCGGCCTCGCAGCGGCCGGTGCCAGCGTGGGTATAGTCATGGGTAACTTCGAGTGGATGGCATCGTTCTGCCTGATCGCGCTCGCCTTGTTTTTTGCCCCATTCTATTTCCGCAGCGGGATCTCGACCCTGCCGGAGTTTCTCGAACGCCGCTATAGCCCAACGGCGCGCACCTTCCTGGCAGCGATCGCGATTTTCGGGGCTCTGTTGATTCACATCGGAATCAGTTTATTTGCAGGAGCCAAGCTTTTTGAGGCATTTCTCGGCATACCGGTGATCTGGTCGATCCTGATCATCTCGGCGGTTACGGTCATTTACACGGTGCTCGGCGGCCTCAAAGCGGTGGTGGTCACTGAAACGATCCAGACATTCCTGCTGCTGGGTGGCGCGATTCTGATCACGGTGCTCGGCATCCTCTACCTGCCTGAGGCCGGGGTGAATAGCTACGCCGAGTTCAAGGCGCAGCTTGAGCCTGAGCAGATGAGTATGGTCCACTCGATTTTTAACGAGAAAGGCCATCTTAACGAATACTCATGGCTGGCCATTCTACTCGGCTATCCGGTGCTGGGAATCTGGTACTGGTGCTCGGACCAAACCATCGTGCAGCGCGTGCTCGGCTCACGCAGTGAACGCGACGGCCAGAACGGTGCACTATTCGCCGGCTTCCTCAAAATCCTGCCCCTGTTCCTGATGGTCGTCCCCGGCGTCATTGCGTTTGTTTTGGCGAAGAACGGCACGTTGTCGTTTGGCTTACTTGATGATGGTAAGCCCGATTACAATACGACCTTGCCGAATATGATTAATCTTCTCGTTCCAGTGGGTCTTAAAGGCCTCCTGGCTGCCGGGATGCTGGCGGCTCTGATGAGCACTATTGCCGCGGCGCTAAATAGCTGCGCTACCTTGATATCCGTGGATATTGTCAAACGGATTAAACCGAATCTGGGAGATGCGCAGGAGGTGAAAATTGGCCGCATCAGTGCCGGCGTGATTATGGTTTTGGCCATGCTCTGGTCGACCCAAGGTGGGCAGTTTGGGACGATCTTCGAAGCGATTAACAAAATCCCGATGATCTTCGCACCCGCAGTGACCACCGTATTAGTCCTCGGAGTGTTCTGGAAACGTGGCACTAATCAAGCCGCTTTGGCGACATTCGCCATCGGTTGCGCGGTTGGGCTGGTTTATTTTGTGATGGATATGAAGGTGGTCGGTGAGGCGATTCTCGAAAACCCGTCAGCCGATTTCGCCGGTCTGGTAACCGATCCGATCCAAGGGCTCGGGTTGCCATTCATGATCGTCGGGCCGATTCTCTGTGTCTTCTGTATTATCACCTATGTCGTGGTCAGCCTGATGACCCCGCCACCAAAACCAGAACAGCTGGAGAACGCTTGCTGGGGCAGCCCACTGAAGGCCTTGACTCAAGGCAAGATCACCGGCATAGGCGACCCTAGGGTGACGGCGCTCATTCTCTGCGGCGTGATGGCTGTGCTTTACGCTTTCCTCCACTGATTTTACTAATTATTTCCTTTTACTAAATTATTATCGATAACATGTCTGAACAAGAAACGATGAAAGCTTGGGTTCTCCATGGGGAGAAAGACATCCGTTTGGAAGATCGTCCGACACCATCGCCGAAAGCGGGTGAGGTGTTGGTGAAAGTGCGCGCTGCGGGCATTTGCGGCAGCGACCTCCATTATTATGCGCATGGCCGCTGCGGGAACTTCATTCCCACGCAGCCATTTGTGCTCGGTCATGAGTTTGCCGGCGACATCGTATCCGTGGGTGAAGGAGTCGATGAAACACTCATCGGAACTCGGGTAGCGGTGGATCCTTCGCGCGCTTGTGGCTGTTGCCGCTTGTGCCGAGCTGGGCGCTACAACCTGTGTCCTGAGATGGTCTATTTCGGATCGGCGAGCGTAGTCCCTCCGAGCGACGGTTGCTATTCCGAATACGTGACCGCACCTGCTAGAAATGCATGGAAGCTGCCGGATGGATTTGATTACTCACTAGGTGCCTTGTTAGAGCCGATGAGCGTGGCGATGCATGCCGTCCAGCGCAGCGGCGGCGTAGCAGGCAAGTCGGTCCTGATCACTGGTGGCGGCACGATCGGTCAGATGGTCTTGCTCTGTGCGAATGCCTGTGGCGCGAGTCGCGTAGCGGTTTCAGATTTACGGCCATTTTCTCGTGATTTCGCTGAAAAGCAGGGTGCGTTTGGCACACTGGATCCAGCAGATCCGGAGTGTGCAGGAAAAGCCAAGGCTTTTGCCGCCGATGGATTTGAAGTCGTTTTTGAAGCTGCCGGCGTGGGTGCTGCGTTGACACAAGGGATGAACCTAAGTGCCAAAGGCGCAACGGTGGTGCAGGTCGGCACATTGCCCGATGGCACTACGATTCCAGCGAACTTGTTTCTGACGCGGGAATTGAACTACCTCGCGTCATGGCGTTTTGCGAATGTTTTTGAGCGGGTGATCGATTTGATCGAAAGTGGAAAAATCGACCCGTGGCCATTGATCACCAAAGTGTATCCGTTTGAGAGCTTAACTGAAGCGATCGCGGAAGCCAGTGGTGGCGGTAACGTCGTCAAAATTCAGATTCAGAATCCCTCATAATTTAAATCTATCATGGATTATCAAGTATTAGGAAACACGGGGCTGAATGTGTCCCGTTTAAGTTATGGAGCATCGGCTCTGGGCAGTGTTTTTCGCACCATTGACGAGGACGAGGGAATCAGAGCAGTTCATGCCGCGCTCGACGCCGGGATTAACTACATCGACGTCGCGCCGGCCTACGGTGGGACTGTGGCGGAAACTGTGCTAGGTAAGGCACTGCGAGACATTCCTCGCGACCGCTATTTCCTATCGACCAAAGCCGGAAAATACACCTCACCCGGCGGCTACGGTGCCGATGTGCTCGATTACTCCGAGTCCCGCATCCGTGCTGGGCTGAAGGAAAGCATGGACCGTCTCGGCGTGGATTACTTTGATATCGTCCATCTACACGATTTTGAATACCAACATTTTTCCCTGACCGAGAGTGCCTTTGCCGAGGGGTTCCCTGCATTGGTAAAGCTCAAGCAGGAAGGTGTGATTGGCGCAGTCAGTGCGGGGATTTACCCGATGGAGCTGTGGCAACGCGTCGTGGATGAAGCACCGGTTGATGCGATTTTGCTCCACAACCACTACTGCCTGAGCGACACCCGTGGTCTGGAATTAGTGGCGGGCTGTGAAGCTCGAAACATTGGAGTGATCAATGCCTCGCCCTTTGCCAGCGGATTGCTGACCGGTGGCCCGATTGCCGACTGGCATCCTGCCGGAGAAGCTGAACGAAAAGTGTTTGGACAGGCCGCTGCCTATTGTGAGCAACAAGGGACGTCACTGGCAAAGATCGCGTTTCAGTTCGCTTGCCAAGACTCGCCATTCCCCACAACGATGTTCAGTAGTTCCAGAACGAGTTCCGTAGCGCGTAATCTCGCGTGGTATGACGAACCGCTCGATCAGAATCTTGTAGCCGAGGTGCGGAAAATTCTCGAGCCAGTCATCGACAAACAGTGGGACTACGACGCCGGCGTTGATCGACTCAAGGATAGCTAACCCCCAAAGCCACCATGAAAATAGACAGTCACCAGCACTTTTGGGCGATCAACGACACCGATTATGTGTGGATGGGAGATGAGCACGCCGCCATTAAACGCGACTTCCTGCCATCAGACCTTGCGCCCTTGATGGCGGCAGTCGGCATCGACGGGTGCGTCGCCGTGCAAGCTCGACAGATGGTTGAGGAAACCAGCTGGCTGCTCGGCTTGGCTGAGCAAAATGACTTTATCCAAGGTGTCGTAGGATGGGTGCCATTACTTGAAAATGCCGGCGCTCCATGGCTTGAGAAATTTGCTTCACACCCAAAACTCACCGGCGTGCGCCACGTCGTCCACGACGAACCTGATGATGATTTCATCCTTCGCAAGGACTTCAATGCGGGGATTAAACAACTCGCCAATCACGGACTGGTTTACGATATCCTGATCTTTGCGAAACACCTTCCCCAGACGATCCGCTTTGTCGACCGTCATCCAGAGCAGGCGTTTGTTGTCGACCACATTGCCAAACCGAACATCAGGATGAGGCAATTTGACCAAGCTTGGGCTGACAAAATCAGCGAGCTCGCACAACGTGAAAATGTAAGTTGTAAACTCTCCGGGATGATTACCGAAGTGCTTGATACAGAGTGGGATGTTGAGTTGCTCCTGCCCTATTGTAAAACGGTTATCGAGGCATTTGGAACACAGCGCGTGATGTTCGGATCCGACTGGCCAGTCTGCCAACTGCGCGGAACCTATCACGAATGGACCCTAGCAGTTTCAGCAATGACTTCGACCCTGAGCACCGATGAGCAGTCCGCCATTTGGGGCGGGAATGCTGCGCGGGTCTACGGGCTTAAATAACCAGCCAGCAAGTCGAACTGACTTACCCGCGGAAGATAAAAACACAGGGGTCGCGATGGTGATTTTCTGTGGTGGCGGATATGGAGCCGTCTGTATCGGGTCAGAGGGATTACCAATGCAAAAGTTCCTCAATAATCACGGCATCGCAGTGTTTATGGTCAGCTATCGCTGCAGCCCGTTCAATCATCCAATCCCCTTGTGGGATGCGCAGCGTGCGATGAGAATAATGAGAAAGGTTGTGCGTTTCCCCAGAGTATTCTATTCATGTTAAAACTCGGAAAGATGACAGTTGTGGCGGGCCTGATGATGGGTGTGCTTGGTTTAGCGGAATTGTATGCTGCAGAAGTGGCGGTCAAGAGCGGGGAGAAAATCGCCTTTATGGGTGATTCTATTACCCAAGCTGGTGCGCGTCCCGGCGGCTATGTGCGGCTTGTGATCAGCGGACTGGAGGCGAACGGTATCAAAACCACCGCGATCCCAGCAGGTATCAGCGGTCACAAGTCCAACCAGATGCTGGCGCGTCTTACTGATAGGAAATTCCTTTGGCGCGCCTCGCTGGGGGAGGGGGTTTTCCAAGAATCCTATTCCGTGCGTTTCGTTCTCCGGTCCATAGGAGAACGCGCTGTTCTCAATTACTGATAGGAAATTCCTTTGGC
>Ga0208414_1001063_pt1 | contig 22549 bp, 19 predicted proteins | sample AntAceMetag02UKE_FD_184770 | JGI IMG/M metagenome (GOLD analysis project Ga0208414, IMG submission 184770) | Saline lake microbial communities from Ace Lake, Antarctica - Antarctic Ace Lake Metagenome 02UKE (SPAdes) (version 2) | ecosystem: Environmental > Aquatic > Non-marine Saline and... | reverse complement strand
TGGTCTGTGAACTCTTGAAGGTTTACTATCCACGCCCACGGGGTGCGGTCATAGATGCTGTGGTCTTCTTCGATCTGCAGTCCTGGCTTGAGCGGCGGTGCGAAACGGGGCCGCTCATGCCACAGCCTGACGTGGTGGGCGCAGCTGTTCCGCAGATCGGTGAGCGAGCGAAACACCCCACCAAAGAGCTCCGGGTCTTCATAGCCAAAGCTGTGGGCAATATCGGTTTTGATTCTGGTGTTTGCGAGGCCGTCATAGGCCTTGGAGAGTGTTCCCATGGTCAGCACTTCGATGGCATGGTCTATGGGGATGGGGTGGCGGAAAGCTTGAACTCGGGAGAGTGGCCCACAATAACGTCCTTCACCGAGGTCGCCGGCGAGTTCTGGCAGGGCTTTTCCGGTTCTTTGCACCGCTCTTCGAATTAAGTTTCCTAGTGAGCACCTTTATCCATACTGTGAGGAGAAGAATTCACTGGGTGGTTATTCTTAGGACTCGGAATTTTCGGTGTCGACGCCCACCACAGCAGCACATGTGACGCCCCGGGCAGTTGGATGCGCTTTCTCACTTCCGGTCTCGAAATCATCGACCGTGCCAGAACCGAAAAATGATGGACTCGCATTACGTGAGAGAGAATTTTCAAAAAGGTTTGCGGTCTTGGAGAAAAGCTCTGATTTAGCCGAGTTTTCTATGACTGTGTAGGACCCTTGGATATTCCTGATTCAATGGAGGGGCGCCAGCGAGGACGAAGTGCCTCAAATTTCTCAATGTCTTCCTGATGCGAAAGGCTGACTTCAATGTCATCGAGACCGAGCAATAACTTTTGGCGGGTGTGTTCGTCAATTGTGAACGGAGCCACGCTCGCGTCAAAACGAATAACGCAATCTTCAAGGTCGACAGTCAGTTCGACCTGAGGATTCATGTCGAGAGCGTCCCAGATCTTGTCAGTGGTTGCTCGACTCACTTCGGCGAGAAGGAGGCCAGCATTTCCAGCATTGCCACGGAAAATATCGGCAAAGCTCGACGAAACCACTACTCGAATCCCAAAGTCCTGGAGTGCCCATACCGCGTGCTCTCTCGAGGATCCACAACCGAAATTTTCCCCGGCAATAAGTAATGAGACTCCCTGGAACTGGGGCTTGTTCAAGACGAAGTCAGGATCCTTTCTCCATTCGGCAAAGAGCCCGTCTTCAAACCCAGTGCGAGAGATTCGCTTGAGGAAATCTGACGGAATAATTTGATCGGTATCAATGTTTTCCTGGGGTAAAGGGGCTGCGCGCCCTGTGTGCTCTAGAAATGGTTTCATTAGTAAGCTTCCCTCCCGCCACTATGAAGGTCCGATGGCTCTGCCAGTCGTCCAAGGATCGACGTAGCCGCTGCAACGGCCGGCGAAACCAAGTGCGTACGCCCTCCCGGACCCTGCCTACCCTCGAAATTTCGGTTTGATGTGGATGCGCAGCGTTCACCTGGGAGCAGCTGGTCAGGATTCATTCCAAGACACATCGAACACCCAGCGCCTCGCCATTCTCCCCCCGCTTGAACGAAGATCTTGTCCAAACCCTCTTCTTCTGCTTGGAGTTTGACCGCAACTGATCCAGGGACCACAAGTAGTTTCGTCGAGCTAGCAATTTTCCTTCCTCGGAGGACTGACGCGGCTTCTCTCAAATCTTCGATTCTGCTATTGGTACAAGATCCGATGAAAACGATGTCAATCTCTATCGACTTCATGGGGGTTCCCGGTTCAAGAGCCATATAGTGTTGGGCTCTCTTCGCTGAATCTTGCTCTGTTGGAGTATCGAAACTACTGGGATCAGGAACGCTCTCACGTAGCGGTACTCCTTGACCTGGGTTTGTGCCCCACGTGACGAAAGGAGCCATTTTGTTTGCATCTAGCACGATTTCTTCGTCAAAAATTGCATCGTTATCGGAGCTCAGTGTTTTCCAGTCAGCGATTGCCGAGTCCCAGTCGGCTCCTGTTGGCGCGTAATCTCGGCCTGATAAGAAGTCGAATGTCTTTTGATCCGGAGCGACGAATCCTGCCTTCGCGCCCCATTCGATTGACATGTTGCAAATCGTCATCCGTCCCTCCATGGAGAGGGCCTCGATAGCTGCACCGCGATACTCGACGATGAAACCTTGCCCACCGCCTGTGCCAGTGTGGGCTATCAAGTTCAGGACAAGGTCTTTTGCGGAAACGCCATTGGGGAGGACGCCGTTGACAGTCACGGCCATAGTTTTGGGCCGGAACTGTGGAAGAGTTTGAGTTGCGAGAACATGCTCGACCTGGCTGGTTCCAATCCCAAAAGCTAGGGCACCGAATGCTCCGTGGGTGGCTGTATGAGAATCCCCGCACACAATTGTCATTCCGGGCTGAGTGATTCCAAGCTCTGGGCCTATTACGTGGACAATTCCTTGCCTCAGGGTCCCAAGTTTGTGGATTTCGATGCCAAACTCTTCAACATTTTTCCGAAGCGCCTCAATCTGGAGACGAGAAACTTTGTCTGCAATCGGAGCGTTAATGTTGAGGGTGGGAACGTTGTGATCTTCTGTAGCAAGCGTCAGGTCAGGACGCCGCACCCTTCTACCCGCTGCCCTTAACCCCTCGAAGGCCTGTGGCGAGGAGACCTCGTGGACCAAATGCATGTCGATATGCAGTAGATCTGGGCCATCGGGCTCGGATCGGACTATATGTGAATCCCACAATTTTTCCGCAAGAGTCAGACCTGACACAACACTTCTCCTATTCCAGACGGTGAGCTCACCATCTGAGATTCATTGTGATATTTCTTGAAATCAAGCCGAAATGCTGCACGGTCGATTATTAGTTTCTCCTCCTGGAGCCGGGTTGTCCTGCGCAACGCTCATCGGTGTTTGTTTCGCAGGACAACCCGAAGTAACGACTACCAGAGAGCGACAGGCTTCTTCGGGGCGTTCAGTCCGGTCTCTGCTAGCGCGTTAGCAAGGATTTCTTCCATGGGGGGCCCCGTGTTGAATACAGGCAGTTCGCCTTGCCGGGAGGAGGAAAGCTTCTTTCGGAGCTCTTCTGTTGCAGATGAATCAACGTTCCCGGACTCATCGCAAACCACGCCATACGCTTCAGCCCCGGTTACCGTAACAAGGCCGCGAAGGACTTCAAGACCGACGAGATCTGGGTCTCGAAGGAGGCCGTCGCCCCAACCTCCACCACCCCAGGTGATGTAGTGCAGCCTGTCACCTGGGTATACGTTCACGTCAGAAACTTTGCTCGGAAGCACTTCCACTGTTCCGTCAGCTCTTGTGATGCGTTTGGTGCCACGAGCCCCAGGTTCACCCCCGTTTACTCCCCACGGATACGTCAACCAACGGTCGTCGTGGATAGCGATTGTTCCGGGTTCGAGGAAGCGATAAACCACTTCTACTCCGTTGCCACCGCGGTGAAAACCTGCCCCGCCAGAATCGGCGATGGTTTCCATTTTTTCAATCACCATCGGGTAGTAGGACTCAAGGTATTCACAGGGGATGTTGACAAACGATGGCCAGAGTGAATGTCCGTCGGGCCCATCACCGATGGGCCGTCCCGGAATTCCGCCAAAACCAATGGAATAGAGCTGGAACCACTCACCTTTGTTCTTTCCCTGTGTATATGTTCCTGAAAACATAAAGTGGGGAGAAGACGAAAACCCGGCTGCGTTGAGCAGATCAGGATTTCCTTGACCCAGGAGTCCACCGAAGAGGTCGAAAATTCTTCCCACTCCGTGATTTCGTGCGTTCAAAGCAGCTGGGTAACGCGGTTGCCAGAACGAGTCGTCGGGGATGATCACATCGACCAAGGGATAGAACCCGTCGTTCCACAAAATTTGTGGGTCCGCAACGGTGATCATGTAAATTCCGAAGAACATACGCACCAAGTTTTCGTTGATGAAGTAGTTAATCGGGCCTTCGGCCTGTGGAGCGCTTCCAGAGAAGTCAAGCGTTACCTTGTCCCCCTTGCGCGTGAGCGAAAGCTTCAGAAGGTAGGGACCATTTCCTCGTCCGTCATCATCAATGTAGTCCTCGAAAGAGATAGTCTCTCCATCTTTGAAGACCTTCTTCAAGAGGACTTTCATCGCACGATAATTCCTATCGAGCAACGCATCAAGCGCCGAGTTATATGTGTCTGCTCCGAATCGATCGCACATCTCCTGAACTCGCCTACCAGCAGTCCGACATGCTGCGACGAGGCCGTTCAGGTCGGCACGGTTCCAGTCGGGCTTCCTGACTTGGTTCAGGATGATTTTCAGGGAGTCATCCTGGAGCACACCTTTTTTGTAGATCTTGATCGGTGGAATTACTATTCCATCCTCAAAGATTGTTCGTGCGTCGGTGGGCATCGATGCTGGGGTTTTACCTCCAACGTCGGACATGTGCCCAAACTGTGAAGACCACCCCACGAGAGTTCCCTTATAGAAAATGGGCATAACAACGAGCCAGTCGTTAGCGTGGCTGATTGCGGCTCCACAAGAGTATGGATCAGAGGTCAGAAGAACATCGCCCTCTTCGATATCTCCGTCGAAATTATTGAGGAAATCGGGCACGGAGAGCCCAAACTGTCCGACTACCATTTTCCCTTCTCGGTTGGCGATTAGAGGGAATTCGTCATGCTGTTCACGGATCCCGGGAGAAAGCGCAGTCCTGAAAAGAACTTCGTCCATTTCATAACGGGCGTTCCTCAGTGCGTTCTCCACAAGATCCATTGTGATTAGGTCTACAGGAACTGTCTCGAGGACTGTTTTCGATGTCTCAACTATGTGTGCCATGTCTTAGCCTTTCAATTCTTACTTAGTGGGCTCGATAAGGAGGCTGCCGGAAGGATGAACTGTTGCCTGGTGGTCCTTGAGGACCAGGGTTGTTGAATCCATTTCCGTGATAACCGCGGGTCCGGGAACAACATTCCCCGATTTCAACAGGAGTCTGTCGTAGGTGCTTGCACTCGTCATGCTCCCTTCAACGTAGAGCTCTGTAATGCCGTTAATCGCGTGCGCTGCGTCTGTTGAACCAGCTGGCAGTTTCGGTGCCGTCACCGAAGGCCTGGGGCCGTTCGCTGTCGCTCGAATTGTGACGAGTTCGTGCTCTGTGTCGAGGAGGAAGGAAAACAGCTGTTGGTGCTCAGCGTCAAATGCTTGACTCAGAGCCTTGAGGCCGCCTCCTTTTCCGTCAAACTTTGTTATGTCGACGGCTACCGGAATCTCAAACCCCTGACCAAAATACCTGAGGTCAGCAGAATAGGTGACGACTTGATCCTTCTCTGCCACCCCTTCTTTATCGAGCAAAGCCCTAGCATTACTTGCAAGCTCTGCAAGCATTCCCCCCAGCTCATCATCTGTCGTTTCAGAGAACTGACGGATGACCGTGCGGGCTGACTCGTTCCTCAGGTTTGTTGTTGCATCGCCATAGGCACACAAAACCCCTGGTGAGGGAGGAATAATCACAGGCCAAGCGCCAGTGAGCACGCCCAAGGCGTTAGCGTGGAGAGGTCCGGCCCCACCGAACGCGACGAGCGCGAAATCACGAGGGTCAAAACCCTGCTGGACTGACACAAGCCGAAGTGCTCCCAACATGTTTTCATTGACAATGTCAACAATTCCCTGAGCAGCCTCCTCTGCCGATTCGAGCGACGTTGCGTCGGCAATTGTATTGACTGCTCGGCGTGCCGCCTCTCTATCGAGGGAAATTTCTCCCCCAGCAAGCTCTGTAGGGAGGTGTCCAAGAACGATGTTCGCATCAGTCACCGTTGGCTCAAGGCCTCCCTTACCGTAGGCGGCTGGCCCCGGACTCGCCCCAGCGCTTTGAGGCCCAACCCGAAGGGCTTGGGTCAATTCCGGGACGTGGGCAATCGAACCGCCCCCGGCCCCTACAGTACGAACGTCCACAGAGGTGGCGCGAACCTTGAGATCGCCCACCATCGTCTCGCGCCCGATCCTTGGCTTGAGGTTTTGCACTAAGGCGACATCGGTCGATGTGCCACCCATATCGACGGTTAGGAAATCCTTAAAACCAGTCTGTTCTGCCACCCACGCTGCTCCCGTAACTCCACCCGCTGGACCGGAGAGAAGAAGGGAAACCGGGTTTGCTGAAGCGGAGTCTCCTGCTACAAGACCCCCATCGCTGCGAAGAATGAAAAGCTTCCCCGTCATCTGAGCTTCAGCAAGTTGGTTCTGCAGTTTCTCAACGTAGAGACGCACCTGCGGCTGAACGTAAGCGTTCGCCACCGTGGTGATTGTTCTCTCGTATTCCTTCATCTCAGGTAACACTTCTGAGGAGAGGGAGATCGCTATACCGGGAAGAACTTCTGCGGCAATCTCCCGGATACGGAGTTCATGGATGCCGTTTGCATATGAGTTGATCAAACTGACGGATAGCGCTTCAATTTTGCGCTCTTTGAGCTTTTCCAGCTCTCGTCTGACATTGTCCTCATCAAGATCAAGTATCACTTCACCCTGTGCGCTCATTCTCTCGACCACCTCAACGGTGTTTTCCAAAGCTGCGAGTGGCTCTGGTTTGGGCCAGATAATCCATCCCGCTAAGCCTCCTGGCACAAAAGAACGAGCAATCTGCAGGACTTGGCGGAATCCGTGGGTAGTCACAAGTCCGACTTTGGCGCCCTTGCCCTCGAGAATCGCGTTGGTAGCGACCGTTGTTCCATGGAGCACCTCAGAAATGTCACTCAGACTGATGCCTGCGTCGTCGCAAACTTTCTGAATGCCTCGCAACATACCGATTGATTGGTCCTCAGGGGTAGAGGAAGTCTTCGCGCGGAACGTTTCTCCAGATTCCTCGTTCATTAGGAGAACATCTGTAAAAGTTCCTCCAACGTCAACTCCAATTCGGTAGGTCATTAGCTCTCCTCGTTGTTAAATGACTACGTATACATATTCTATTCTAGGGTTCGCAGCTTCGCTTCGCAGCACCATTGCTGCTGAGGTTGACATTACTTGCTAGGTTATAAACAAGCCAATCGAAAGCCGTGATTTGCTAAGCATTTTCCGCAAAAATTATGGATCGCCACCATTACTGCCGGACCATAGATCGGGTGGTTCTGAATGGTTGGCTTCCTGTATTCCGACGATATGAGAGGAAAGGTAGTGGATCCGAAGAGGCTTAGCGGGAAGAAGGCCTTGGTCACGGGAGGCGCTGGGGGTATTGGCAGCGCCTGCGCGGCAACTCTCGTCTCTGCCGGTGCTGAAGTCGTAATTGCAGACCACAACAAGCTCTTAGCGCAGCGGGTGGCGGAGCAAACCGGGTCTGAGGCGTGGGTCCTAGATCTGGCGGACATTGCATCGATCTCAGATCAACTTCTCAATTTCGACATTATTGTCAACAATGCGGGCTTCCAGTCAGTCAGCCCTGTGGAAGACTTTCCCTCCGAAATATTCCGAGCAATGTGGTCTCTCATGGTAGAGGTCCCCTTCCTCCTGGCGAAGGCGACTTTGCCGCACATGTATTCCAGGGGTTATGGGCGTTTCGTTAACATTTCATCCATCCACGGTCTGAGAGCTTCAGCATTTAAGTCGGGATATGTTTCGGCTAAGCACGGACTCGAGGGATTGTCCAAGGTGATTGCTCTTGAAGGCGCAGAACACGGCGTTACGAGCAATTGCATCAATCCCGGGTACGTGCGTACCCCCCTGGTCGAGAGTCAAATTGCTGAACAGTCAAAAATGCACGGCGTCCCCGAATCAGAGGTTGTTACAGATATCCTCCTAGCCAAGAACGCCATCAAGCGACTGGTTGAACCATCAGATGTGGCTGAACTTGTAGGGTGGCTCACCCGAGACGAAGCATCGATGATTACAGGATCCTCGTACAGTATTGACGGAGGCTGGACGGCCTAGTGGCTCGGTAAATTCGAACTCCTCGTCAAACGACGTGAAGAACACGGAAGCCTTGTTGGCTATTGACCAATCGAGTTGTATAGTTCCAGCTTCACCAAATCATTCAGATCGTCCAGCATGACAATCCGCGACTCCGCATCTCTCGCGTCGCCCGAAGACTTCAAAGTTGAATAAAGGTTCGTCACTGATTGCATGCCGAGCCTCAATGCTGACGTCGGGAAAACCACCAAGCCAAAACCAAGTTTGGCAAACTCCGCCGCCGAAAGTGCTGGGGTAAGCCCGCTCTCACTCATGTTGGCCATGAGTGTTGACCCCGCAAGCTCTCGTCCTATTTGTTCCAGATCTTCCATCGACTGTGGCGCATCGATGAACAAAACATCGGCACCTACATCACGAAACATCTTGGCGCGACGCAAAGACTCCTCGATAGACACGGGAGCCAAAGAATCAGTCCTCGCAATAATTGTCGTGTCTGGGTTGGACTTTGCTGCCACCGCGGCCGCAACTTTTCGGACTGCTTCATCAGCGTCCACAACACTCTTATTGGACATGTGGCCACATTTCTTTGGCCACGTCTGGTCCTCGAACTGGATAGCCGATGCACCTGCTGCCTCCAGCAATCGCACGGTGGAATACACGGATGCTTCGTTCCCATATCCGGTGTCTGCATCGCAAATAACGGGCAGCGAGCTCACGCGGGTCACTGCTGTTAGCGCCTCAGCAGTGTCGCGAGCACCGAGCAGACCAATATCGGGGAGCCCGTGCCGCCACGCGGCCACGGCGTAACCGCTGAGGTAGAAAGCGGAAAAACCCGCTTTCTCAGCAGCCAAGGCTTCAAGCGGCGTGCCTCCTCCCGGCACGACGACCGGAGTCTCCAGAGACTTCGCCAACATCGACTTCAAAACAGCTGCATTACTCATTCGCATAACCCTTCTAGCCTCAGTGGTGTTTTGACTATTGACCGACAGTGTCGTATTTTTCAAGATTGACCAACTCGTTCAGGTCATCCAGGCTCATCATTTCGCCTGTATAAGCGCGCGAATCGCCTGACATTTTTAAGTCTCCAAAGAATTTATTGATTGATTTGGTCGCTGCGAGAAGAGAGGTCGGAGGGAAAACAATTAGGCCATAACCCAAAGACACCAGTTCGTCTGCGGATAAAATGGGGGTTAGTCCGCCCTGGCTCATGTTGGCCATGAGTGTTGACCCCGCAAGCTCTCGTCCTATTTGTTCCAGATCTTCCATCGACTGTGGCGCATCGATGAACAAAACATCGGCACCTACATCACGAAACATCTTGGCGCGACGCAAAGACTCCTCGATAGACACGGGAGCCAAAGAATCAGTCCTCGCAATAATTGTCGTGTCTGGGTTGGACTTTGCTGCCACCGCGGCCGCAACTTTTCGGACTGCTTCATCAGCGTCCACAACACTCTTATTGGACATGTGGCCACATTTCTTTGGCCACGTCTGGTCCTCGAACTGGATAGCCGATGCACCTGCTGCCTCCAGCAATCGCACGGTGGAATACACGGATGCTTCGTTCCCATATCCGGTGTCTGCATCGCAAATAACGGGCAGCGAGCTCACGCGGGTCACTGCTGTTAGCGCCTCAGCAGTGTCGCGAGCACCGAGCAGACCAATATCGGGGAGCCCGTGCCGCCACGCGGCCACGGCGTAACCGCTGAGGTAGAAAGCGGAAAAACCCGCTTTCTCAGCAGCCAAGGCTTCAAGCGGCGTGCCTCCTCCCGGCACGACGACCGGAGTCTCCAGAGACTTCGCCAACATCGACTTCAAAACAGCTGCATTACTCATTCGCATAACCCTTCTTCCGCTTCTTCTGTGTGACTCTAAATGAATCGAATTATCTGTCTAATTGCTTGACCGCTTTGGAGATCATCCATCGCAGAGTTGATTGAATCGAGTTCGATTTCTGCCGAAACAAGTTTTTCCAACGGCAGGAGCTCTTGTTTCCAGAGTTCAAGGTAAAACGGGATGTCCTCTTCGGGGTCGGACGAACCGAGGTAGCTTCCGATTATCGACTTTCCGGTCGCCACAAGAGCCAGAGGAGAAATCGATACTCTGTCACCTGGATCAGGAAGACCTACCGTGACTAGTTTGCCCCCGGGCCCTGTTAGTCCGAGTGCCGCTTCAAATGCGCGGGCGTTTCCTGCTGCCTCGACCACCAGATCTACCGTGAGCTCGGAAGGCAATTCTTCAGGTAAAAATGCCTGAGAAGCCCCCAACTCCAGGGCGAGTTCTAGCTTCTTTTTCTGGGAGTCAACAACAGTCACTCCCTTTGCTCCCATAGCAAGACTAACTAGGAGGGCCGCCATGCCTACACCGCCAAGCCCAAGAATCGCAAGGGAGTCACCGGGACGGAACTGACCAGCATTCTTCACTGCGCCACCCCCAGTGAGGACAGCGCACCCTAACAGTGCGGCGATATTCGCGGGAATGTCTGAATCTACGCGGACGACAGATTTCTCGCTAACCACCGCTTGGGTCGCAAAAGCTGAAACCCCCAAATGGTGATTCACAGGTTGCCCATCCCGGTGTAAGCGCCTTTCGCCAGACAGCAAAGTACCAGCGTTATTCGAAACGCTTCCCTTCTGGCAAGGAGCAATAGTTCCGGTAATGCAGGCTCGACATTCGTCGCACCTCGGCAAAAAGGTTAAAACGACTCTGTCTCCAACACTGACCTTTGTCGTGCCTTCGCCTAATTCCTGCACAATCCCCGATGCCTCGTGTCCCAAGACGAGCGGAGTAGGTCTAATTCGGGAACCATTTACGACTGATAAGTCCGAGTGGCATAAGCCTGCGACCTCAATTTGGACCCTCAGTTCCCCGTACCCAGGTGGGTCTAATTCCAGTTCTGAAATTTTGATGGGGCGTGATTCCCTAAACGGTTGGCTTCGGCCACACTCCTCCAGCACAGCTCCGCGAACCTTAATGGGGGTCGGCGTCATCTTTCATGCACCGCGAGAGCAAGGTTTCTCACCGTAAGATCTTGCCCTTCTAACGATCGATCGATAAGGCCCTTTCGCAAGACATAAACTCGGTTACAAAGGTTGACAAGATCTTCAAATTCGACGCTACTGATGAGCACTGTGGAGCCGTTTTCTGCAAGGCGGGCAAGCTCACTAAAAACCTGACGTTTTGCGCCGACGTCTACTCCTTGAGTGGGCTCATGAAGAACAAAGACCTTCGGAGCGGAATACGACCATTTTCGTATCAAGACTTTTTGCTGATTCCCGCCGCTGAGCGTGGCGAGAGCCGCGTCGGGGTCAGCCGGGTTGACTTCGGCGGACCTCAGCTCCGTGCCTACAGCAATTCGCTCTTTGGCTTTCTGCAAGACTCCCCAAGAAGTGAAGTGTCGCAGACTGGGAAGAGAAAGATTTGCCCCGACGGAAATAAACTCCGCGCCACTCGCACCCTTTCTGTCGGCCGGCAACAAGACGAGACCAAGGCCGAAGGCGCGCCCGGGGGTCATTTTCGAGAACGGTAGCGTGGAATTCTCGACTTGAAGAACGCCTCCCGAGGCTTCTTTCGCTCCCACCAAAAGGTAGGGAAGCTCATCGTAACCCTCACCGGGGAGGCCGACAAATCCTATAATTTCACCACTCTTTGCTGTGAAAGTAGCTTCCACGAGCTGAGACCCTGATAACCCGTTGACGCCTATTACTTCTTGCCCAAGGCTCGACCTAATCTCAGGATAAATGTTCTCGGGGGCCTGCCCGAGCATAAGCTCGACCAAGTCGCGTTCGCTCTTTCCCTCGAGAGCAACATCTGCGACCTTAATCCCACCGCGGAGCACTACTGCTCGTGAGCAGTGATCAATGACCTCATCGAGTCGGTGAGAAACGAAGAGAATGCTAATTCCTTCGCTAGCAAGCTTGCTGATTACCCCAAAGAGGCGTTCGACTCCATGATTGGGGAGGTAAGCGGTTGGTTCATCCAGCACCAAGAGCCGCGCTTCGAGCTCGTCACCTGAATCAATTTCGGATAGTCCACGCGCAATTGCAACGAGGGCCTGCTCAGTCACTGATAATGAATCAACCCGAGCACGAGGGTCAATATCTAATCCGACCATCTGCAGGTACTTGGAAACCACATTACTTTCGTGCTTCCACCGAATCCGTCCGGCAAACCCTGTCTCAAAATCGGTAATTCTCAGGTTCTCGATGATGCTCATCGAAGGGATAAGTGGCAAGTCCTGATGAACGAAGGCCATGCCAGTTTCGCTGGCCCTGCTCCCAAGGCCCTCGGTAATATCTCTTGGTCCCAAGGAAATTATCGCGCCATCGTCTGGTGCGTGGAATCCCGACAAAATTTTAATGAAGGTGGATTTCCCACTCCCGTTTTGGCCAATGAGAGCAACAATTTCGCCCCGGCTTAGGGTGATATCAAAATCTGACAGAACGGTGTTGCCGACAAAAGTCTTGCTTACATTCACTGCTGAAAGTGTTGTGACCACGGGGGAGTCCCTTCCGAGCTAGTTTCGCGATTTGCGAGTTGCGAGTTCGAGTGGGGAAACGCTTGGCGGAGGAGCTATCCTCCGCCAAGCGTTTTCCTAGGTTACTCGGTCCAGATTGCCTGGAACTCTTCTGCGTAACCGGTGTAGCCGTACCATGCTTTTTCATCTTCGGTAGCGCTGATGAGGTCCTTGTTGGACTGGTCAAACACGCGAATTCCGATGTTGTAGTTTTCAATTGGCTCGGTCCCTTGCAGAGCCCTGAAGACGGAATCGGCGGCAGCGTAAGCCCACCAAGTATTGTCTCCTCCGACATCCATCGCTAATCCGCTGGTCTGGTCGCTCAACAGCTCGACGATTCCTGGGGAGGCGTTGAAGGTTCCAACCTTGACTTTGTCAGCAACGCCTGCTTGACGAATGGAACCGAGTCCCCCCAGAGCCTGGCCGTCATAGATTGGCAGAAGGTAGCCAATTTCAGGGTTGTTGTTGATGGTCGCCTGGAACAGTGTGGGAATTGATGCACCCCACTGCGGAATTTGAACATCCTGAACGGTGACGGTGCACGCTGGGCAGAGTTCAGCAATCTCACTCTGAGTAGCTTGCCACTGCGGCTCGGAAGCAGGAACGTCATCCGACGAGATGATGAGCGCGTTGCCCTCGCCACCGGAGTCAATGACGAACCACTGGCCGATCAGTCGCCCAACCACCTCGTAGTCGAAGCTGATTTCAACATCTTGACCGCCAGTGAGTCCACGGGTCATTGACCCGGAGTTCCCGGTGATCACCTTGAGTCCAGCTGCCTGGGCCTCGGCAATCTGGTTCGCAAAAATGTCAGTGTAAAACGCCTGCAACATGACGATGTCTGCGTTGGTAGCAATCGCTTGCTGGAATCCGCGGTTAGCTTCATCCACTGATCCCTTGGCGTCGATGATTTCCATCTCTACCCCTGCAGTGTCTTTCAAGAGCTGCGTCAACACGGTTGACCAGTAGTTGAGAACGGGGATTCCGTCATCGATACTGATGTATACGACTCTTTTTCCCTCGAGCCCTGAAACCGAAACAGGCTCAGTTGGACCCTGCCAGCTTGCTTCTTCCAGATAGGGAAGGTAGCGCTCTTGAGCCGCAGAAACGCTTGCCGCTGGGTCGGCCACTGCTTCGGTTGTCTCCGAGGTTGCAGCATCGGTAGTTTCTTCAGAAACGGAACTTTCGGTCGCCGACGCGCAAGCACCCAGCACGAATGCCGAAGCAAGCGCGATGGACGCTACGGTCAAACCCCGTTTAGATTTCACGAGGCGACCAGCCGTAAATGTACTAGCTGTCATTACTTTTCTCCTTTGTGTGGTTTCTCGTTGGTGCCGGAGTTTTGCGTAAACTCCATAACGAGCTAATGAATTCAGCTGTGACTGAATTGAATAAAAGATGGCCCCTTCCCACTAACGCCTCTCTCCTCGTTGCCTGGCAACCAGGTAGCTTGCCGTAACGGCGAGCACTAGCGAGGCGCCATAGAAAATTTGCTCGGGCCAGCCGGCATATCCGAGATACTGGAGCCCTGTCACCCCTGTCACCAAGAAGTACACTGCGACAAACGTGCCCCATGCGTTAAAACGACCTGGGATGATTGCAGTAGAACCCAAGAAGGCCGCAGCGAAGGCTGGGAGCAGATAATACGCACCAGATTGCGGATTTGACGCACCATTCGTTCCTGCAAGAACAATTCCGGCAAGCCCTGCAAATGTAGACGTTGCCATCAGGCCTCCTGCTCTAATCCACTTGACCTTCAAACCTGCCAGTCGAGCAACCTCTCGGTTTGACTGGACAAAGTTCATCCTTCGACCGATCGGGGTGTGCTCGAGAACAAACCAAGCGCCTATGGTGAGCAACACGGCGATGTAAAAAGGGAATGGAATGCCAAAGATTCGTGATGTCATGAACGTCACAATGCTTTGATCCAGGCCTGTTACGACTTTTGAACCCGTGACGAAAAGGGTTAATCCAGTCAAAATTGTGCCGGACCCGAGCGTCACAATAATGGACTGCACTCCCACATAGACCGATAGAAGGGCATTAATCGCTCCCCATAGGAAAGCCGCGGCCAGCGTCAGAAGCAACGAAGTGACGACCCCGAGGCCTAGGACTCCATTTAATACAGTGACTAAGGAAGCGCTAAATCCGACCACGGCACCCAAGGACAGGTCGAATTCTCCGACGGCAAGCGACAGCATTAGGCCGATTGTTGCAATAAGGATTACCGTTTGAGTTCCGAAAACGAGACGGAAAGTAGCAAGAGTTGGGAAGGTCTCTGGGAGCATGAAAGAGAAAAAGGCCACAACCGCAATCCAGACAAGAAGCACCCCGTACTTTTCTAGAACAAAAGAAACCGAGGCTTTGTTTCGCGTTTTTGTCGCCCCTTCAACTGCTGAGGACTCTGATGCCTTATTCATCTGGGGGTACCTTCCTTAATTGCGGAGAGATATTCTAGAATCTCTGCTTCAGATCGCACTTCACCGTACTTCTGTTGGATATCAAACAGATTTGCGTCATGGGGGCCATCGGCTCTATCGCCGACGGCTTCGCGGGGAACTACCGGCAGGAACCCATGCTGGATAGCATCAACGACTGTTGCACGAACACATCCACTGGTGCTAACTCCCGTGACGATCAGGGTGTTGATTCCTTGAGAAGTGAGTGTGGCTGCCAACGAAGTGCCGAAAAACGAACTCGCATACTGTTTGACCAGTACAGGTTCACCAGGTTCGGGCTGCACTTCAGGCATAATTTCGCCCAAAACTGTGTCGCCGACAAAATTCTTCAACGCTCCGACCTTTTTGAAGAAGTGGCCCCCATCGGCTCCACCTTCCGTGAAGGACACGCGAGTGTGGACGACGAGAATTCCCGCACTTCGTGCTGCATCAAGGAGGCGAGCAGCGGAGTGGAGGCAGCTGTCTTTCCCCATATACAGCTGCGCACCCGGTTCAAAATAGGCACGGACGAAGTCCACCATGATGATCGCTGGCTTGTCCCCGAAATCCATGAGAGTGCCGAACCCAGATCGTGAACCGTCCAGAACGCGAGGGTCGCGGGAGTCCGTTCTTCTCTCCATTACTAGGCCCCTCCAGCTTGTTTATGCCATATGCGCCAGAGCATCAGTACCTTACTGGTGCCTCAGCGCACAAGCTTTGTCGTTCGGAAATTATCCTACATGGACAATGTATACGTAGTCATTGTATTGTTCAAACTAGTCGATTCCGCGGAGAGCTTGACGCGGAGCGGCGATGGTCGCTTCTGAAGCCAGTGGTAAGAAACGCATTCTGACTTCGTTACGACAACAAATGGAGCCTTAACGTCAGCACAAGGATGGAATTTAGAAATGAAAAAAGTTGCATGGATCGGGCTGGGGCGAATGGGACTGCCGATGGCGGGCCACTTGGCAACTGCGGGCTTTGAAGTCACGGGTTACGACCTGAGCGAGGATTCCATCGCCAGCGCTAAAAATCTTGGCATAGTCGGTGCCATGTCCGTCAAAGAGGCTATTTCGGGCGCCGACATTGTATTCACAATGCTTCCGCAGGGTGCAGATGTACTCGGCGTTTATCAAGATGCAGATGGGATTTTGGCGCACGCTGCCAGCTCTACTCTGCTCGTTGACTCTTCGACGATTTCCATCGAGTCGTGTACCGAGCTTCACGCCCTTGCTTTGGAGAAAGGTTTCAGCTTTCTTGATGCGCCCGTTTCAGGCGGCACAATGGGTGCAGAAGTTGCCACTCTCGCGTTCATGGTCGGGGGAGAAAAGGCTGCGTTTGAAAATGCCTCGGCGGTAATTCGATACATGTCCTCAAATATTTTTCATACAGGGGGACCAACCACTGGTCAAGTGGCAAAAATCTGTAACAACCTGATTCTTTTTATCAACCTTGCTGCGACGGCGGAGGGTGCAGTGTTGGCTGAGCGGTTAGGCCTGGATAAAAAGACCTTTTTCGATATCGCGTCAGTGTCATCAGCTGACAGTTGGCCTCTGAGGAACTGGTATCCAATTCCCAATGTTGTTGAGGGTGCTGCATCCAGTCGCAATTATGAACCACCCACGTTCACTGCCCGCTTAGCAAGAAAAGATGTTTCTCTCGCGGTCGAAGCTGCGCACAATATAGATCAGCGCCTGAAACTGGGGGAGATGGTCCAAGGTTTCTACGACGAGCTGATTGAGGACGGATTGGGCGAGAAAGACTGTTCAATTATTTCGCAACTGATGTAGTTGCGAAGCCGAACACTCATCGAAGCGTATATCCTCCGTCAATGAGAAGGGTTTGTCCGGTCATAAATTCCGATCCGGGGGACAGTAGGTAAATGAGGCCGGCCGTCAAATCCGATGGCACACCGAAGCGGCCAACCGGAATCCGCGATTGGATTAGCGATGCAAACTCAGAGTCCGTTAGAGATTGTTCAGTCATTTCGGTGCGAGTGAATGTTGGCGCAATCCCATTTACTCTCACTCCATCGCGCGCCCATTCAGCCGCTAGTGACTTAGTGAGATGTATCAGCCCTGCTTTACTTGCCCCGTATGGGCTTCGATTCTCGATCGCCACAATTCCAGCTTGGGAAGAAATGTTCACAATCCGGCCTTTAGCCTGATTCCGAACCCACTCGCGATAAAAGGATTGGGAAAGAAAAAACGGTCCTGCCAAATTCGTTCCCAAAATCGCGTCCCAGTCCTCGGGCGTGACGTCTGCCGATGGTTTCGGTCGATTAATTCCGGCATTGTTCACCAATCCATCGATTGTCCCGTTCTCAGCAAATAGTTTGGTCACGAAGTCAACGACTTCGCGGGGATTATTCTGGTCAAGAACGAGAGGTGGAGTGCCCAGGCGATCTGAGACTTCGTGTGCGGTCCGTTTGTTTCGGCTGGTGCCAAAGACTTGAGCACCACGGTCATGAAGAGCAGTCGAGAGCTCAAGACCCAACCCGCGACCTGCGCCGGTCACAAGTACTTTCATCCCCGACACAGAAAATGTGCCATCCTGATTCTCAGCCATCATTAGTTTCCTATTTCCTTCTCAAGGAACTCGGTGTTCCTGACCAAACGGTAACAAAACTTGAGGGGCAATGGGCCTACTGTATGTCTAATTTTGTCTACATAGCGGGGCGTTGCCTAAATTCTCTCCCTGTTGGAAGAACCCTCTATTGATGGAGAAGGTTGGCCTTAATCAGGTCAACAATCTGACTGTTGTCAGGTTTGATGTCGTGGCCAAATCTGTATACCGAGCCGCCGGGAATGGCAAGAAACTTCTCAAAGTTCCAACGGACTGGACCCGAGGTTTTGTCCTCAAATGCAGATTTTGTAAGGATGCCGTAGAGGGGATGCTGGGCTGGACCGTCTAGGACAACTCGCTTGGTCATAGGAAACGTCACGCCCCACGTGATGTCACAGTACGCCTTGATGCTTTCTTCCGAATCCAGTTCTTGTTGGAATTGATTTGAAGGAAGCCCAAGTACAGTGAAGCCGTGCGGCCCGAGCTCTTTGTGAAGACTTTCGAGACGACCATACTGAGGTGAAAAGCCACATCGCGAGGCGACGTTGACTATCAGGACAACGTTCTCAAGAAATTCGGACATCGATTTGCTTGAACCATCAATCATCTCGAGTTCCACTGCAGCCAGGTCTTCTGATTTCACCATTTCCTCAGACTATCTAATCGGAGAAGACGTTATCGCGCGAACAACGCTGCGGTTGCCAGCGCACCGACGACCCCGATGATCACCCGGTAAATTGCCTCTGGTATTAACTGGCCGAAACGACCTCCTAGTGCCCCACCCACAGATGAGCTGACCGCGAGGATAGCGACAACTCCCCACTCGATAGTCGTTGAAGCAACAAAGACGATTGCAGCGGCACCATTAGAAACAGTCACGAGTGCGTTTTTGTAGGCGTTTGCTCTCTGAAGAGTACCTCGAAGCAAAATGGTCAAGTACGCCAGGAGAACAATCCCCTGACCTGCCCCAAAATAACCCCCATAAATGCAGGAAAAAAAGGTCCACACTGACAAAGCCCCGGGGTTCTCGGTTTCAAGGTCCCCAGCACCTCGCCGTGCCCACCGCTTAATTGTCGGGCTGGCCAGCACCAATATCGTCGCAAACAACACCATTGGTGGCACCAGGGTTTCAAACACCTCAGGCGGAAATGACAGGAGGAGTAAGGCACCTGCAACCCCCCCAGCTCCAGCTAGGACGAGCAACGGAAGTAGCGCAACAATTTCGATTCGTAGCACTTTTCGATAGGACAGTGTCGCGGCGACGATTCCAGGCAGAACGCCAAGATTGTTTGCAATATTTGCACTCAGTGGGCTCAGTCCTGTTGTGACGAGCAAGGGAAAAGTTAGAAGCCCGCCCGATCCAACTACGGAATTGATTGCCCCCGCAAATAGACCCACAGCGGCAATCGCAAGGATGGCACCTATTGTCATGTGTTCGTCTCAGCAATCGGAGCGAAATGAAAAATCACAGTATTTTCTCTCTGGGATTTAGGAACCTGGCAGCGGATATAGCGGGGAACGGGACAAAGTCCTTTTTGCTCTGGCATAAAAAACTCGAGGTAGTTTTCCGAGAAATTCTTGTTCCCAAAAAATCATCCTCATGCCCCGTCGACGAGAAACTGCACACTGTGAATCTGCTTTCACGTTACGCCGAAGAACGACGGATCAGGAGCTCTGGGGCCAATAGCTTCTGGATAGGCAAGAGATCAGGATTATCAATACGCGCCAGGATTCTTCGGATTGCCCAGCTTGCCATGGCCTTGGAGTCCTGCCGAACAGTTGTTAGCGAATAGGTGGACCATTCGGACAGGCTCACATTGTCAAAACCGACTACCGCCAACGGATGGCCCTTTCTGTCTGAATTTTCTCGGTGTGCATCAATCACACCGGCGGCCAATAGGTCATTCGCGCAAAACACAGCGGTGACATCATCGTTGTGTTGGATGAGCTTTTGATAACTCGCAAAGCCAGCCTCATGGGAGTACTTGCTGTACGTGATTTTCAGATCACTCAGAGAATGGCCGGCGGTCAGTAACTGCTCTTGAAAGCCGGCAAGGCGGTCTATTGTCGTCGAAGCGTCTGGGGGGCCTCCCAAAAATCCAATCTTCTTGTGCCCTCTCGATAGCAAATGCTCGGCGACAAGCCTGCCACCTTCGACGTTATCAGTTGCAATCTGATCGAAGGGAAGCCCTGGAATTCGCCGATTGAGGAGAACAGTGGGTCTATTTACCTTGATGGCCTCTAAGAGTTCTTCCGAAGACTGCGTGGCCGCCGTAAAGAGGAGACCATCAACTGACCCGGCCCGGATCGCTTCGATAGCGGCTAGGTTCGCCTGTGTTCCTGTGATCCAGACGACAAGCCGGACGTTTCTCGTGCGGGCCTCAGCGTCAAGCGCCTCGAGTAACTCTGGGTAATAGGGGTTCGAAAGGTCGTTCACCACCACACCGATATTTCCCGACAGTCCGGTTTTCAAGCTTCGTGCTGCTCCGTGAGGCACATACCCGAGGCTGCTTGCCGCTTCTTTCACCTTGGCGGTAGTGGCCTCGGTAACACCGGGTTTCATTCGCATGACCCGAGAGACAGTTGCTTGGGAGACTCCAGCGCGCGCTGCCACGTCTCTACTAGTCACCACATTCATAGACGATAGCGCACTCGATAGGCTCTAGGATAACAATGACTACGTATTCATATGGTGGATATTTTCGAGAAAAGCGACAAAACGTAGTGGGAGGAGCACTGTGAGGCGAGAAATAAACGCGACCGACATCACCTATCTAAAATTGGCTCAAACGGATTCGAGGCCGGTGGGATCAGCACCCGAGGTGATCAGTGTTGTTGCGTCAGTCATTGATCAGGTGCGCACGCGCGGAGATGCCGCTGTGCGCGAGTTTTCGGAGAAGTTTGACTCGTGGGCGCCCGATACTTTTTTGCTGAGCGATTCCGACATTAAGTCAGCGATTGAATCACTCCCGTCGCAGGTCATTGACGACATTAACTTTGTTCAAGCACAGGTTCGCAGAATGGCCCAAAGGCAAAAAGAATCCCTGGAAGATTTTGAGATCGAAACCCTCGAGGGTGTTTTCCTTGGGCAAAAAAATGTCCCGATTTCGAGAGTGGGAGCCTACATCCCCGGAGGGAAGTATCCACTGCTGGCATCGGCGCATATGACCATCGTTACTGCGAAAGTCGCAGGCGTTGACGAAGTCATCGCCATGACCCCTCCTCTTCGGGGGGAAGTTCCGGCGGCAACGATTGCTGCCATGCATCTCGCGGGAGCAGATCAGATTTACCTTCTCGGCGGGGTTCAAGCGATAGCCGCGATGGCAGTCGGTACTGAGTCAGTCGATCCTGTGGACATGATTGCGGGTCCTGGTAACGCATATGTTGCTGAGGCGAAGAGGCAACTCTTTGGCGAGGTCGGAATTGATCTTTTTGCAGGACCAACAGAGATCCTTATCGTTGCTGACGACTCGGCAGACCCTTTTATTGTGGCGGTAGATCTTCTGTCTCAAGCCGAACACGGCCCGGAATCTCCTGCCATTTTGGTCACGACATCTGAACGTGTGGCAACAGAGACCATTCGGCTGGTCGACGAAATCTTGCCTGGCCTCCCGACGAGAGACTTTGCAGGACCAGCCTGGAAAAATCATGGCCAGGTCCTCCTTGTCGCGTCTCTTGATGAAGCGTACAAAGTGGCAGACGATTTCGCCTCAGAACACGTGCAAATTCTTACCAAAAACCCGCGGACAGCCCTCGAGAAAATGCGCCACTATGGTGCACTATTTCTTGGAGAAGGTACTTGTGTGTCTTATGGTGACAAGACCATCGGAACGAACCATGTACTTCCGACTCGGGGAGCGGCTCGGTATACCGGGGGACTATGGGTTGGAAAGTACCTGAGAACCGTTTCATACCAGGAGGTTACAAACAAAGCGTCGTCCGCTTTCCTTGGGCAAGTTACTGGGCGAACGGCTAGAGTAGAAAACTTTGAGGGCCACGCCCGGTCCGGAGATGCGAGAGCCTGGAAATATGGTGGCCAATCGTTCCCGTGGATCGATTCAGTCATTTAGGAAATGATAGTCAGAGGAAGGAGCCAGAATTGTCGAAACTTCGGGCGTCTGCCATAGAGGCTTTGGAAGACAAGGTTCACGACGGCATGACCATTGCGGTAGGGGGCTTTGGGTTATCGGGAATTCCTTCGAATTTGGTTACTGCATTGCGAGACCTCGGGGCCAGAAATCTAACGATTGTGTCGAACAATATGGGGGTTGACGGCAAAGGCCTCGGGATTATTCTCGAAAATGGGCAAGTAACGAAAGTCTTGTCTTCCTACGTCGGGGAAAACAAACTTTTTGCGGAACAATTCCTAAGCGGGTCCCTTGAAGTCGAATTTGTCCCACAAGGAACACTCGCAGAAAGGCTTCGTGCTGGGGGTGCAGGCATTCCGGCTTTTTTCACACCCACCGGGGCGGGAACGCCTGTAGCTGAGGGAAAAGAATCGCGGGATTTTGGCGGTAGACCGTGCATTCTGGAGTACGGAATTGTGGCAGATCTTTCACTTGTTCGGGCTTGGAAGGGTGACTTAGAAGGCAACCTGATATACCGACTTGCATCCAGAAACTTCAATCCTCTAGTTGCAATGTCTAGCCATATGACAATTGCTGAAGTCGAAGTTTTAGCTGAGGATTTCCTCGAGCCTGATTTAGTTATGACACCAGGGGTGTTTGTGCAAAGGATTGTGATTGCTCAAGACCCGGTGAAGCATATCGAACAGATAACGGTGCGCGAACGGCGTGCCTCATAATGTGGTCGAGAGAAGAGATGGCCGAAATTGCTGCCTCAGAATTGCAAGATGGCCAATATGTGAACCTCGGCATTGGGATCCCCACCCTTGTTGCTAATCATCTCCCCAAAGGTGTCGACGTCACCTTGCAGTCTGAAAACGGAATCTTAGGCATGGGTCCTTTCCCCTTTGATGGGGAAGAGGATGCCGACCTCATCAACGCGGGCAAGCAAACGGTCACGTTGCTTCCCGGCGCCAGTATTTTTGACTCCGCCACCTCCTTTGGCATGATCCGCGGCGGGCATGTTCAGGTTGCGATTCTGGGTGCGCTGGAGGTTTCCGAACACGGTGATCTCGCTAACTGGACTATCCCCGGAAAAATGGTCAAGGGAATGGGGGGTGCTATGGATCTCGTCGCCGG
>Ga0208414_1001061_pt1 | contig 22580 bp, 20 predicted proteins | sample AntAceMetag02UKE_FD_184770 | JGI IMG/M metagenome (GOLD analysis project Ga0208414, IMG submission 184770) | Saline lake microbial communities from Ace Lake, Antarctica - Antarctic Ace Lake Metagenome 02UKE (SPAdes) (version 2) | ecosystem: Environmental > Aquatic > Non-marine Saline and... | reverse complement strand
CAGATTACGTACTAATCCCCTGTGGCGGCGGCGGCTTATTGTCAGGGGTTGCGATAGCCGTCAAGGCTCTGTCGCCGCAGACTCATTTAATTGGTGTGGAGCCGCAAAATTTTGACGATCATGTGCGCTCAAGAGAAATGGGTGAGCGAGTAAAGATCGACAATACGGCAACTACACTGTGTGACTCTCTTATGACACCGACACCAGGGGAAATCACTTGGTCTATAAACGAGCGCTTGGTTGATGAGTTTTTAACGGTGAGCGAGCTGGAGGTTATGCATGCGCTGAGTTTTGCTTTCAAATATTTAAAATTGGTTGTGGAGCCAGGCGGCGTGGTGGCTTTAGCTGCGTTGTTGCAGAAAAAAGTGGACATTAAAAATAAACGTGTAGCAGTAATATTATCTGGTGGTAATGTAGATCCAGCAATTTTTACCCGCTGCTTGCAAGAGCATCCAAACCCATAATTTTGGGTCCGTTAGTTTAAAATTTCAGCCCGCAGAAATTCGTTACTTATAATTGAGGACAGCAATGAAGACACTCAACCACCTTTTCTCGCTATTGCTTATTAGCTCACTATTTAGCTCACTATCAATTGCTCAGACCAACGATGAATGCATAGATAATCTCGATTGCCAATCGTCATGGGTTGGGCTGTCCCAAAACGATAAAGAAACCGTGTTTGCATTTGCCGAGGACTATAAAGCTTTTATTCACCTGGCCCGCACTGAGCTTAGCTTTGTTGAACAGGCAATTATTTTTGCTGAAGGCAATGGCTTTGCAGAGTTGACGCCAGAGACGACGCTTAGAGCTGGAGCAAAACTTTATGAGGTCAATCGTGACCGCACTATAAGCCTCATGGTAGTTGGAACTGAATCTCTACAAAACGGCTTTCATATTGTAGGTGCCCATATTGACTCGCCTCGCTTGGATTTAAAGGGCCGACCTTTATACGAAGACAGCGAGTTCGCACTGTTTCAGACAAACTATCATGGCGGCATTAAATTTCATCAGTGGACTAATTTACCGCTAGCGCTAATGGGTCGCATAGATAAGAAAGATGGCAGCACTATTTCGCTTTCTATAGGTTTGAACCCTGATCAGCCTATTTTCATGGTGCCAGAATTATCACCCCATGTTGACCGTGGTCGGAATTCTAAAACTCTTGGTGATTTCATCGGTCCCGAAGACCTAGACCCAGTTGTCGGACATATTCCCGGTCAAGTGGAAGGCGCAGACGTGGCGGATCAGGTTTTGAAATATCTTGCTGATGAATACGGTGTCTCGCGCGCGGATCTAGTCTCCGCTGAGTTATCGTTGGTGCCAGCGGGTGCGCCTCGTGACATGGGCTTTGACCGAGGCCTAATTGCAGCTTATGGACAAGATGATCGTCTTGCATCTTATGCAACGCTGCGGGCCATTGCCGATGTGGACAACCCCGAAAAGACCACGATGGCCTACTTGGTGGACAACGAAGAAGTAGGAAATAGAAACAACACAGGCGCAGGATCTGAATACTTCGCCGACTTGTTATCGCGAATGCTCTATTCAGAACTTGGTGAAGCTTATAGAGAGCCACTGTTTCGTTCAGCTCTTAGGCAGACTAAGTTTATCTCCATCGACGTTAATCCTGGTGTCAACCCAGCAAACCCAGGAGCTTGGGAATTAGGCAATGCTCCCAAACTTGGCTACGGTGTAAATCTAAAGCTTTATGGCCAGGGCAATACAGCGAACTCTGAGTTTATAGCTTGGACGCGCAAACTTTTAGATGACAATGAAGTGCCATGGCAGACGGTTACGTACAAAGTTGGAAGCGCTGGTGGTGGCACGATTGGTGGAGAGTTTTCAAGTCAGAATATTGAAGTAATTGACTTTGGTGTACCACTTTTATCAATCCACACCCCTTATGCGGTTAGCTCAAAGGTGGACGTTTATAGCCTATACCAAGCAGCTAAAGCATTTTATGGTTATTCAAAATAATGGCTCTACCATTCTAGAGTCCTCGGCCAAAATGACTGACGTTTTTTTTCAAGATTATCTGTGCGGGATTACCTGCATAGATACGATGCTCGGCCGCCGAGGGATGGCCAGCTGCTATCTCATTGAACAGGACGGTATGCTTGGTTTTATAGATACAGGTACAAATAATTCTGTACCGATAATGTTGGAAGTGCTGCGCCGCAAAGGTTATGACAAAGAGCAGGTCGCTTACATTATGCCAACCCATGTCCACTTGGATCATGCTGGTGGAGTAGGCGGTCTTATGAAGGAGTTTTCTCAGGCTCAGTTAATTGTTCACCCTCGCGGTGCAGGGCATATGATTGATCCGACTAAGCTTGAAGCAGGTTCGCTGGCGGTCTATGGTGAAGAGGCTTATCAAAGGCTTTTTGGAAGCTTAATTCCTGTGGACCCGTTAAGAGTTATTCACGCAGACGATGAGATGACTCTAGATTTTAACGGCAGAGAACTGCTTTTTTTAGACACTCCAGGTCACGCTCGTCACCACTACTGTATTTTTGATAAGGTCAGTAATGGACTTTTTACAGGGGATACCTTCGGCGCTAGCTATCCCCAACTAAACTATGGACGCGCACCGCTTATATTTCCTCCCACTACTCCTGTTCAGTTTGACCCAGAGGCATGGACCCAGTCGCTTAAAGCTCTGATGTCTTTAAAACCAGAGAGGGTCTTTCTAACGCATTATGGGATGCATGAAGGCCTAAGCGACTTGGCCACACAGCTTAGGCTTACCATTAAAGACTATGCTGGCATCGCGGTTGAGTATGCCAAGCATAGTAACCGCACTGGACGTATAGCTGCTGCTCTTCTACAGGCGAGCGTGGATTATTTGCTCGATCAGGAGTGTGGTGTTCCAGAATCTCAAATTAGAGATTGGCTGGCTCAGGATATGATTCTAAACGCCCAAGGTTTAGACTTTTGGCTTTCCACTACTTAGTGATAGCACTGAAAGTTCCATTTCTTACCGTTCTCGCGCTCTGCGCATTTGCAGGTAACTCTATTCTTTGTAGAATTGCCTTAAGCGGTGGTGAAATAGATCCTGCGAGTTTTACCTTTGTAAGGCTTCTGGCTGCGGCTATTACTCTCTCACTTATTTTATATTTTAGAAATCAGTCCACCCCTAAACTTGTCTTCGGCCTTGTCTCGAACTCTGTTCTTAGCAAGGGGAGTTGGAAAGCAGCTGCAATGCTCTTTAGTTACGCAATTTTTTTCGCAAGCGCCTATTCCTATTTAGATACTGGAACGGGTGCTTTGATTTTGTTCGCATCAGTACAAATGACAATGATTATAAAGGCTCTCATCGATGGTGATAGTCTGACGCCGATGGAATGGATTGGCGCTATTATCGCTTTTGCCGGGTTTGTTCTTTTGGCTGCCCCGGGCGTGAGTGCGCCACCTTTGCTGGGTTTTAGCCTAATGACCCTGGCCGGTGTTGCCTGGGGCTTTTACACTCTGGTGGGCACACAGTCGACAGATGCGGTAGCAAACACCGCCTTTAATTTCATCAAGGCTATGCCAATGGCTTTGATTGTGTTTTTACTTTGGCCTTATGATTGGCAATGGTCGACTTCGGGCTTGTTACTTTCTGTGGCATCTGGCGCTTTAGCGTCAGGTGTTGGTTATGCCATATGGTACGCAGTGCTGCCGCTATTAAAGCCAGTGCAAGCGGCAGTGGTTCAGCTGGCGGTGCCTGTTATTGCTGCCGGTGGGGGAGTATTACTGGTCGGGGAGGTTATTTCTAGTCGACTGCTGCTATCTTCCGCAATTGTGACTATCGGAATAGGAATTGTGTTGTTGGCTAGAGTGAAATTCAGCGACCTTAAATCTTGAGGCCGCTAAATCGGTGCTGATGCTGCGTTCGCTGTGACAATTTCCCGCTCATTCTATTCAGTTACCCTGTCCATGCTATTCAAATTTGTCGGCCGAGGGCTTTCGTTTTTCCTGGCGGCGTTCAGAAAGCCAGTTATCAATACTGTATTGGCCTGGACCGAAACAAAAAAGAAGCAAAAATGTGAGTATGTACATGGCGGCTAGCTCACCGTTATTGAGTGTTGGAAACCAAGCCAGATGTGCAGTCAAATAGGCAAAAACCATTATTATCAAAGCAATTAAGGCAACTAAGTGAGTCCAAAGTCCTATCAAAATTAGTGCTCCGCCAAAAAGTTCAACAATGCCCGCTACATATAAGGCGTTTATATCCATAGGCATAGGAAATGTAATGACATCAGCAATGTTAACGTTGGTCATTCCACCGCCGGTGATAGGTTGAGGGTTCTCACCAAAAATTTTTCCAAAGCCATGGGTCATAAACATAGCCGATGAAAGCAAACGGAATATGAGCCAGCACGTGTCTCTTAGATTATCGCCCAACCGTCCTAACAGCGTGTCTATTTTCCGCAACATGAATATTATCCTCAGTAATTAGCGTCTGTACTATTGTTACGCCTGTGCTGAGGATAACTTGAGCTAGATTAAGTCTGCAATAGATGAGTTTGCCTCGGTAGTAATCCAGGCAGGCTGGTGACTAGAAATATTGCTTGTGAACTGTTTGAATAAGATTGCCTAAGGCATGATCTAGTGAGCGCAGGTTTCCTGCATTAAGACAAAAGTTATGATTAAACCACTGCTGATTATGAAAACCGGAAATACTATTGCCTCATTGCAAAAGCAGGGCGTGGATTTCGAAGATTGGTTTTGTGCTAGCCTAGGGCTGACTCCACAGGAGGTTGTTGTGGTCTCAGTGCATGAAGGGCAGCAATTGCCAGCGCCTGATTCTGTGTCCGCATTGGTGATTACTGGCTCTCCCGCTTATGTCACCGATTTGGAGGAATGGAATTTTAGCGCAGCAAAATTTATCAAAGAGGCATATGCCAAGCAAATTCCCATTCTGGGAGTTTGCTATGGACATCAATTAATCGCCTGGGTATTTGGTGGCGAAGTAGACTTTCATCCCTGTGGCAGAGAGATTGGGACTGTTTCGATTGACTTAAGTGTTGCTGCTGAGAATGATCAGCTTTTCAGCGGTTTGCCACCGGTGATTGCTGTGAACGTTTCCCATCAACAATCGGTGATTGAGTTACCTGCCGCTGCGGTTCGATTAGCGAGCAACGGATTTGATCGAAACCATGGCTTTCGCATAGGTGAATCGACATGGGGCGTGCAGTTCCACCCCGAATTTAGCAAAGAAGTTACGCAAGCCTATATTCTGGCCCGGCAGATTGATATCGACGCAGAAGGTTTGGATGCCCGTACACTGCATGATGCGGTGCTGGATACTCCGGAGTCTAATGACATTCTGAGACGATTCATGTTGATCGTTAAGGCGGCTGGCGGCTCTCCAGAGGGTGCGCCTTAGCTAACTTAATCAGCTGAGTCTGAGTATGCTGCGTCAACTGCTTCAACGATTCGATCTCGACTAGGGCGCGCGAGCAACTTGCCATTGATGAAAAGTGCAGGCGTGGAAAGCACTCCAGAATTATTGCCACTGCGCTGATCATTTCGTACTTTGCGGATCAACTCGTCAGACTCCATATCCACCTTCATTTGATCTATGTCGAGGCTAAGTTCCAGCGCATAGGATTCAAATTCTTGTTCAGCGGCGAAGCTGGGAAGTGACGCCCAAATAGACTGAGTCGCAAATAAATAATCGTGCATTTCCCAAAACTTACCCTGATTTCCAGCTGCTTCAGCATACAGCGAAGCTGTCCAAGTGTGTGGGTGCGCGGCGGTAATTGGGAAGTGTCTGAAAATCAAATGGGCTTTGTCTCTAATCGATGGCCAAAGCCGAGTCATTGTTTCGTTTTCTGTTGCGCAAGCTGGGCATTGAAAATCTGCATAAACAACAATAGTGACAGGATTAGACTCGCGTCCTCTGACGTGATCGTTTTCGGCGATTTCCACAGTGGAATAGGTAGGCCCTTGAGTAAAGAGTGTGTAGAGGACCAGGATAGCCAATACTGGCACGATACCGAATAGGGCAACCTTGCCAAATAGCTTTTTGGATTGTTCACGCTGGGCAGCAGCTTGCTGCATGGCTTCTTTCTTCTGGCGCTGTTGGTCTCGTTTGCTCATTGGACTACCTGTTTATGTCTGATTAGCCTGAGACATTGATGTTAACGAATTTCCGCTACAGCAGACACAGGTTTTTAGCCTCATTTCAAGGCAGTGCCAAAGCCTGTTCTGGCGGGTGATAGCAGCGGGTAGAGGAACTATGGGTTCAGTCATTGGCAAGGCTGACCTGAGCTTGAAAGGTTGGGTCAAAGGTCAATGAGCCGGTTGCTTAAAGGAAGAAGGCATAGCCGAACTTACATCCGATATGAATTCCTTGATCTTGATGCATCCCAATCCAGCCTTCGCATTTCGCATAGTCTGTAATCCAATGAATAACAGTTTCGATTATGCCGAACAAAAGGCTATTGGTGATAAGGTAGACAACGCCGCCATGGACTAATGCATGAGCTGTAAGCCAGTACCACCAAACGGGAAACAAGCTGTGTTCTTTGTCGTGGACTTTATCGTTGCGGTTTTTACCGTAACCCATGGCAGACGGTTGAAGCACGAAATCTGCTAAAGCATGACCGAAAAGTAGCATGAACAGATTTTCTATAAATGGCATTTGAGTAGGCCTGTTAGGTTCTTATCGTCATCAGGATCTGTGCACTGCACTAAAAGCGTTGGCCCAGAGTTCAGGCTTTAATAAAGCCCGTGCACTGACTATAAGCATTTAAAGCACCAACAAAAGGGTTGCTAAAGGTTTTTTGTTACGTGCGTCACACAATTGCGTGTTGACCATGCCCTATTGGCCCAGTTTGTTACCAAACCTTGCTTAAATTATTGAAATAAAGAGTAAATGTAAAATTACCCACACTGCCAAAAAGTGCGGGACAACGCCACAGAAGGGGTGTAACTGACATTTTGGGGCACTTGCCGACTAGGTTCTAGGATGCGCGAGGGAAAGGTTAAGAGCAAAGGTTAAGAGCAAAGGTTAAGAGCAAAGGTTAAGAGCAAAAGCCGCCCTGCATCAGTCCTTATCCTCTTGGGATGATGGAGTGATCGATTCAACCGTGGAGCTTATCCGCCCACCTTCTATTTGTGAAATAAGGGTGCTACCAATTTCAATATCGTCAATTGCGCGAATTACTCTTAAAGATTCATCGAAAGTGATGCTGTAGCCGCGAGCTAAGGTATTCAGTGGGCTTATATTGTTGAGGCTTCTGCCTAAACTACTCAGGCTAGCTCTATTGTCCTTTAGAGTGGATGACATTGCCTGTTCCATACGCTTGCTTATTGATAGAGCCAATTCACGAGCCTGAGCTACTCGCCGAGCCGGAGAGTTAGATTTGAGGCTGCGCTGCACCCCTATTAAGGAGTTTCGTTGTTGCTGAAATCGCGACGACATATTGCGTTGCAGTCGTTTGGACAGCTGAGCAAGGTTTCTTAGATGCTCCTGTAAGCGCCGATCAGGATGTTTAAGTTGTCGGCTCAGCCAATCGACATTTTGGGATAGCTGCTGGATTCGTGCGTCAGTGAGTTGGCGCAGGAGTATTTGGAATCCTTGAAAGGAAGCTAGCATCTCTTGTTGGGACGGGCTCATCAACTCAGCAGCCGCTGAAGGTGTTGGTGCGCGCAAATCTGCTACAAAATCTGCGATAGTAAAATCAACTTCGTGCCCGACAGCACTGGTAATCGGTAGTTTGCTCGCAAATATAGCTCTGGCAACAGATTCATCATTAAAGGCTTGTAAATCTTCTAAAGACCCACCGCCTCGGCCAACAATTAGCGCTTCCAGATGCAGTGAATCACTTAATTTATTGGCCAGATGTATGGCGCGGGCTATCTCTCCAGCGGCCTCTTTTCCCTGCACTGCAACTGGCAAGACGGTAAGGCGCGTAGCGGGAAAGCGACGCTCGAATACCGTAATCATGTCTCGAACTGCAGCGCCAGTTGCAGACGTAATCAGGCCGATATGCCGATAACTGGTGCCGATTTCTTTTTTTGCATCTGCCCTAAAAAGCCCCTCATCCTGTAATTGAGACTTCAGTTCTTCGAAAGCCCGCTGCAACGCGCCATCACCGGCCAGTTCCATAGATTCGATGATGAGCTGATAGTCACCGCGCCCTTCGTAAATGCTGAGTTTGCCGCGGACTACAATTTGCTGACCGTTTTCTGGTTGAAAGCGAAGGAAACGATTCCGGTTTGAGAACATGGCGCAGCGCACTTGTGCAGACTTGTCTTTGAGCGTGAGGTAGCAGTGTCCGGAGGAAGGCCTAGCTAGATTGGATATTTCGCCTTCGACAACGACATTGGGAAAGTTGGTTTCAAGCAGGGACCGGGCTAATTTGTTGAGGCTGGATACTGATAAGACATCGGGCGATGGTAACTGCGCTGCGGAATTTCGGCGAAACTTGTCGGGGTTATACATACTAATTAGTCTACCTTAGTGGGACAGTTTGAGGAATTAATTCATTAATAGATCCCTGTCATCCAATGCAGGTGCATCACATGACTGTCTCGCCAAGCAGGTACAAATGAGTTTGCCTTTTCAAACCCAAGCTAGCCATAACCTTAAGAATTGACGCGGGAGGGTAATAAATTTAAAAAGCAAAAAAAAGCGCGACCCGAGGCAGAGCTGCACTTTGATCGAATTAAACGATTTAAAAAACACTATGCGGGGCTGTTAGTGTCCGCCGGAGAAGTTCGCCGGTTGCGTCACGAACGAGTTGCTATTGCGAAGGCTGCCATCAAGATCGATGGTGGTCGCTTCTATATTATTGCCAGCGGGGCCAAAAGGAAAACTGATCTATACGAAAGCTGGAGCGCCGGCATTGGTTACCAGTCCTGCTGTTATCGCATAGCTTTTGGATATTCCCAGAGCATTCCATTCGCAGGAGCGATCGCCTGAGGATTTCAGCTCAAATGTCTCATCACCATATTTATTTGTGGTACCGGTACTGGTGCATTTACCTTTGCCATTATCATCTGCGCAAGATAAGTAGATGCCATCAACAAGCGATTCTGCATGGCTTAAGCCAGACGGCAAGAGGCCTGAGGTAATGCTCGTGCTCAGAATAAGTTTGAGTTTCATAATGCAGGTTTCTCTTTAAGTGAAACCTTTGGCAAGCTCTTAAGCTCATCTGTTGGCCGGTTTGGGTGTGCAGGCTGTTTTAGGACTAATTGCAGTGCTGGAGTGCGCCAAGTTCTTAAGCTCGAGAGTAGTTGCTGTGGTTTTGAATGAATTGACTCAAGTCAATAATCACAATTTCGATCAATCTGGGCTGGAGGTGTAGTGAGATAGAAGGAGGGTGGCTGCTGTGTTAGCGGTCACATTAGCTGCGGTGAGAAACATATCGACGATTAAATCAATGGCAATGAGTATGGCTATTCCCTCAACGGGAAGACCGAGGCTTTCATAAACAGGAGCCATTATTAATAAGCCGCCGCTGGGTATGCCGGGCGAATAGAAACTAAAAAGCCCAATAGCCGCGGCTATTGTTAACAGCTGCAGGGTGCCCAAATCGATGCCGTATAAAGCGGCAATGAAATAACTGCCTGAGATTCTTGCAATAGGAGAGGCAAATTTAAATAGAGTGACAGCGACGGGTAGAACTACGCCTGAAACTGAATCTTTAACCCCTAGCGATTTTGCCGCAGAAAAAGTAGCAGGCAATGCAGCCAAAGAGGATCTAGCACTAAAACCGATAATCTGTGCAGGTGCGACCGCCTTGATGAATTGCAATGTGGGCACTGAAGTGAGTGCGGCGACCAGTGCTATGAGCGCGATTATAGTGACGCTAATCAAACCGCTGGCAATGAGGATAAAAGAGCTGAGTGCGGTTATCGCATCGAGGCCTAATGCGGCGGCCAACGGATAGACGATTCCAAAGATACCCAGAGGTGCCAGTTTCATTATCCAGCCTATAAGGATGAGCATTGCCTCTCGAACACCCGAGAAAAAGCCGGTTACGGACTCTCGTTGTTCAGCCTTGGTATGCAGTAATGCCGAAGCAAACAATGCTGTAAAAATAAGGAGGGGCAAGATGTCTCCATTGCTCGCAGCCGCAATCGGATTGGCTGGAATCAGGCCGGTTAGCCAATCGCTAAAAGGCGGTAGGGCGTCGGTTGAAAAAGCGCTAGCATTGGTCGTGGCTAATAGCGTGGCACTGGCCTGTGGGTCTATATCAAGTAGCGCGATTAAAGGTGGTGCAAACAAAAAAGTGTAAAAGCTTGAGGCTGCAATAAACAGGACGAATAAGGCGAAGGTTTTCAAGCCCAGCTTGGCCATAGCACTTCCAGCGCCATGGCTGGCGATGGCGGTGAGTAGAAGCGCCATTAATAAAGGAATAACGGTCATGCGAATGCTGTTGATCCACAGCACACCCATTGGCTTTATCCACAGCGACAAGGCATCGGCCATGCTCGGGTTTAGCAAGTTCAGGCCTGCGCCAAGCAATAGTCCTAGAACTAGGCTGACGAGGATGGCTGTTGAAAGAGACGGTAACCTCATTGGCTTTTATCCGATGGCGGTGGTTTAGGCTTAAAAGCGAATAAGAGGTTATCCAGGGTATGGCCAAATCGGTGATAGCCGGATTCAACAAATCTCATGCCTAGGCTAGGGCAATACATTGGTCAACCGGGAGAGGCTCAGAGGTTTGAGAGACAAGCTGTGGCTTGAATCCGAAAAAGTATGTGCTAAATGTATGTTCAGCAATCGTCTATTTATTTTTATTCTCCGATTTAACCTTGCACCGGAACCCTTATCAAATTGAGTTCTCGTTTAACCAAACATAGCATTGGCCGCAGTTAGCTGCCAACTATTGTCGCTTTAATGCCAGCGAGTCATTTATGCTTGATTGCAGGGTGCGGGACAGTTTGATAAATTCCCTGAATGTGTTTTCTTTCTATGTTTTCAATTCTGGTCGTGTGTTCCGGTGCAACTCCCATTGCAACTTAACTTTCAGCTACAGGCAAGCTCATGAGTGTTAAAGGTCCGAAAAAAGATCAATCACCTGTAAAGGTAACTCGCCGTACAGCACTCGGGCTAGGTGTGGTTACAACGATGGCCCTGCCTATGGCCGCGGTTGCGCAGCCGCCGGCTCGGCAAAAGCCCCAAGCTGGGGATTTTCTAGTCTTTGAAGAAGGGTCGAATCAAGGCGAGGTAGTGCGTCCAGAGCTGCTTTTATTAGATCAACGGCCAGTGTCGGCACTGGCGCGGGATCCTGCTACAGGCACGCTTCGCAGTGGCTCGCGCCTTAATCGGGTCATGGTCACGCGTATCGATACTGAAAAACTTACCCCTCGATATCAAAGGTATGTAGCTAATGGCGTGATTGCCTATTCAATTGTTTGCACTCATACCGGTTGTGATGTGACTAACTGGGATTCGAATGAGCTGCTGATGGCATGCCCTTGTCATGAATCCCAATTTGATGTCTACGCCGGGGGCAACGTTGTTGGTGGGCCAGCACCGAGACCATTAGCGATCTTGCCTCTGAGGTTTAGCAACGGGGAAGTGATAGTGGCGGCAGGCTTTACTGGCCGAGTCGGGTTCACACAACAGTTCTAGTGAGGCTGTTTGACTGCCGTGCGAGGGCTGCAAATTAAGACGCATAATAAAAATAACACAGGAGTGTTGGATAAATGAAAATGACTGTTCGTCGCTTATTAGGTGTTCTTGCTTTTTCCGGCGTGGCTACCGTAGCGTTTGGCCAAACTCTGCCACCTTATAATCCAGTTACAGAGGAGCGCTTGCTCAACCCAGAAGATAGTAATTGGTTGATGTATAGAGGCTCTTATGACTCTCATGGTTTTAGCGAGCTGAATGAAATTGACAGCAGCAATGTTGGCGATTTAGAAAATGTGTGGAGCTTTTCTACCGGGCTTAGAGAGGGGCATCAGGCGCCTCCAATAGTTAATGATGGCTATATGTATATTAGTACGCCGCAAAATCACGTGCTGGCTATTGATGCCCGCAGCGGCGACTTAATTTGGCGTTATGTTAGGTACCTCCCTGACGATTTGTTTCAGTTTCACCCAACCAACCGCGGCGTTGCTTTGTATGGAGATAAAGTGTACCTGGCAACGGTCGATGCTTTCTTAATTTGTTTAGATGCTTTGACCGGAGAAGTGGAATGGGAGATACCTGTAGAGGAGTATTATAACGGTTACTATATGACTCTTGCGCCTCTTGTTGCCGAAGGCAAAATCATGGTGGGCGTTTCTGGCGGCGAGTTAGGTATTCGCGGATTTGTAGCAGCCTACGATGCTGAGACAGGTGAGGAAGCTTGGAAAACCTTTACTGTTCCAGCGCCAGGAGAACCTGGGTCGGAATCTTGGCCGGGGGATACGTGGAAGACCGGTGGAGTTCCGGTGTGGATTACGGGTTCTTTTGATCCTGAACTTAATCTGACTTATTGGGGAACCGGTAACGGCGGACCTTGGATGGGTGACACTAGGCCAGGAGACAATCTCTACTCCACCTCTGTGATTGCCTTGGATGTTAGTACCGGCGAAATCAAAAATCATCATCAGTACCATTGGAATGACTCTTGGGACTGGGACGAAGTATCGGCACCGCTGCTAATCGATTTCGAGCGAGATGGAGAAACCATAAACGGAATGGTTCATGCAGGGCGCAATGGCTATCTTTGGTTTCTCGAAAGAGAGGCCGACAGCATCAATTTTGTAGACGCTAATCCCTATGTTTATCAAGACGTGTTTACCAGCATCGATCCGGTGACCGGTCGGCCTGAATACGATATGAGTAAAAAGCCCGGCACAGGCTATGAGGCAGATTTTTGCCCTTCTCTTTGGGGCGGGAAAGATTGGCCGCCTGCGGCTTTTAATCCTAAGACGCGGCTGTTATTTATTCCTGCTAACGACAATGTTTGCTCGACTATGGTTGGAGAGGAAGTTCAATACAGCCCAGGTCGAGCTTATATGGGGCGGGGACAGTCAGAAAATGGCGGCTTCTTCGTGCGACCTGGTGCTGATCACATTGGTGAACTGCAAGCGTGGAACGTCGACACCGGTGAACGTGCGTGGACTACCACATTTGAAAATCACAATTGGGGCCCAGTGCTCGCAACAGCAGGTGATTTGGTTTTTATGGGTGGCACTAATGATCGCTACTTCAGGGCCTTTGATGCAAGCACTGGCAAGATATTGTGGGAACAAAGACTGAACTCAGGAGTGATTGGTGTGCCTGTCACTTATACATTGGACGGAAAACAATACGTGGCTGTATTGGCGGGTTGGGGCGTTGATGCCCAGCGTGAACAGAATTTAATTAACATGGCGAAAGGTGAGTCTCATTATGTTCCACAAGGCGGAACTTTATGGGTGTTTGCATTACCGGAGAATAATAATGAATAAACAGACTAAAGAATTCGATGAGTTAGTTGAGAAGTTTGAAGATAAGAAGCTAACCCGCAGAGAATTGGTTTCAGCTTTAGCTGCAGTGGCGGCAACGGCGAGTATTCCAAACAGCTTTGCCCAAAGCCCAGAGCCGGTGACCATTGGCCGCTCTATGAATCATGTGTCGTTATCAGTGAATGACGTGCAGCGCTCCGCTGATTTTTACCAGCAAGTGCTTGGTATGAATGTTATTAGTAGGCCTGCTAACGGCGGCATCAACATGGGCTTGGGCAAGGAGAGCTTTTTGGGTCTATATAATCTGCCTAATCCGGGGGGCATGCATCATCTGTGTATTGGTGTTGACGATTACAATCCAGATGATTTGGCGGAGAAGCTTAAAGCGCACGGTATCACAGCAAACGTGAGCAGAGACCCAGCCAATCGCACTAGCGGCGGCGACCAACTGTATTTTACCGACCCCGATGGCGTTTTAGTTCAGTTGGCGCAGCACGCCTATTTAGGCTAAGAGTGTAGCTTAATTGGCCTAGAATTTTTGAAGTTGATATTAATATTAACGTACTCCACGTCTACACAATGTATCTACTTTTCCTGTGTCGTGCCTCTTTCCAATTGATTCATCTAATCACGCGATCAACTGCGTTTTTTGGTGCACATGCTGAGGCTTTTTGACGTGAGTTCAACCGGTCAGCGCAACACAGGTATTAAATCTAGCAGCTGTTGTTTGGTATTCCAATTTTTTCTTTATCGGTCATTCAATTTTCTAGCAATCTTGCTTAACTGTGCTTGTGAGTGAGCAGTCAGATCTGTTCCTTTTGGTAAGTACTGGCGCAGTAACCGATTTGTGTTTTCATTGGGACCACGCTGCCAATGACTGCGAGGATCACAAAAACGCACTTGGATGTTTGTCTCAAGTGTAAACTTTTGATGGTTTGTCATTTCACTGTCACGATCCCAAGTCAGTGATTTATAGAGCTCTTCGGGAAGTGTCTGTGCTTGTTAAATGAGGGCTGAAACAACCGTGTCAGACTTCTTGTCTTTTCGTTTTACGAGCATCACCTAGCGTGAGTGATGTACAGCCAAAGTCGCTATAAAAGTTTGCTAGAGTCCTCAATAAGATCACCTTCCCAATGACCTGGAACCGCTCTATCTTCAACAGTAGCAGGCCGTTCTAAAATAGAGGCCGCATTAGGCATGCCTCCAAGCCCAATGTCTTTTAGGTTTGACGTCTTGCGGCAAATGCTTCACTTCGAAGGCAGGCACCCCTGGGGCTCCTTTTAGGGCCCTCGCGTCTGAATAAACACACTACGGTAGCTTGTTTCATGTCACGCTTGGTTGTGCTCATCGTCTGGTTTTTTCGTTTCAGCCATCCAGACATTCGCTGTGGTGACCACTTTCTCTATAACTTGGCTTCCACTACTGGGCTGAGCGGCCGGTTCAGCAACGGTTTATAATCTTTCGGCCTTAAGTAAGGCTCTATCTCAAACATGTTGTTCTGCTAGGGCTGCTCTATATTCCATAGGTCCACCGTTACACGCAATCTCTCGACTGACTGTCGAGGTTGATCGGCCTAGCAGTGAGGCAACAGTCCTGAGAGGAAGTTGAGCAACAAGACCGCGTGATATTTCCTCGCGCTCTTCGAGGCTAAGGCCGTGTTGAGGGTGTTTGCGCATTGGCAGGCAAATTCCAATCGCTGCCGTTGCGACACTCATGCCTGCCACCGTGTACAGTGGCATGGCAGGCACAGGCCCAGTGCCAAATAACGCGGCGAAATCTGTATTTGCACTTACTGTCATACTTGTCAGAAAAGCCGAAAGTATTTCATTTACTAAGAAAATAGTTGATCCCAGTAAAATCATGCGAATCTGGTCGCTTCTTCTGGCTAATTTTAATCTACCGAGCAGGATGCCGAAGAGCAAAAAGCTCAACAGGGAATAACTGGATGCCAGCCATTAAAAAATAAATTCCTAGTGGATTCTGCGGGTGTCCAGAAATCGGCACCAGAAATCGGCATAGCTATAATCAGTCAAATCCCACCAGTATCGTGGTTGAATGCCAAAATCATCGTGACGAAAGTTAAATTTAGAATCAAGATAAGGCAAACTAAAAAGCGAGCTGAAGCGGGTAGCCAGAAAACTCCAAAAAAGAAATACAAGGCGCAGTAGTGGAGAATGTTAGCGTCGAAAACGAGCGAGTTCAACAAACCTATGGCGAGTAGAAATGCCGCTCACTTCAAAGTGACTAATACTGGCTGAGTTTGCCAAGAGCGAGTGGCAGCCAGTCCTAAGCCAATTCCCCCAGTACAACAGGCGACTATGCCCCCTAGCGCTACTGTAACGAGGCTAATTAGCCCGTCTTGCGTATCTTCAGCCCCATAGCTATTTTAAAACTAACAATAACCCTGCCTACAAAAGCTGTAAACCGCGCAAGACCCAGACCGTCCAATCTTCCTGCTAAATTTTTCTCAATCATTATTTTGATCGCGCAGGCCTAGGTCTTTGGAGTAAAAATGAGTACACACAGCGCGCAAGTATGAACCCGAATAAATCGATGTCTGGTCTATCACAAGGGGCGGGTATTAAAGGGTTTCGATGATATGACGGGCAGCGTTCTCACCTGCCCTTACAGCGCCTTCCATATAGCCTGTCCAGACCTCTGATGCCTCAGTACCTGCCCAATGGATTCTGCCGGTAGGTTCCCTCATTGCTGTACCGTATTTGGTGAGTACTCCCGGCTTCAATGCGGAGACGCATCCAGTCGTATATGCCTCTGAATCCCAGGACATTTCATGATAGCCGATGTTTTGGGTTGCCTGAGGGCCAAACAATTTTGCAAGTTCCGCAGTTACTTCCTGCTCTTTAGCGGGGCCTTCGCTAAACGAATTGTCTTCGCTGCCCAAAATCATCAGTACACCTAGCTGACCATCAGGTGGCGAGTTGTCTACAATAAACTGCAGTTTCCCCTCCCCAAAAGCCATGCCATTCAAGCCAGCGGCACGCCAAAAAGGTTCATCGTAAACGACATTAATCTTGGAGCCACCTCCGCTTCTAGGCCAATTTTCTTGTAAGAGTTTTCGTTTGTCAGGCAGGCTAGGTTCAAATGCTATTTTGTCGCAATCGCTCGGCATCATGGCCATAATTATTTGTTGGCACTGGATTCGTTGGTTTTTTATTTCTACTACAGCAGTAATGCCGAGTTGCGAAATTTTCGAGACTGGAGCACTTAACTGGACTTTACTTCCTAGCGCCTGCGCTATTTTTAGACTGATTATTTGTGAGCCGCCTTCGATTCGCGAATCTTGCGCTCCGCCTCGCATGCTCTCTAGCACATACAAACTTCCGGCTGACTGAACATAGTAAAGAAAGTAGAGAAACGAGACTTCTTCAGTTGAGCTGCCTAAGGTATAGCGGGCTGCAGATATGAGAGAAGCTTTATCATCGTCTACGATATTTTCTCGTCGAATCCAATCGGCCAGACTTAGGGCATCCCATTCTGTAGCTCTTGGGCCTGACCACGGGTTTTCGATTGAAACAGTTGCGGCCAACGCATCTATTTTGAGCTCGAGGCGACTGGGTTCGTCTTGAGAATAAGTGTCGGAAAATCGCTGGCCATCAATGTCGTAGACGGTTTTTCCCTCGAAGTAAGTAGGGTATATCCCTATGTCTAATTCTGAGCAAAGATCATAAATGGCGGTTTGAGTTGGACCGACCCACTGACCGCCGGCCTCAGCAACGTAGCCGTTTCCGATATCATGATTGAAGGTTCGTCCTCCAACCCTGCTGCGAGCTTCAAGTACTAGGATGTTGTCGATCCCTTTCGATACGAGATGCCGAGCTGCAACTAGCCCTGATATACCCGCGCCTACGATCACTACATCATAAACGTGTCCGTCTAAACTTTGCGCGGATGACGGGTGTCCCAAGATTAGGCCAGTGCTCAAAATCGAGGAGAGGCTGAGGAATTTTCTTCGTGACAAGTTGTTGCTGTTCAATTTTTAGTACCTCTTAGGAATGGGTGAAGCTCAATACTCATGCAATCGATTTCAATATCGAAAGGTTTCGTTTGGATTGTAGATCAAAACAATATATTGAATTTGAGTCATGTTCAAGTTTATGCTAACTTATGAACACTGCCACCTAGAGCGCTTGGATAAGCAATCATGAATGAAGCAACATTGGAAAGGCGAAGCCCATCGCAAACAAGGAGCCGAGAAAGGCGAGAAAAGATCTTGTTGGCGGCGGATCAACTCGCTAAAAAATACTGGTCGATAGACGGTATTACTTCGCGAGAAATCGCGGAAGCGGCAGGAGTGCCGATTGGCTCGGTATACTATATCTTTCCCAACGTCCAAGTTATTTTTTATACCTTACTGTCACAGTATCTTTTAGAGGCGCAATCCGCGACGCAGGCAACTGTTGCGCCAAACCTAGACAACTGGGAGCAGCTACAGAACAAAGCTATTGACGATTTGATGAGGTTTTTTCTTGCGGCGCCTGTAATTAGTACTCTTTGGCGGGGGCTTAGAAATGACCCTACCCTTGAACAACTAAATAGATCGGACAATCTATTTTGGGAGAACGATAATGTGAATTTCCTTAAGGTTCTATTTCCGACCAGAAACGAAAAACAGATTCGAGCTGTAGCAAAAGTAATGGTGACAATATCAGAATCCCTTCTGGTTGAAGTATTGGAATCCAAAAACGCATCGGCGAGAAAAGCAGTTATTGAAGAGCTAAAATTTAATTTGAAAGCCTATATCCATGCCCATCTGGCTGAGGAAAAGCGCAAGCCATCCACAAAGAGGACGAAATAATGATCAAAAGTTCTGTGTTGGTGATTATTGGCACCATGCTAGGACTGCTAATAACTTTAGTGGTAGCGACGAACACGCCAATCAATGCCTTAGAAAACACATTCGTCAAAAATTTTCTCAATCCTACTGCTTCAGGGTACTCACAGTCGGTGGCTATATTCACAGCGACAGGCAGAACTATCTATGTATCTGGCCAAGTAGGAGCTGGGCCTGGGGGGATTCCTGATTCAATATCCATGCAAGCTGAGCTGGCTTTTAGGAATCTAAGTAAACAATTGAGCGACGCACAAGCGCATGTAGATGATGTTGTAAAACTAAATATCTATATCAAGAATATGGGGCCAGATAAAATGCAGGCGGTAGCCGATGCCAAGGCGATGTATTTTAAGCATCAGAACCAGCCAGCGGCTACTTGGATTGGAGTATCAGAATTGGCATTACCAGAACTCGATGTCGAAATTGAGGCTGTGGCAATTACACAGAACTAATACCGTCTAAGAATAGATCTCGAGTTATTTCAATGATGTTGCAAAGCCATGCTGATATATCTATCCCTATGAATTGCTTAAAATATACTGGGTCGGCTATGTGTCGAAAACACAGGGTCGCCTCCATTAGTCGTTACTATTGATTTCTGGGCGCACACATAGATGATTACTTGCTAAACAGCAGCTCCAGCCACTATTACATGCGCATAGGAATTAGACAGATTACTTAGAAAAAACGAAGCAAATAACCTTTACGCAGGCTTGTTAGGGACGATTAAATATGTGGACGTCCAAATAGTGCTTGCAAGTAGAACTTAGATATTTAAGGTTAAAGATAAAGAACGTTGTGCCCTATTCAGGTGGATTTAGCCATTTTGTAGCAGTGGCAAGTGGCGCTGTTAAGGTCATTAAAAAAGCCTCCAGCTGCTTTATCTCTAAAGGTCTCAGCCCAAGAGGCTTTGCCTCGTTGTGACTGAGCATAGAGGTGGGGGCATCGTTGTAGTGGCGAACGACTTCGTTGAGCGTTTTGATCTGACCGCCATGCATATAGGGCGCTGTTTCGGAGACATTTCGAAGGGTCGGTGTTTTTTGGGCGCCTACTAACTCATTTTCATCTCGAGCGAACCTCAATTCTGTACATTCGTTGGACTGCGCATCACTATATTCACCCAGGCAGTTAAACGGGTCTAGTCGAGCAATACGAACGCCGTCGTAGCGAGCCATTGGGGGTAATTCTCCACGAATGGCCATGACCCCAGTGTTGTGAAATTCATGATTAGTAAACAGCGGGCCATTATGGCAGGAGGCGCATTGTCCCTTGTCGATAAATAAAGAAAGGCCGGCAATTTCAGCGGAGCTTAATATGCTGTCTGTTTCCTCACTCGAAGCAGAATTTAAGCTGTCCGCGAAATCATCAAAACGAGAGCGGCCTGGCACTATCTTGCGCTGATAGGCTGCCAAAGCTTTTCCAGCATTGGTGAATACAGTGTTGATCTGAACTTGAACTGTTGTGGCAAGGTTGTTCCATTGTTCGACCTGCGCCTCCTTGCCCAGTGGTGTGGCAGAGACGGTGGGCAGCGTACCTGGGAGCGGGCCAAAAATCGATTCATAACGATTTCGATAACCTTTGTCTTGGCTTATAAGTTGGGCAACTGTGGTGCGGTCAGTATTGTGTTCGTGACCCGCTTCCAGCGGTGCAAGAGCCTGTGACCATTGACTGTCTTTGCGGCCATCCCAGTAAAACCAGGGGCTATAAGAAATGCCCAGCAAGCTAGGGGTGTGTCTGGGCCCTATCGCTGTGCCTGTTGCAAGTTCTAATCCATCGGTGAAGCTAAGCTCGGGTTTGTGACAGCTTGCACAGGCCACTGCGCCATTTCCACTGAGCCGTTGATCAAAAAACAAAGCCTGACCAAATTCGGCGGCGCTCTCTAAATCTCCAACGCTGTTGCTGGGGTCTTTGGCCAGCTCGGGCAGCGCACTCAATGACAGAGATTTAATCAAGCGTATGTCGGTATTATCCCATGAGTTATCTGTTGGCAGGGGGACATAGCTCCATACCAAGAAAGCAAGGCCAGCTACAGTGCAGAGTATAAGGGGAAGAAAGAGTTTTTTGGTCAAAGCTCAAATTCGATTTCAGTAGTTTCAACGATCAAATCTTCGGTGCCGACCGCGTAGGTGAGCTTTATATCAAGCAGCCACTTGCCCGGCATGTGAAAGCGCATTCCTTCTAATAGATAGCTGCCAGTCTCTGGTTCACCAGTAATTTGAGGTTGGGTAGGCATCCCGTGGTCATGCTCGGGCATGCCACCAACCAGCTCGATCTGGGCATTAGATACGGGACTTCCTTGGGCATCTGTTAAACGTAGTTGCCAACTGTGAATCCTATTGATATCTATCGGCGCGATCTCGCTGTATATGTCTACGGTTATGCCCTTGCTGGTTTGGACACTTAAAACTGGCTCGTCAGAAAACTGGCCCATTGCGGCCTGAGCGCCCAGGAGCAGTAAACATGCGCTTAATCTAAAGAAGTTGAGCGGTAGTGATGCCATAGCATAAATGCTCTTATTAACGAGTGAATATTGTAGCAATTTCCACTGTGTTCAGGCATCGAAATAGGGCGGCTATTTAGCTAATACTGGAAATTCATTGTCGGTTAAGTTGGGGTTGTTGGCTTTCGGGAGCTCAAAGCTGAATTCTTCAACTTTGATGTCATCGAGTCCGCTTTGATCGAAGGGATCTTCCATTCGCTCTTGTATGTTGTAAAGGCTGATTAATGTGAAGCCCGGTGTGGAGGCGAACACGTAAACGATGTAAGCACAGTAGTGGTTTAGCTCGGTGACTAAAGTAGGCACGAAGATAAACGGGAAGAAGTAAATATAAACTAAGCAGTAGGCACGAAGGCTTACCGGTGTGCCATGCATGGAAATGCCGATAGTATTCTCCATGCTTTCCTGAACATCTTTAAGAAGGCGGATTATCTTTATTGTTAATCCGTGCGACATAGTCTTTTGATTGGTCTTAACAAACTCAAATATCTCCGTAAGTTTTGAACGCGTTTTAGTTGCGTCATGCTTACTGCTGTAAAGCGAATTGAAAAATAATGTGGAAAGGTCTTCCAATTCTTGAGCGATGAAGGCTTTTCTTTCTTCGTCCATTTTAGGATTGGTTATAAGGCAATAGTAAGTGGCATTAAGGGATGACTTAAAAACACTCAAAAGTTGAATCGTATTATCGCGACGTTTGAATGCTTCTCTAATTGTGAAGACCAGAGGGAAAATCACAGCCAGGCTAAACAGGGTTATGTTTAGGTTGGATGTGTAGCCATAGCGCATGCAAAAAAAGGTAATAACGCTGCACAACGCCAGAACGTAGGCGGTTTTTCTATCTATTATGGAAAAGTATATATGCATAGTTCTTAGCTTACTAAAATTCGCGGCGATCCTATACTGATTGTTCTGACTTAGCAATTCGAGAATATCATGGAGCCGCCGAAATTACCGCGCTGTATGTTGCTGGCCAGTATATATAATGGGGTAGATGTAATAGTTAAGGCAAAAGATGGATAAACTGATTTTTCAAGTACCCTGCGGAGATTGAAATGCTCATTTTAAGCGTTTTGCAGCCCCATTAATGTATGTAGCCGTCCGTCTTAGTCACGTTTGGCTTTTATTTATATTCAGTCCAATACTAGCCGCCGAGCAAATGGACACTTTGTTTTCTAGCTCAGAAATAATCGATCTTAGGTTGGAAGCACCTTTTTCTTTGATTGATAGTGAGCGGGATAAGGAGAAGCGCTACGATGGGAAAATAAGCTACATGAATGCTGAAGGTGTACGCATCTTCATCGGCGCAAATTTTGAGGTAAGAGGTAATTGGAGGTTAGCTAAAGAGAACTGCCGCCACCCTCAGCTTTGGGTCGACTTAAAGAAAAACCAAACCGAAGGAACTCTATTTGAAAATCAGAATCGGTTAAAGCTTGTCGTGCAGTGCGACAGGTATAAAAGTTATAGAGATTTTCTTCTTAAAGAACAGCTGGCCTATGAATTGTTCTCTATATTTAGCGACTATAACTTTGAAACACGACTGTTTAACGTCAGCTACTTCGAAGCCGGGGATACTGATGCTAGCCGGACCGATTTAGGCTTTTTTATCGAGCATCAAAGTCGGCTGGAAAAGCGATTGCAATTTGAAAAAGTAAAAGAAAATTCAGTTTCGCCTATTGAACTGAACTCATTGCAGGCAAGCTTGGTGGCAGTGTTTTCTTTTCTGATTGGAAGCACTGACTATTCGATCATTCAAGGGCCTGTAGGTGATGACTGCTGCCACAACTCAAAGCTATTAAAGTCAGAACTATTAAAGTCAGAACTATTAAAGTCAGAACAAGGAGAGCTGTT
>Ga0208414_1001054_pt1 | contig 22663 bp, 21 predicted proteins | sample AntAceMetag02UKE_FD_184770 | JGI IMG/M metagenome (GOLD analysis project Ga0208414, IMG submission 184770) | Saline lake microbial communities from Ace Lake, Antarctica - Antarctic Ace Lake Metagenome 02UKE (SPAdes) (version 2) | ecosystem: Environmental > Aquatic > Non-marine Saline and... | reverse complement strand
AGCCCTTCACGCGTCAGGCCTGTCCCAATCCGATTTTGCTACTCGGATTGGGACCTCCGCTTCCCGGTTTAGTACCTATGTCTCGGGCCAGGTCACCCCCTCGGCCAGCATGCTGGTGAGGATCGAGAACTTTTCCAGTCAATAGCGCCACCCGAATTAGCGGGGGAGCGTGTGGCCGCACTGGACACAAAAGTCATTGCCCCACACCCAGGGGGCTCTGCATTGTGGGCAGTACCGCAAATTCTCGTGAGGCAAGGTGCTCGCTTCCTCTAGACGGTTTCCGCCCGCAAACAGGAGAACTTCTTAGCCTTGCACCCTCACACCTTGATTTCTGCCAAATTCCTCGTCAGATTGAACGAGGTAAATGATTCCTTCGATGAACCCAATAATCGCGGGAATGAAGGTCCAAAAGAAGACTAGATAAAGAACTCCAAGCCCAACTTTTCCGAGATAGAACTTGTGAACCCCGAAACCACCAATCAATATCCCCAGTATTCCAGCCACAATTCTGGATTTTCCGGGTAACGACGCAGCGGTTCCTGGAATTGTTGCGTGTGCTGACTGGCGCGGGTGACCGCACTTTGGGCAGGCATTGGCCGAGGCACTAATCGATTCTCCGCACGCTTCGCAAAAAACCATTTCTGTGGACATTCTTCTCCTTAGATTTTATCTTCTTGGGTCATTTTTGTAGGTGTTGCAGGTGGGTGATTTTTTCACAATTTGTTGGGACTGCTTGTGGAAAATTCTTACGAAAATTTCGGGGAAGGCCCGAACCTGTTGGTGCCCTGTGTTCCTTCTTCAGCAAATTTCAATAGCACGATGATGGAACCAGCGATAGGAATCAACACCATGAAGTAATAGCCAAAGCTCTGGCCTGCGTCGTGAAGTCTTCGAGATGTCACGGCAAGAAGGGGGATGAAAAGTCCAAGTACAGCAACCAAATACATCGCCGAGGCAAGCACAAAGAGCCCGCCAGAACCACCGTCCCCGGAGATTAAGAGAAAGAGATAGATGGGGAACTGGACCAGAGCTTGAAACAAATAAGCAAACCAAAACTCACTTCTTCGCGCCCGCCCAGAAAATGTCGCATAGTTCTTGAAATAGGACCTCACTGCGTCCCCGAACCCGATAGAGGGCGAGGCCGTCACGAGTAGAGGGCCAATGAGATCTGGGTTTGAGTTCAGCATTACGGCGTTGGGCGCTTGATTCGAAGTTGGATGACCGCACTGGGGGCACGCCAATGCTTCGGAGCTCATCTGGACTCCGCAAGCTGCGCAGTAGATCGTTTCCATGACTATTTCTCCTTTTTTACTAAATAGAACTGTAATACAGTTTTTGTCCGCGGTCCGCGGTCCGCTGGAAGTCGGAACTCGCGCACTCGTTTTACACGGAGGAGGAGAAGAGAGCCACTCGTCAAAATGAAAGACCTTAGCCGTAGATTTCTGCGCAGAATCCGGCGGGTTCATTCCTTCCGCCGCACGAATCGCCAAACGCTTGGTACTCCGAGTCTGATGGGGCCTCAAAATACAGTTCGTCGCACGAGTCGTAGTCGCCCAGGTCACATAAATCCCAGAGCAAATCCAGGTACGTGTTGCTGCCGTAATCGCCGCCGTTCGTTTCCGCGGATCGGGAATCTTCACCGTAGATTTCTGCGCAGTATCCGGCGGGTTCGTTCCTGTCGCCGCACGAATCGCCAAACGCTTGGTACTCCGAGTCTGATGGGGCCTCGGAATACAGTTCGTCGCACGAGTCGTAGTCGCCCAGGTCACACTGATCCACGAGCAAATCCAGGTATGGGTCGCTGCCATAGTCGTTGGGCAAACTCGAGTGAGTGGGCTGGTCGCTTTCGGAGGCATACGTGAGGGCGAAGCCTCCCATCAAGAAGACGGCGATTGCGCCAAGGCTCACACCAATAATCCAAGCGCCCCGAGAGTGTCGACCGGAGGCCGAAGTCAAAGCGGTCGAGAGCTCGGTGTCGCTAGCGAGCGCGACACTTGCTGACTGTTGCGCTCGGGAAGGATGCCCTTGGGGCTCCGCTGGTCTCCCACATTTCGTGCAGAACTGTGTCTCAAATATCTGTGAGCCGCAGTTGGTGCAGAACATTTTCCTCCAATTTTCAGTCACCGGGACTTTTCTTCAGGTTCCTCTTTGGTCGTATACCCGCAAAAAATAGTAAACTCCAGAAATCTTAGTGAACAATAATCAAGTAGAGCCAAGGTGGGAGAAATAGTTATGACCGCGACAGTCAACAACTTCTCCCCTTGCAGCTTTTGTGCAGGTCCCTTGCGAACCGACAGCGGGCCTCGGTGTGAACTGTGCTTGAGCGTTATCCATCGGGATTGCTGGGTGAGTTTCGAGGGTTGTCCTACCTACGGGTGCGCGAATTCTCCTGATATGCGTGTCGCTCAAAACGTGGAGGTATAGCAAAATATGCCAAGCCCGCGAATGGCCAGACTGTCAAACGACTATGCGCAGTTGCGAATGCGTTTCGACGGACATCCCTACATCACGGTCGAGCCCGTAGGGACGGTGCCGCCAGAGAAATATCAACTCGTATTCAACGTGCCGTCGCTTCGATTAGACGATCAAAACCGTCCAACACTGACAGATCACACGCTTGTTACCTTGACGCTGCCTAGCGGCTACCCCAAGGAAAAACCCCACGCCGTTGCCCATCAGCGGATATTTCATCCCAATTTTGGCGATTACATCTGTATCGCTGACTTCTGGAGTCCGGCGCAAAGCTTGGCGGACATAGTCTTGGACATCGGTGAAATGCTGCAATGGAAGCGCTACAACATCCAATCTCCCCTGAATGCAATCGCCGCGAATTGGGCTGTGTCTCACGGGAATGAGATTCCGGTGGGGACCTTGGAGCTCTCCGCCCACACCGGAGTTCCCAGTATTCGCGTACGAGCACAATCCAGGATCGAGGAGTGAGATATGTCAGGCAATGAAAAAACAACAGGAGTTGGCAAAAACGTTGGCTCACGTAAACCCGCGGCAAGCCGAAAAGTAGTCATTTCGTTGGAAAACGTGAAGAGCCTGGAAGTAGACTCCATCGTTACACAACTTGAAGAGGCCAAGAAGGTTCCTCTTGTCCGATCAATCGGGGAGCCGGAAAAAACTGGCGGGAGCGCCCGCGCTGTGGGTTGGCTAATCCTCTCCGGCGTCGTCGGCGGCTTATTGACCTGGATGTCTTGGGAGCTAACACAACCGCTCTTTGAAGATTCCGAAAGCGCGACTGCGGCAAACCTTTATTCGAGCCTCAGCGTTGCGTTCTTTATAGGCATGGCGCTCGTGGTGGGAGATACCCTCCAGTCGGGCGCAACGGGAAAAATGGGACGGCGAATTGGTATTGGGATTGCCTCTGCCCTCGTTCTCGGCCTCGTTCTCGGGCTTGCGACAAACGCCTATTACGGAGCTGGGGTTGACAGGATTATTGAAGATCTCTTGGACAGCGGGTTGTCAGCGGGAGACCAAGCCTTCTGGGACGAATTTTACGCTCGAAACCACTTCAATCGGGGTGTTGCGTGGAGCTTCATTGGTCTAGCAGCAGGGTTGACGGTGGGGGTCGCTTCGTTGCAAGTGAAACGAGCACTCGTGACCGCTGCCGGTGGTTTAGTTGGGGGTTTTCTTGGTGGTTACCTTTTCGACTATGCCGCCCTGGCCGGTGACGAAGCCCAAAGCGAGAACTTCGCTCAAATCGTCGGCCTTCTCGTTACCGGGTTAGCCGTTGGCGGAGTGATCTCACTCTCAGAAGAGGCAGTGAAGACGAGTTGGATTGAAATCACTCACGGAGGCATGGCCGGCAAGCAGTTCATTTTGTACAAGAACAGTGTGTCGCTTGGGTCCTCTCCGTCCTCGGATATCACTCTCATCAAAGACCCCACGATGCCAGCAATCGCAGCAATTTTGGAGAAGCAAGGGGGCGCAATGTTTGCCTCCGCAGTGGACCCCCAGTCACCACTCTTTATCAATGGAGTGGAATCAATGAAGTCTCAAGTGCGAGACGGGGATACGGTCAGCATCGGGAAAACAGGAATCAGATATCGGGAGCGTGGCCAAAAAGCGGTCAGCTCGGGAGTAGTGAGGAGCTAACGTGTCTAGTGTTTCCGTATTTGTCACCGATGCCACTGGCGGCCGGAGGGATGAAGTAGAAATGCCCAGCGATCAGCCAATAATCAGGGTAATTGCGGCTCTGGTGCAAAGCCTCGGGTTACCTCTTGTTGGGCCAGACGGGCAGCCGATGTCCTACCGTTTTCATCACACCCAGACGCAAGCGCAGTTGCGTGATGATGGCACTCTTGCGGCAGCAGGCGTTAATGACGGAGACACCCTTCGGTTAGTGCCCGAAATAACAGCCGGCGCTCATTAATGCGGCTAGCTGATACTAATTCGCGCTATCACCGCCAAGAACTGATTACTTGGTGGGATCAGAGCAAACTTGCCGCGTCCCGGGTGATGGTTGTCGGTGCTGGTGCAATTGGCAATGAAGTGGTGAAGAACCTCGGACTTGTGGGGGTCGGTTCAATCGATATCTGCGATATGGACACGATTGAGCATTCAAACCTGGCCCGGTGCGTGTTTTTTCGCGAAGGCGACGAAGGTGGAAACAAAGCTGAGGTCCTTGCTCGTGCAGTCTCGCAACTTAACCTGGACGTTGCGGCAACAGGAATACCCCTACCAGTCCAACGCATCGGAATTGCCGCTTTTCGTGAGTATGACATTGTGATTGGCGCCCTTGATAACCGCGAGGCACGGGCGTGGGTCAACCAGGCATGCCGGAAGCTTGGGATCCCCTGGATTGACGGCGCAATCGAAGGGCTTCGGGGGCTCGTGAGAATCTTTGGCGCTGAGGGGCCCTGCTATGCCTGCACCCTTACGGAGGCCGATTACAAACAAATGAGCCACCGTCGGAGCTGCGCTCTTCTTGCCCCGGAAGAAATCTTAGAAGGAAAGACGCCTACGAACGCCACCACAGCAGCCATAATTGCCGGGGTTCAGGTTCAGGAAGCGATCAAGTTCTTAACGGGCAATCAGGAGCTCGTTTCTCTCCAGGGTAAAGTCTGGAGCTATACCGGGGACACTATGGAAGTCTTCACGAGTCGCTATCCAGCTGACGAATTCTGTTTAGCGCACGATTTTTATGAAAACCTCGTTGACGCAGAAGGTGCCATAACCCTGGCTGATTTGGTCACCCTGGGCAAGAATCTCTTGGGAAAAGTTGATGCCCTCGACTTCGAAGAAGACATCGTGTCCTTGGGCCCCTGCAGTGCTTGTGGCAGGGGGGAGAACGTTATGAAAGCTCGATCGTCTTTCGACTTGGGTGCAGGTCGCTGCCCAAACTGCCAGGCCGAATTGCCAGGCGAAATAATGACGTCCCTCCATCCAAGTGACCCTCGATCGGCTAGTGCGATCGGCGAACTTGGCTTAGCGCAGAGGGACATAATTTCGGCGAGGGCTGGCGAAAAACGGGTTGGATTAATGATTGCGGGTTCTCGTGAGTAGTGGCCGGAAGACTCGAAGCCGTTTTTCTCTCGCCAAAGATGTGATGGCGTCAATCGAAGATCACGCCTATTCAAACCTGACCGCCGAAGTCGGTGGAATGCTGATGGGGACTGTCGCCAAAGGAAAGACAGAGATTGTTGGCGCAATTCCTGCTCTCGCCGCGAGCGCTGAACAGGTGACGCTGACATTCACCCACGCGGTGTGGGAGGAAATCCTGTCTCTGGCCGCAACCGAGTATCCAGATCATTCCATTGTCGGTTGGTACCACACGCACCCTACTTTTGGAATTTTTCTCTCCGAGTACGACCTCTTTATTCAGGAGAATTTTTTTGGAGCGCCCGGTCACCTTGCACTGGTGATTGACCCTGTTCAAGGGCTTTATGGTTGGTTTGGAAAAAATCCCGCTGGAGTTGTAGAGGTGTTCGAAGAGGCTCAGACCACGCTTGGCCCAAGACGTTCGGTTGAACCAGTGAGTGCCGTATCCGCATCGCCCCGGAAATTGGGCCTCAAGATCGCTGTGGCTGGGGTAGGTGGGCTACTGTTCGGCGGCGCTATAGGCGCCGGGCTTGTTCTTGGGCAGACTCCCCCGGATCTTTCCTCGACTCTCCAGGCGGTGAGGTCCGAATTGGAAATGACACAAGCCGTCTTAGAGGCAGAACGAAATATTGCCAGTGAAGCTCTGGCCAAGCCGGTCCTTCAATATGTGGTTCAGCCCGGTGACTCCGTTGACTCAGTCGCAGCTGATTTTTACCGGGATAAGCCCGATGGCCGCGCCCTAATCATGGCTAGCAATGGCCTCCGACGTTTTGAAAGCCTCTCCGCTGGTCAAATTCTTTTGATTCCTGGCCCGACGGTCGTCGGGGTGACAGTGGTCCCCTACGAGGACACTGTGTTGAACCTGCCTGAGTATCGCGGATTTCCGTGGTACGCGGAGGATCCAGAGCCAGAGGCAGAAAAGGAAACAGAGACTGGGTTCGAATCTGGCGAATTGTCCGAGATCGAGGAGGGCTGAACGTGGAGATTAAGTTTTGCCCAACATGCGGAAAGGCGCGCGCAGGTAATTATTGCGGTGGTTGTGGATTGAATTTCTCCTCTTTTGCAGCAGGAATAGAGCAGGAAGAAACCCTACAGATTCTGGTGCAGGAAGCGAGCCCAGCTTCTCATTCGTTACCAGCTGGATTAATCTATGGCGAGTCTTTTGACCCAGAGGGTGATTGCCCGAACTGCGGAACACCAACCGGGGGCGAATCGTGTGGTTTTTGTTCCGACGAAGAATAAGTTGGCATTTAGGTAACGCTCCATAGCACCCACCAGAGAAAACTCGTGAGCAGGAAAGTGCTGGCGATGATCATTCCGGCTAACGATTGCTTGCGGCCGACTCCGGCTGGCTGATTGGATTTGTTCCATCCAATGAGGCTCGAGTAAAGACCGATTGCGATGAGTGCCAGGGCTAAAGGCGTTGGGCTGAAACCAAAAAGGACGTGCAAGGTTGCGCCGAAAATACTCGTCGTCATGCCAAACACAGCGAATCCATTTGTCCTAGCCACCGCCTGTTGGGACGAGGGTGCCCACCCTCTCGCCGCAGCCTCTCGAGCTTGGTTTCCGAATCCAGGGGCATGGCCTTCGAGCCAACTAGCAAATTCCCCTCCTGGCCAAGTCAAAATATCAGGCTGACCAGATTGAACCCACACGGCCCTCTGACGGGTATTCAGCTGGTTGATCAAGGAAATAGCCTCGCCTCTTTCCGCTGCTGTGTAGTCGGTGAGATCAATGTTGGGAAGACCTTCCGGCATTGACAGCAGGAACCGGTGGGGCGGTGGACCTGATTCTGCAGAGCTTGAACACGACGCACCGCAGGCGGGACAAAACAGAGAACCCTTGGGAATCGATTGTCCGCAATTTGTGCAGTACGTGTCAGGAATTTCGGCCTCCATCACGCCTGTCCTGTTGCATTAGGAGAATTCGTTAACGCAGGTGCCTGGACTAGAGATGCGATCACCGCAGCTAGCTCCAAACGCCTCGTAAAAGCTACCGGCAGGGGCCTCAAAATAGAGGTCATCGCACGCTTGGAAGTCACCTTCGGCACAGGCTTCCCAGAGGAAATCAAGTTCGACGCTGGTGCCCGGTGCCGCGGCGGTCGAAGGTAGCGTCGGTTGATTCTCTGCGGCGCACCAACCGGCGGACTCCGAGCCGGCGGTGCCGCAGCGGCCACCAAATTCTTGGTAATCACTATCGAGGGGGGAATCGTAGTAGAGAGTGTCGCAGGCTTGCATGTCTCCTAGTGAGCAATCATCCCAGAGTTGGTCCAGCACGGGGTCGCTCCCATATGTGGTGCCGGAGGCGCTAGAAACTGCAGAATCGCCCACGATCCACATCACCACCGCGGAGCCGCCTGCGATCAATAACCCGATCGCGAGAATTACCGCGAGCGCTGGTCCGAACGTGCGCCGCCTTCGGGGGTCGCGGCGTTGGTTTTTTCGGGCTGGTGGCAGCGTGACCTTCTCAGGTTCAGGCGGTGGAATCGGCGCAGGCGCGGGCCTCGAAAGAGTCGCAGTTTCTGACGGTTGAGGGGCGCTGATGAGTTCGAAGGAAGCCCCGCATGAAGCACAGAAAGAGAGCTCACCTCGTTGCGTCCCGCACTTTTTGCAGTACATCGCTCACCTTCTACGGGCCTTAATGCTAACAAAGTCTCGACTTACTCTAAATCCTAAGGGGCGAGTACCGCCCCTGTAAGAATAAACAGTTATGTGCGGTAAGCGTTGGAGAGAAGAGTGTATTGACCCATATTTCAACATAGTGATACGTTTGATTCTTCTTGTTAATGAGGTTTTCTAGACAAAGTTGGGTCTGCGATGTCCTTGAGTGCTGGCGCGGCTAGTGGTGGACTGGGTGACAGTTTCTTCGACGATCAAAACCCACTGCCACCCTTGGTCTTGGACGCTGAGGGCCAGCCGAGGCAAGCCTCTCCCTTACCGTTAATTCTTGGGGCAACGGGCATCCTTCTCAGCGCCGTAATTGCCTATTTCCTGGAGGAACTTGGGGCTGAGTGGTGGTCAATCGTTGGCTACGCTTTTACGCCGTTGCTCGTGGTCTTGGCAACAGGTTGGGACGCAATCTCTCAAATGTCTGGTCGGAAAGATTCATGGTTTGTTATTCGACCACTGTTTTCCAAGTTGTTGAGAATCTTTGCGGGGGTCAGCCTCGTCATCGGCGTCATTCACATCTGGAGGATTAGCGAGTGGCTGGCTAAGACAGCGGTTCAACAAGGGTGGCCCTTCTTAACATGAGAAACAACTCGATGATTGCCAGGTTTGGGGCCTTGACCCTCGGGGGTTTGTTGGCCCTGGGAGCTGTCCCATTTCTCGGGATAGACGAAGCGCAAGCTAATTCGGTGAGTGACCTCTCTGAGGTTGCGCAGGAGGCGTTTTCGGATTTGACGACCTGTCTGACTTCGGGTCAGGACAAGGCAATCGATGTGTTCTACCTGGTAGACGATTCGGACAGTCTTCTCAACACGGATCCGGATATTTTCCGAGAGAGCATCCTCTCAGACAGCATTCTGCAACTGGCAAGTTTTGCTGAGCAAGGAATATCTGTCAACGTCGCTGCTGCACTTTTCTCCACCACGGTTACCCCTGTGTTTGGTTGGCAGGGTGTGAGCGGACCCGACGACGCGGCGCGCTCAGCCAGCCTGTTGAGTGACGCGATTACCCGCTCCGCAACCCCTTCGGGTCCAACGAAATGGACCAACTGGGAGGCGGGCCTCCGCTATGCCGCCGGAGAGTTGCAAGATAACAATCTGGCGGGGACGCATTGCCAAGCATTGATTTGGTTCACCGATGGGGGGATACGTTTAGGCGACGACAAGCTGCTTTCCTTGCCTTCGCTGGCCAACCTGTGTCATTCAGGAATTAGCCCTACAAACCTTGATCGGAATGTGGGCTCAACCACAGGGTTGATGGCTGAGCTGAAGGCGCGAAATGTTGGTGTGTTCGCGGTGCTGTTTAATAATGAGGCTGCGCTGAGAGAAGTATGGCGTGCCAGGGGCTCATCCCCGGCAGAGGTGGATGAGCTCGTCGAAGAGTTTCGCTATTTTTCGAGTTTTCTCCGGCCTTTAGTTGAAGGATCGGGAGAGATTTATCGTGGGTACACGCCACCCGGTTTCCCTGCGGGGACAACCTTGGAGTGTGCAGACCTGGGGGCAAATGGTATGGCCTTGGCTGGACAATCCAATGGGGCGTTCTTGGATGCGGAGGATCCGATTTCGCTCGCCTACCAATTCCTCAAACTCCAAGTCCAAATTGGCGGAGGCGAAGCCAAAGACATTGGTGACGGTGGCAAATTTGACGTGGGCCCAGGCACCGCCGCATTCCGGATTCTCACCACGTCGCAAGAATGGGAGCTCACGGGGCCCGACGGGAAGGTCCGGGCAGCACCTACGTCTCCTGCGCCAACGGTTGAAGTGAGCGAACGCACTGGTGCAACCACCATCTACCTAAAACTTCGGGATTCGACTGACCTTGGAGCGTGGGTCTTTACCCCCCAAGAAGAGATATCAATCTCATCACTTTTCGTCTACTCCGGTTTGACCCTCGTCCTGGATCGGGACAGGGAGACGCCCATTGTTCTTGGGCGGGATAACTCTTTGGGTGGCGTTGTTGTTCGGCAGTCACAGTTCGCAGACCTTCCTATGGATTTGTCCGTGTACCCCCAAAACACCGTGACCTTGGAAATTATCAATGAAGGTGATTTTGATCCGGTAAGTGAAGTGGAAGTTGTGGGTCCCGACCCTGTATCGGGTAGCTTCAGAATTGATGGTTTTATGCCCGATGAAGCATTCGGGGACGAACTCAGTGTCCAGCTGACTCTCAACCTGGGAGGCGGTTTTCAGCCTATTAAGTCTCGGTTCACGCTCACGGTCGTCTCGAGTGGTGCTTTCCCTCTGCTGGAGAACTCGGTCGTAACGCTTAGCTCACTCGATGGACCAGAGGGCGTCGCTGAGGGTGTCATGAGGATCTCGCCGCCAACCGAAGTAGCTTCTGGCGAATTCTGTATCTTCCGATCCGCGAAGAGAGTTTCAGACCCTCAGGATGGTGCGGTTGATCCCGTAGACCGCCTTTCAACATGGGATTGGAGCTTCGCATCTGAAGGTCGCGTCATCGATTCTGGCTCCACAGCGTGTTTTGAAGTCGCTCAGGGTGACGAACCGTTTTTCATCACTGTGGCGGTCTCCAATTTCGTCCAGGCAGACTCGTCCGTCGTCTCCGTCCACGGAGTCTCCAGCGGTCCGCTTGGGTCTCCACCCCTCTTCGGCGAAGATGTCACTTTCGAGTTTGCGTCTTCGTCGCAGCAGAGCACTGCAGTCTTTTTCACAGTATTTATCGCCTTGCTCGTTCTCGGGATTCTGGTCCCTCTTGTCCTGCTCTACGTGCTCAACCGCATTTCAGCACGTTTTGCTTGGGCCCCTGGCATGGTCCGCGCGGAATTCCCGGTAGAGATTCGGATGGGCTTTGCTCCTGAGTTCATTGACCCTCGGACGGGAGCTCCTATCGAAGTGAAACCCCAAGACTTCAAATTTTTGGCCGACCGCCAGAACCCAGCCAGCGTGAACGACGAAGCCCGGGGCTTCCCGGTTGCGCGAGTGCCATTGTTCCCGCTGCGGGCAACCTGGATGGAGTGGATTGCACCAATGGGATATCGGGTGGTCAGTGTGCATGAAGCATCACAGAAAACGACAAACCGTTTTCAGGACGGCAAAGTAACCGAGATCTCCCCGGTGATGGCAGAAAACTGGGCGCTTCTGATCAGCGAAGCAGACTTGCGTGATGACGAGCGTCTAGAGTCTCTGCCTGGCACCCTGGTGGTGTATACCGAGATGGGCGACCTCGCGAAGTATCAGTCGCGAACTGAAGGCATTCGATTCAGCGCTGGATTAGTTGATCGAATCCAAGAGGTTGGCGATGCCACTCGCCTCGCCCAAACTCGACCTGACGGAGGAAGCGGGGTTATCGCGAAGCAGGAGTATGACACTCTTTACGGTCAAGAGGCAACTGTGAAACCGCCTTCGATTTTCCTTCCGGGGCTCCCGCCTCCACCGCCCTAGGCGAACTAACGCGCAACAAATAAGGAGAAATAGATGTTAAGACCATTCCTGTTGATTGGTGTCGGTGGCTCTGGGGGCAAGACGCTCCGCGGTGTACGTAAGTCGCTGGAATTGAAACTTGAGCAAGAGAAATGGCAGGGAGCCTGGCCTGATTCTTGGCAGTTTCTGCATGTAGACAGCCCAGTGACTCAAGATGGATTGGACTTTCCCGCTCCTTTGTTGCCCAAAACGGATTATCTGTCGCTTGTGCCCTCTGGAGTCGGCTATCAAGTAATTTACGACTCCGTTACCTCAAAAATGAGTGGCGAAGGTATTCGCGACTTAGAACGGGCGCTACCATCGCCGCGAGACGTTGGGGTATCTGTTTATACAGGTGCCGGGGCTTTCCGAGGTATTGGACGGGCAATCTCCGCAGCGGCTCTGGGCCAGATAGAGGAGAAAGTTGCGAATGCGATTAGTCGGATGCAAACGGGTTCTTCATCGGCTCAGCTAGGTGAGCTAACCAGACACCTAGGTCTCCCGCAATCTGGAAAACTCGACCCGACGATTATTCTGGTTTCTTCGATAGCCGGCGGATCGGGCGCGGGCCAGTACATGGATGTTGCTGAGGCGATCAAGTCTGCGGCAGGAAACCAGACCTGGACGGAGGACATGTTTGCTCTCCTCTACGCACCGGACGTTTTTTACAAGATTAAAAGTAAGGCCATTGCACCCAACGCGCTCGGGGCGATTTCAGAAGCGATGTCAGGATTCTGGAATCCGGCACCGTCAGAGTCGACTGAGGATTTGTACCGGGGCAACGGTCTGATTGCCTCCTCGTCGGCGAAATACCGTATTGGTCCCGCTTTTCCATACATCATCGGCCGCAAAAATAGCCTTGTCGATTTTGACGACCAGAATGATGTCTACATGGCGGTCTCGAGCAGCATCGCCACTTGGATGACGGACCACAAAGTACAAGACAAACTCTCGGCATACACCGTCGCCAACTACCAGTCGAAGGCGCCAACTCTGACCGACAACTCAGGGCTCCGCCGCAGCGGGCTCGAAGCTGCGCCCTTCTCCTCTATGGGGTTTGGGCGGGTCTCTCTCGGACTTGAGAGATTCTTCGAGTATTCAGCTGAGCGATTTGCGAAATCTGCACTTGACAACATCCTAAATAAGCACTTTGCCTCCGACGCTTTGTTGGCAAAAAAGACCGAAAAACAATGGCGGGACGAAAGTGCTGACCTAGCCTTCCCAGGGTTTTTGAAAGACGCTGGCCTGGATCAACAGACTCAACAAGATAATCAGGTTTTGGGTGCAATTCGCGCAAATCCGCAGGAATTGCAGGCTCGAATCAAATCGGCAATCGAACAGTCTGCTCGCGGCGGAATGCCGCAAGGGGGGCATTCATTCGGATCTTGGGTCGAGCGAATCAACAATGGGTATGAAGTCAATCTTCCCACAGTGCTCTCCGAGCACCGCGTAAGAATTCTGGATCGGGTGAGGGAGTGGGTCGACGCCATGCCCGAGAGAACACTCAAACTCGTTGCGGAAACCGTGTCGCGCCAAGGGCTCCCCGTCACCGTCGAGCTAGTTTCTCGGGCTATCCAACATTCAGCAGAGGCTCTTTCGGAGCTAGAGAGAGAGCGCCAACAACTCGAGTCGGAAGCTTCGAGCGTGAAAAACCTCATCACGCAAGAAATGCAGTCGGCCAGTTCGATGTCTTCTATTCCTGCTGGAAATCCCGCTGTCGCTAAAGGAGTCCACCAAGCACAAAAGGCCCTTTCGCGCCGATTTGAGGGGGATCTTCGGGAGATAGTAAGAGAAATCGTTTCCGATTTCGTGGATAACTTCCTTGAACCCCTGCGGCAAACTCTGGCGGGGGCTTCGAGCCAGCTTCGCGATAGCGTGAACGCGCCGAAGTTGCCGGACGGAAGGGATAACCCCTATAGTTCTTGGCCAAACGAGAGTGTTTCCGGTATCCCTCGCCGCTTCAGGCCTGCCCCAAACGAACGCCTGTTAATCGATTACGAGGATTACGGTAAGAAGTTTGATGCGCTCGTGAAGCAGACCGTATCTGACTCAAAACTTGATGCCAAAAGAGTTGTTTTGGATGAGTTAATGATGGGGGTTTACGGCGTCGAGGGTTTAACGGATCTTCGGCAGGACCAGCAATGGAAGTTCATCGATATTAGACAGATCTGGGTGCCGCAAAAGCGAGAGTACCAGAGCAAAGAGGGAGCCTTTCAGCCTGCAAGGTTCGACTTTCTATCTGACCATATCGACTATGTCAAGAGAGCGAAACTGTGGCTTCAATTGCCCGGGAGGACCTTTTCTTCATATCTCGATCAGACGCTTGCAGAATGGTTGGGCAACGATTCCGATTCGGCGCAGCAAGCGAAGAACCATACAAAATTTATTCGGGAGTTCGATGCTGCAGTGGCCGGTTCCAAACCATTGGTCGAGCAAGACCAAAAACTTTCCAGTGCCGTCCACGGAGGTCAAGCAGACGAAGTTGAAGTCGTCTTTAGCGCCATTCCTGTAGGGCAAGGAGATAGCCTTTACGGGCCATTAAAGGACGTGCTTACGAAATACGATGTCTGGGATGACACTAGCTCGCCTTCTTGGTTTGCCGGCGCAACGGGGGCTTCAGCGGCACGACAGGTCGATATTTTTTCGACGACTGGTTTTCCAGTTCAACCGATGACATTGCGTTCTGTTATGGAACCAATCGCAAAGGAATGGCTTGCTTCATCTAGCAGTCTCGAGAAAAGGGGTAATTTCATGATGTGGCGGCGAGGGCGTCCTCTCCCCGAGAGCATTCCCGCTTCTCCCGCGATTTGGAGACGTATGCTGGGGGGCTTCTTCGTCGCACGATTGTTTGGACTTATCAAACATGACAAAACAAGCCAGGCATTTAGTGATTTAGGCCCGAAACTCTCCATCTGGATCGATGGGGGCAAAAAGTACGTAGATTTTCCTTACCCGCTTCATTACCCAGGAATCGCGCCGACCCCTGATTACCCGGGGGTAATTATGGAATCTTTGGTTATTGCGCTTGTGAACTCCTTTTCGGAGGCGTCGCTTCAGCCACTGGAGCCGTATCAAAAACTAGCAGCGTTGGGATCGATTGACCTACTGGATGGGGACCTGCAGCTCTGGATTCGGGCTGGAAAAGAGCATGGAGAAGGGGCACCTGAGGTTTCAGCTGTCAAGGCTGGAAGCAGAGAGGGTTCCGCGGCGTCTCGGAAGGCCGCATGCATGAGCTTCTTTGCTTCCGAGCTCGAACAATTTGAAGACTACATGTCGCGGCAAGACAAATATGGCGATGTCAGGGCCTATCCGGTGACGTGGGAGCTCAGACGCGAAGTGCGCCAGGTCCTAAGAGATCTCTTGGACAAGATACCCGGGTTCGAAGAAAAGAATGAGGATGATTCGTATAACAGTTGACACGAAGTGCTGTGGTCGTCACGCTGGTCTCCTATGAGCGAGAACCGATGGGGCGAGGGTGGCCTGACCATTGTTTTGTTACCGAGTGGCGAGCTGGGGACAGAGCTGTTGGAGGTGGCAAAGCAGTGGACTGAGATGAAGCTTCTGACGCAAGCATTGTGGGTGAGACCAGAATTCTTAGAGTCTGGAACGAAGAATCCACCAAAGCAAAAGGCCCTTGTACTTGGCGAGGATCGAGACGGCAAGCCTCTGGAGGTAGAAGTCGACCTGTTTGAGCAGCTTGCGCGTCAGCAGCTTTTTATCGTGCGGCTTCTTGTGGTGAGATCCGCGAGCGATTTGGTTGCATTTGACTCAGATCAAGATGCCCTTGGTGACGTATTGGAGAAGTACCTCACCCACGCGCTTCCTCTCCCTGTCGCTACCGACTACGACCGGGATAAGTACACGCAATTCCTCAGGCTCAACCTCGTGACAGCCCCCACAGAATTCGAGCCAGACTTTGGTTCACAACTCGTGGGAAATAAGTTCAACGGAAATTTCGTGGCCGCAGCAGAGGACCGTTCGGCCCCCCTAGCCGGTGACGCTTTTATGAGGCACGAGCCCGGAAGCAAGAGATTCGCGGCCTTTACGATGATGCATGCCGCATCCATTGGCGCACTCTGGACGGGCCTTCCCGTAGGCCTCTTTGAACTTCTCAACCCAGATGGCAGCACTGGTTCCCAGCTCCGAGTGCCACGTGTGTTTATTAGCGCGATTTTGACAGATGGGCTGGCGAGACGAGCTTCCTCGAGGGTCCTTCGCAAGATGGCCGATCCGATGGGGGGCGCTGTTAATTTTGCCACGGAATTGCCCGTCGAGGGGACCTACCAGATTTCCGATAGCGATCGGGATAGCTACATCAATGAAATGGTCAGGCTGACCATGGGTTTTGATGACAAGAAGTTGTCCTACCGCCCCTCTCCTGAAGCAGAGAGGGTGCGGGCGCTTAAGATAGAAATGGGCGCCCAAACAAGCAATTTCTTCAAATTTAGCGGCGACAAGTTGATATCGATTCCCGGTCACATGGCACGATGGTTCCACGCTAAGACCGCACGCCTCCTAAACGTTGTGCTTCACGGAGGCGATGACACCGGGTATGCCAGCGTCAAGTCACCAACCGAATACGTCGATCCCGCAGACGCCAACATTATGGCGAACAGGGCAAGTATCGCGACCGAAAAAGAGCGGGCGGATATTGCTCTCCGATCTCCGGTTACCCCTAGCGAAGTTCGATCAACCCCTGAACTATGGCGGGGCATCCGCGACATCGTGTTTGGCATGCTTGATGGCTCGAACCTCGGTCGATTCGGTTTCGCACAGTCTGAAAATGGATGGCCCATTTTTTACCGGGTGTCTGACCTTTTTGCTGATCCCGCTACCCAAATTCGAATCAATCCGGATGATTCAGAATCCATGAATCTGTCATGGTCGCGGCCGACGGAAGCTCTGAACATGATGAAAAACCTGTCCATCGACACGACCCGCCTGGAACGTGAGATGGAAGGGATGCTGCGTCAGGTTGTTGAAGGAAGTGCGCAGATAGATAGCGCGAATGCCCGAATTGCGGAGATCGAAAATCACCTTGAAAGTCTCTCGGAAGAATCGGAGGCAGTTTCGTGATGGCAAGAAAACCCCAAACTGACTCCGCAACAGCGGATACTGCGGAGGCTCAGAATCATGAACAAGATCTCACGGAAAGCCAAGAAGAGACCACCGCAGAAGTTAGTGCAGACGAAGAAACTACTGCCGCCCCTTCGGAAGAAGGCAATCAAACCGCGGGAGTCGCTTCAGATGAAGAACCGCCCGTTTTGGCTGAGAGTCCCAGTGATGTGGAAGCGGGCGGTGAGGTCGAAGACTCTGAATCCATCTCGTCAACGAAAGGCACTCGCGATTTTGATGTCGTGACACCCGCTGCATCCCGCCAGATGGGCCCGAGAAAGGGTCGGACACCGGAGCTTCAGACTACTGAAACAGCGAGGACCCGAATCCGCAAGTGGCTGGGAGGAACCACTCAGTTAGGCGCGCGGCATTCCGTAATGCCCGTCGAGAGCGCCGAACTGAGTGAACCAAAACCCTTAGCTGCCGATCAGCAGAGCGAACTTACGCCCGCGGCGGCGCGCAAAGAATTACGCACCCTGAAGTCATCTCGTCGAAGCTGGACGGCTGTTGTTAAAGAAGCGGAGGCCTCGGCAGAGAAGATTCAGGAAGAGATCACGGCGAATACACGAGCGGTCCAAACAATCAGTGACTGGGTGGGACGATTCGACCGGAGTTATCAGTGGAAATTGCAGCAAACCTTGGATCGTCAGTTAGGTCAAGCAAGAAGCGACCTCGCTGCCTATGAGGCTTCTGCCAAGAATGTTCAAGAATTCGAACCCGGTCGACTAGTCCGTCTGCGGAAACAGTTTCACCGTGCTGTGGGGTATCCGTTGGTGTGGGCAATCCCGCTTGCCGCCCTCGTCGTTCTACTGCCAATTTTGTTCAGAATCCCCAAGCTCGAATCGCTTCAGACCTTCTATGACCCAAACCTCTCCGCGCCCATCATTATCTTGAGCGTGATTGCGGTGGTGGGGACAGTGCTATTGGTTCGCCGTGGGTTAGGACGCGACACCGTGAAAAACACGACGATTGCGAAATGGATTTTTGTAGCAATCGCTGTGGGGATTTTGATTGTCTTGCTTCCTTCGCTCGAGGACATGGTTCGTCAAATCGTCATACCGTTTCTTGAGGAGAATTGGCTCATCATCCTCAGCTCCCTTTTTCTCGTGCTGGCTGTGTGGACGACAATTGCTTTGGCTGTCTACCATCGCGGGTGGTCTACATACCGGCGGGAGGTGGCGACCCAGCTTGCCAAGCTCAAGGCGGTGATCGACGGATACGTTGAATCGCAACAAGAGGTCCTTCGCCTTGAGTTGCTTCACCAACAAACCGGTGAGTGGCTCCGTATTCTGGCTCATGCTCTGTACCGGCCCTGGGCAACCGATCCCGAGTGGGAAGCGAGTAAGGCGCGGGAATCACATTTCGAAGACTTTCCGTTCGCTCTCAGGGTTGCGGAGGTTGAAGACCAAATCGGACCGAAGTCAGCAGAGCTCGAACGAATCATCGCCTCGAAGCTTCTGGTCCAGGGCTGGAGAGCCGACGCGTTCAAGGACTTGGTGAACGCGGTGGGTGGCGAATTAGGCCTCGCCCGGGATGCTTTTTCCGTGGAAAGTCTTGATAAGGATCTGCCTCACCAAACAAACAACACCCGGAACATCATGAGAACGACCTTGGAGTCCGGGGCAAAGAATAATATCGGCACTCCGGAAAGCGATCAGGAATCCCCCCGCTACCTGGTCGAGGTAGCCAGGTCGCGGTTGATGGAGCTGATCGAGCAAACCCAGGCGGTAGCGCTTTCTGCGGCCAGGCCGAATGTCCGCCAAATCGTTAATGATCCTCTTGAGAGCCTCGCCTTGGACTCGGGCGTCTCGATACGGGGCAAGGAAAGCCAAAACTGGGATGGGTTCCTCAAAGAGAGCCTTGGTGCGGGTGAAATTGTGCAGCCACCGCTGAGTATCTTGAATTTCACCCCAGAAGGGCAGATGGAAAAAGCAGGAGAAACCCCCACGACCTTTGTTCTTATTCCCCAACGCCTCGCTGAAGCGATACCTGAATCTGCGCAGAAAGGTATCCAACTTGTCCCCGTCAGCGACAATTCGTCACGACCGGTGGAAATTATCGCGCGGATTGACGTCACAGAAGCGATTGGAGCCTCTCGGGTGCGCCTTCTCTCTCATGCGGGAGCAGTAGGGAAAAAACACCGCGCAAATGGGGAAACCGCGGCCGCTGCGCAGACACTGTGTTCAACGTGTGCTGATCCGACATGTCCTGCATCCGAGGATCCCAAGCGCCCGTGTGTCAACTCGGAATGGTAGACCCAGGTGTCGAGCCCCCCCACCCAACCTCCTATTCCGGTTATACGGATAAAACCTAAGCGAAACACTGTCGCGATAGTTGTGCTGAGTATCGCATTGGGCGCCTCCTTGCTGGTCAACATCTTCGCTATCGCCGAGATTGCAACGAACCGCACTGCGTCAGCGCAATCGCCTTCTGGGGAATCCGAGCCTGCGGTGCGGGGGCCCGAACCATTAGCAATATTGGATGCTGACACCCTTGACTCTGGCGAAGCCCCCTCGGTTCGGGAAATCTATGAACGGGTAATCGATTCCGTTTCAACCCTTGAGTGTTCTCGCTCTCAAGGCACAGGCTTCGCCTTAGCGCTCAGCCCGCCTGCTGGTTACGCTTCGGTGATTGTCACTAATTACCACGTGGTGGAAGCCTGTGCGAGTAGCGGCCAAGATGTCGTCATCCGCGGGAGTGACGGCACACGAGGGCTTGGGCAGGTTTATAGCGTGGATACAGAGCATGACCTCGCTTTGGTCGCGACGTCGGACACTTTTCCCGTCCTCTCAACGGCCCGCGATGGACGAATTGGGGATGCAGTGTTGGCGATTGGGTCACCCCTGGGTTTGGACGGGACACTAACTCAGGGGATTATTTCAAATCTTGGGGAGACTTACTATCAAACTGACGCGGCAATTAATGTTGGCAATTCGGGGGGCCCTTTGTTGGACATGCAGGGCATGGTGCTTGGGGTAAACACAGCGCGAGCCGATGGAGAAGGGATTGGGATTGTTCGTCGCATTGAGCTGATGTGCGAAAAACTCGTCACCTGCTAACAAACTAAGCCCGAGATTCCGGTCAGCTACGCACACAGTTACAAAATTTCATGACGAACACTTCGCCCACTCCGTGTTCAAGGTTTCGCGTTCTACTTCGTCTACCGATAGCCCCCATGTCGCTTTAACGGTGATCCACGTAGCAATGTAGGTGCAGTGGAAGCCTCTTTGCGGAGGCATCCATTCGGTTGGGTCGCCAGCCCCTTTAGACCTGTTCGAGCTTGCGCTGACGGCAATCAGGGATTCGGCGAAGTCTAGGTCGTTCGCGAAGTCACTTCGTTGTTGGTCGCTCCACAGATCAGCGCCGCTTTCCCACGCCTCTTTAAGGGGCACAAAGTGATCGATATCAAAGCCCTCTGGACTTGATGTCGCAACGCCGTCGTATAGGGAAACCCACCGCCCTCCCTGAATCTCGCATCCGCCTAGAAGCGTAACGGGGTCGAGTGATTCCGCTATCAACACCTCCTTTCTGGTGTCGCAACCATCTCCATCCGCGTCGACCCAATGTGCGAACAAATCGCGGTTGTATCCATCTTGGCGCTCAGATCTAACTGACAGAGTGCCGAGAAGTGAGGCTATTCCGACGGCAGAGATGGAGAAGCTCGGTTCGCCTTCGTCCCGATCTTGGTAACCCGATTCCCCCGAAAGCGGCTTGTCTGTGTCAAGAGAAGCTGTGGGCACGTCAACGTCGGATACACCAGCCCCGTCCAGGGGCACAGCGCTTTCACTGTCGACCAACGTTGGCGTGACGCAGAGAAGCGCCAGGCCTAGGACGAGAGGAGCGATGGCCAGGCCGAGGCCTGCAACTATGACAATTGGGTGAGGGGCTTGAGAACCTCGCTTCTTCGGCAACAAGGCCCTGAAAGTCCGCGTCATTTTGGATTTCCCCCTTTTTGTCAAAGCGGGCAATCCCTGGGTTGGCTCGGGCCACTTGAAGACCGGGTGTCATGGCCACTAGGACAAGTAGCCATGACATCCGGTTGAGTGAATTAGAGAGCCAAAGCCCCTGCGAAGGCAAAGAAAAATAGAAGCCCGCCCGCGAAGGAGAGCCAGCCAATAATGATTCCAGCGATGGCCATTCCGGAACCTGCTTCGCCATTCTTCTTTATCTGGCCTAACGCCACGTGGCCAAGAATAGCTCCCACGATGTTGAATCCGATTAGCGAGAGAATAAGGGATGCAATGGATAGTCCACTTGTTTTTGAATTCTGCATTGGTTGAGACATTGATGTAATCGTTTCGTGTTGGTATGACGTCAGCATAACTCAGCGGCAGAGGCAAAACGTCTTTTAGTGGCTTTTTCTCATTCCCATTTCTTCAACGAACTACCAGTTTTTGAGCGGGTTGGACTTTGTGCAAAACGGAAATTCGAATTTATCTCCGCAATTGCCAGCTATCAAGCATGGCGACGCGACAGACAAAAGCCGCCATTGAAGGCCACGGAATGAGAGGCGGCCTTCAATGGCGGCTCGCTAGAGAAAGCGCGCCTAAAACCCCGCCTGAGTCACTCCGTATTCTGCTTCTTCGGAACTGAAACCCTCGAAAACAAGCTGGTCGATGAGCCCAGATTTCGAAAAGGAAGAGAATTCGAGATATGCCTCGGCAGACTTGGCCGCCTGCTCATTCCAATCCGCATTCGTGGCTGCTACACCGAACTCTGCTTCCGCTGCTGTGAAGCCTTCAAATTCAAGTTGGTCAACGAGGCCACTTCGGGAGAAGGCCGAGAAATCAAGGTAGCTCTCGGCGGACCCGGCAGCTTGCTCGTTCCAGTCCGCACCCACCGCGTCAACTCCATACTCTGCCTCCGCGGGTGTGAAACCTTCGAATTCAAGCTGGTCGATTAACCCGGTTCTTGAGAAATTCGAGAAATTGAGATAGCTGGATGCTGATTCTCGGGCGTTGGACTCCCCAGGGGTTTCATCGGAGGGTGGAGGAGTCTCTGCTTCGGGCTCCGGGGACTCCCCGGGTGTGACGCCACCCTCGGCAACGTCAGTGGAGGTTTCCTCAGAGGTAGGTGAAGAGACCGTAGGCGCGCCATCTCCGCTGTTGAGAGCATTACCAATAATGAGGAGGAAAACGAGGGCCGCGGGAATAATAAATCTCTTTTTCTTGTAAAACGGACGAGCAGCCCTGGCGTCCGCTGGCGCTAGGGGGCCGTTTGGGCCATTTTCTGAATTGTTCGTTTCCTCAATCGACATATCCATTCTCCGTTCGCGTGTAAGACGAGACCAAGGACTTCGCCAAGTTTTGATTGGTAAAAGTATACGATTAAAATTCAGTACTTGCCGCGAGCCAAGTATTTTTAGACGACCGATAGAGATCTGTTGATCACAAGGTGGGCCCAGTTGCGCTTCTGGGATTCCTTTGGGAGCGCTTGAATTATGTGACTGGCACGCAAACGCCGGCCTGCATCGAATCGTGTTACTCCACCGACGACACCGCGAGCCTCGCACCATGGCCTATTTTAATTGTCGCCGAGCGGAAGGTCTGACCGACCGCGACATCGTTCGGTGCTTGAAACGACACGTCGCTAACGAGGTCTATTCGGCGCTTCTCAACCCCGCCACCGGAAACCCCGCGGGTCAACAGTTGCGAACCGAACGTCAACGTCTCGGCATGCCTATCTCTGTCCTCGCCGCAACCCTCGGTGTTCCGTATCAGAAGCTACGTCGGCTAGAGATCGGCACCCGCCAAGACACCGATCTCGAACAGTGAGCCACCCTCGCCCTGAAACAAATGGGACTGATGCAGGTTTAGGAGACAGTTTTAGTCACGCGGCCACAGCGGCCGGTGTTGCCATCATGGTCTCGAATTCAATCGGCGTCAAACGCCCTAGTGCGGCTTGACGGCGTTTGCG
>Ga0208414_1001053_pt1 | contig 22673 bp, 26 predicted proteins | sample AntAceMetag02UKE_FD_184770 | JGI IMG/M metagenome (GOLD analysis project Ga0208414, IMG submission 184770) | Saline lake microbial communities from Ace Lake, Antarctica - Antarctic Ace Lake Metagenome 02UKE (SPAdes) (version 2) | ecosystem: Environmental > Aquatic > Non-marine Saline and... | reverse complement strand
ATTGGCGGTATTGGTGTACAACGAGCACAACAGGGTTTCGGTGCGGGAGCACAATACGCTCAACAAGCCACGTCTCCAGAGTCAATGCAAGCTTACATGTCACCCTATATGCAAAACGTAGTTGACACTCAGCAACGGGAAGCGGTTCGTCAATCTCAGATCCAACAACAGGGTATGCAGTCACAAGCCGCCCAACAAGGTGCATTCGGTGGATCTCGTTCGGCTATTTTAGAAGCAGAGCGCCAGCGTAATTTAGGTACTCAGCTCGGTGATATCCAAGCCCAAGGACTACAAAACGCCTTCCAACAAGCTCAACAAGCGCAACAGTTCGGTGCGGGCTTAGGTATCCAAGGTCTAGAAGCGGGCTATCGAGGACTACAAACAGGTATGGCAGGTACTGCCCAAGGTATACAAGGTGCACAAACAGGTATTGCAGGACAGCAAGCGGGTTTGTCTGGGTTAAATCAATCGGGTCAATTGTCTTCATTAGGTATGCAAGGTGCGGGTCTTGGCTTGCAAGGTACGGGGCAACGTTTAGCCGCGGGTCAATTAGGTTTGCAAGGCACCGCGCAGGGTATGCAGGGTGCAGGTTTAGGTCTACAAGGTGTCGGCCAACAGATTGCTGGTGGTCAGCTAGGGTTACAAGGTACTGCACAAGGCATCTCTGGTGCTCAGGCTGGCTTACAAGGTGTTGGTCAAGAATTGGCTTCAGGTCAGCTAGGGTTACAAGGTACCGCACAAGGTATATCAGGTGCTCAAGCGGGCATCCAAGGTTCACAGGCGGGCATGCAAGGAGCCCAGACGGGCATCAGTGGCGCTCAGGCAGGTCTACAAGGTGTCGGCCAACAAATAGCTGGTGGTCAGTTAGGCATTCAAGGTGCTAATACAGGCATCTCTGGTCAACAAGCTGGCATGCAAGGCGCACAAGCAGGTATGCAAGGTGTAGGCCAAGCAACAACTGCTGGGCAGTATGGTCTTTCTGGTGCTGAGCTTGGTGTTCGTGGTGCCGGTGTACTGGGTGGTCTTGGTGGTCAGCAGTTTGAGCAAGAGATGGCTACAACTGACGCTATGCAAAAGTATGGTGCGTTGCAACAACAACAGCAACAACAGGGTTTAGACTTTGCTTATCAGCAAGAAATGGCTCGCCAGCAGTATCCGTACCAACAGCTCAGTTATATGTCAGACCTTTTGCGAGGCGTTCCATCTGGGAACCAATCGCAGTTACAATATACCCAAGGGCCAGATCAAACCGCTCAGTTATTAGGAACAGGTCTAGCTGCCTACGGTGCATTCGGTCGTAAAGAGGGCGGTCAGGTTAAGAGTTATCAAGCGGGCGGTCAAGTATCACCCGATGCGATGTCCACAATGGCAGTGCAAGAGCTACCTTCAAGACTACGTCGTTTATCAGATACGCAGTTGGCGGCTTATGCTCGCTCTGTTAAAGATGCTATTACCTTGAGCGCTGTGCAAAGCGAGATGCAACGCCGTGCCCGTACCCGTATGCCGGGCGGAGAAGTCCCACAAGACACCACAGCCGAAGGAATCGCAAAAAGAGCTCAAGCTGCTAGTATCGGCCAGCCCCGAGTACAGATGGCAGGCGGTGGTATTGTTGCACTAGCTCATGGTGGTAGCACCAGTTTTGGTCCCCAAGTGACGTTTCCTAGAGATGTTGGCACCGAAGCATCTCAACGCGCACGGGCGAAAATGATGGGGTTGCCACCTCCAGAGATGATGGTGAGGACGCCGGAGGCCCATCCTAATTATGAAGAGCAGACTCAGCGTGACCGCGAGGCGCTAATTAGTGGGTATGATCAGTTTGGTAATGCTATCGCTGATGTAGTGTCGATACCTTTTAAAGGTCTTGGTAGCGCGGGAAACGTGTTAAATCGCGGGCTGCGGGCAGTGGGGGTGCCAGTACCTAATGCGCCTTCTAAATACACCTTAGACTCAAGCCTAACTCCGTTTACCGATGACTACAGAAGGGCCACAGCGAATAGGGCGCCAAACTTAGAAACCGCTACGGATAGAGCATCTATTTTACCTAGAGGTAGCCAAACAAACCCCGCAGAAAAACCAGAATTAGTTGTAACCCAAGATGAACAACCGGATCCACAAACCGGCCAACAAACCGGCCAACAAACCGGTCCTCAAGATAGAATAGGCATTATGAGTGGATCGCAAATGCCCTCCACGTTTGAACAGTTTAAGGCCATGACGCCAAAAGGTGAGATAGATCCTGCGCAACAAAGTATTTTGAGCGACATGCAGACCAGACTTGCAGATAAAATACAGCGTGCTGAAGGCCAAGAGAATACGGCTATGTACGACGCCCTGCTTACGGCTGGGCTTGCAATGATGGGTGGCACTTCACTGGCCGATGGTATAGCCCGTGCAGCTCAAACAGGTGGGGCAACTTACCTATCTGGCAAGAAAGACGCTCAGAAAGCCATTGAGACAGCGGAGGACGCAGAAATTGCTTTCCGCCAGTATGAAATGGAGCTGATGAAAGGCAACGACAAAGCAGCAGCAGATCAATTTAATAAGTTTATAGATTTAGGCATAGATTTAAAGAAAATTGATGCCACGTATGCCAATGCAGCTGCCACAAAAGGCGATGCGCAGACAAACAAACTGATGACACAAGCTCGTTTAATTGAATCTCAAATTGACAGATCTACGAAAGAAGTGGCGGCTCAGCCAAAATACAAAACAAGACTTGATGCATTTACCAAACAACTGGAAACCTACGGAACGTTAGACCCCGCCGATCAAGCAAGATACAATACGCTTATGAGCGAAATCCAAGATGAAGCTTTTGAAAGAACTGGAAACTTACGATCTTCTCTTGAAGATGTTTACGGACAGATCACGGGCGACACGGGCGGTTTTAAAGTTATTGGTCAGAAAAAACCCTAACAAGGATATGTCATGGCTGTATATGAAGTAGAGGGTCCTGACGGAACCATATACGAAGTTGAGGGCCCCGATAATGCACAAGATGGTCAAGTTATCGGGGCTTTGCGTCGGCACCTTCAGGATCAACGGATTCAGGGGATGCAGGCTGAGACAGAACGCCTGCGGGCTTTAGAGCAACAAGTACCAGCGCCAGCGCCTGAAACTAGTTTGTTTGGGTATGCCAAGGAAGTTCCTAAAGGGCTGATTTCTGGCACGATAGGGCTTGCGGAAACTGCTGCTATAGGCGCATCTGCGCTTGCGCCTGACGAAATGGAGCCCGGTATACGACGGATGATTGGGGCAACTGGGGATATTTTAAAGTCCCCATTTGAGGCATCACCGGGATACGAAGATTCGTTCGTTAGAAAATTTAGCGAGGCCACTGGTTCAGTAGGGCCTTTTTTAGCTTTAGGTCCTTTTGGCGTTCCCGGCTTGGTTGCAGCGGGCGGATTAGGTGTGGCAGCAGGCGCTGGAGAAGCGCGTACTAGGGCGGAAGAAGCAGGTGCAACACCTGAGCAAATCGAGACCGCCACTCAATTCGGCGCAGGCGTTGGCGTAAGCGAAGTCCTGCCCGTTGCAAAGTTTGCGCGGGCGATAAAAGCCGCTACTATAAATAGAAACGCTCAACGCACAGGTGCTGGCGAAATAATTACAGAAACTGGCGATGATCTTAGCGACATCATTACTCGTGGGCGCAGGATTCTTGGTACAGCAGGGGCAGAAGGGGTACAAGAATTCTCCGCTGCTGTGGCTCAAAACCTTATCGCCAAAGGAATATACGACCCAGAACAAGGTGTGTTTACCAATACAGGAGAGGACTTTGGTTACGGCGCAGGCGTTGGCGGACTCGTCCAAGGCGTTACAGACATTATTCTCAATCGTCGTCAGCGACGTGCTAAGGCTCCCGGCGACTCTCAAGACGCCCCAGATGAAGGACCAAGCCCAGACGACTTAATCAATGCGGCTACAACAGACCTGCCGCCTACCCTTCCTCCAGCGGGCGATGCAGACATCGCTCCTGAGTCGGTCCCCGATGGCGTGGCTACTGTGCCACCTACCGTAGGACAAGGGCAAGACCCCGGCGGATTGCAGTCTGACCTAGATATACTGGGCGGGACGGTGCCAACAGATTTGCCTAGCGGCTCTACACAAACTCCTGAGCTTGCTCCAACACCTGCGCCTGAATCCCCAGTAGCGCCAGAACCGATAGTGCCAGAACCTCCTGTTCTTAACCCAGAAGACCAAGGGCGCTTAGAGATGGCTCAGCGTGAGGCCGCAGAAGCGCAAGAGGAACTAGACGCCTTAGCTAGGCAAGGCTTTACCACGCCAGAGCAAAACTACGGGGTTGATGTTGCGCAAAAAAGACTCACGGCATCACAGGAAATCATAAATGAGTTGGTGCCACCCCCACCGAGCACAGGGCTAAACACACCCTTTGGCATCCCAGAAGGAACTATCCTTCAGAACAGAGGGAGAAGCTCGCCTGCATCTATTAAGCAGATGAACAATATAGCTAATAAGCCTGAGTACGGCAGAATTGCGTTTTCCAATTCGTTTACCGATGGTGCGCCTGTTGTGTTTGGTCAAGAGCAATTACCTGCTAACCAGATAGGCCGTTCTGGAAATATCTTTGCCTCTAACTCAGACAAGACATTTGGTATTCAATACGGTGTCATAGAAGCAGACCAGATCAGAGCAAGCAACAAGGTAGATGGCTCTACGGTGTCTGAGTATAGCGACCCAAGCGTGGGTGGATTCCGTGCAATCAATAACGGGCGTGTAGCGGGGCTGAAGGAAGGGTATATCCGTGGAAACATGGGCAAGTATAAGCAAGATTTAATCAATGATAATATGCACGGCATTGACGCCGATGTAATCAGAGGGATGAAGAATCCTGTCTTGGTTAGAGTATTGCCACCTGAGCAAGTAACGCCAGACATTGCCGATGAAAGCAATGTGTCTTCAACGCTGAGCCTCAACGCGACAGAGCAGGCGAGAAACGATGCCAATCGAATTGACTTGGGCGGACTTAAATTCAGCCCAGACGGCGGCATAAGCGCTGATACGGTGCGCGGGTTTGTAGCCGGTATGCCGTTGACAGAGCAGCAAACCTTAATTGACGCCAATGGTCAACCTAGCGCACAGGCATACAATCGCTTAAAAGCGGCGGTGTTCCAGAAAGCTTACCAGAACGATGGCATTGTTGCGCTTGCAGTGGAGTCGCAAGATAAAGAGGTTGCCAATATTATCAACGGCATGTCTCAGGCGGCTCCACAAATGGCCTCGCTCGACGGGCTAGGCGACTACGACATAAGAGCAAGCGTTGTGGAAGCAGCGGAAGCGGCAGTTAACGCCCGTAGGCAAGATATAAAGCTCACAGACTTACTCGGTCAGGGTAGCCTAATATTCAACAATCCAGTTGCCGATGAGGTTATCAAGTTATTTGCCAACAATCCACGGTCAGCGAAAGCTATCGGTGCAGGGTTAAAGGATATTGTGTCAGCGGTATCGGCAGAAGCCAATCTCTCTCAAGAACCTGATATGTTTGGTAGCGTACCTCCACGTCGTTCGGTAGAAGAAATCATTGCTGGCTTATCGTTAGATCCAAACGCTGTAGCAGTAACTCCACCTACGGTAGCACAGATCAGCTCACAAGAGGAAAAGAGGCTGGCGTTAGAGGCGTTTGAGACAGCATTACAAAATACTATCCAACCATTTCTTGCTCAGTTTACAAACAGAACTTCAAGAATCAAACCTAAGCCATTTACGCAAGCCCAGATTAAAGAGCTGGTTGAGTTATCCAGTGACGCAATTGATTTAGGGATGCCCGCCTCATTACTAGCCAATGTAACAGCGGGTGGGTCAACACGAATGGCAGCTATAGCCTCTGTTACGCCTGGTGATGGCTGGCTGATGACCGGGGCTCAGTGGACACAACAGCCTAGACATAGAAAAATTAGAGCGATAATCCACGAGTTTGGGCATATTGTCGATGACCCTCGTGATTTATCTTCGAGAAATTCACAGCAGCCCAATTGGGGTGTTGCGAACGCCGAACTTAAGGATTGGTACAACAAAAAACCAGATCAAAATATCCTATCATATCCTTTCGCTGCGCAGTTTAATGGTAAGGTTGATATACAGTCTGAATCTTTTGCACAAGCGTTTGCGTTATACTTTACCGACCCACAGGGTTTGCAGGATAATGCGCCTAAATCTTTTGCGCAAATGCATGAAATTGTTATAGGAATCCAAAATGCTAACCAAAGAGCAGCTACAGCAGGTAGCCAAGGACCGACAAGCGGTGCTGGAGTCCAAGTTCAACCCTCAAGAGCTGAAGCAAATGAGGAAATACAGCCCGCAGCTAGCACAGAACTTCCTGTTCTCGGCTCAGCTCAGAGAGGCGATAGTCAAAGTCGAGTAGAAAGTGAGGACGTACTTCTACAGGATATACAAAATAGCGTTGAGGGAGTCCCTCAGCCAAGCGTAGAATTCCAAAGAACTGGCATCATCTCTACTACTGAGGACGTGAAGGCTTTGCACGAAGATATTCGCGAAGCAAAGATACTCGACTATCAAGACAGAGCACAGGGCCCGCAGGCTACTCAGCCAACTGTAGCGCCAGAAAGCGTAATGGCAACAGCTTCGCAGGCATTAGCTAACGGTGACATAACCCAAGAAGTGTTTTCTGTTTTAGACAGAGCGTTTAAAAAGAACCCTAAACTTTTAGACGGACTAAAGCTGTCCGTCAGCGACCCATCAGTCGATGGCGTAACCGGTCAATTTTTACCGCTAGAACGTATTATCCGGTTATTTAAAGGATCTTCTGACGTCATGAGCCCGAGTGTGGTTAGGCATGAGCTAACTCACTCTATGGAACAGATGATGCCCCCGCAGGCAAGGCAGAAGATTGTCGATAAGTGGCGTTCCGATCTGGATAAGATGGTTAAGACGGACAAGTCTGAACAGGCACAAAAGTATTTTGATGCGGTGATGAGGTTTATTGAAAACCCTACCAATGAAAATCAAAATGCGGCAATCAGTGAGTTACCGGACTACCGTTACTATCAGTACCTAAACCCCTCAGAGTACTGGGCGATCAATGCCGAGCCGTTGATGGATTCGTATCTTGGAGGCGCGTGGCAACGGTTTAAAACGTCCATGAAGGGAATGCTTGAGGCAATCAAGAATACCCTAGGATTAGACAATAGCAGTGCGGTATACGGAGCCTTCCGTGAGGCGATTAATGGAAAGCGTGAAGGTTCAACTGTGCTTATTGATTACATCCGCTCAAACGCCCCTATTAACCAAATATCACATAGCAACTACAAAGGTAACCCGGCTCCGCTACCTACATGGGAGACTCCACCTGAAACAATGATGCTTACCCCAATTGGCAAGCAGTCAAAAGAATCTTTGCGGCAAATGTTTATCGACAAGATGGCAGACCTCGTAGATTTCCAAAAAGCCATTGATAATAAAGCCGCTAAGATTAAAGACTTTATGGATGCAGTGGACAAGGAAACCTTGTATCACGGCAAAGTGGCGAGAGCGGAAGAGGAGTTTTTAAATAAAGACGTACAGCCTCTTTTAAAGGAAATGAAGCAAAAAGATATAACGCCTCAAGAGTTTGGCGCGTATACGTTGGCCCTTCATGCTCCAGAAAGAAATAGGCAAATCGCTAAGATTAATCCAAAGTTTGGAGATGGCGGTTCGGGCATTGAAACTGCTAAGGCAGAGGCGTATCTGGCACGGTTAGATCCAAAAAAGAAACAGGCGCTAGAGTCTATTAACAAAAAATTCCGCAACATTATTCAGGGAACTCAAAACCTAGAAGTGGAATATGGTCTTACAGACAAGGCAACGGTTGATGCCGGTAGAGAGATATACCCGAATTACGTGCCCTTGTTTAGGGAGGAAGTAGACTACACATCTGGCGGTTCTGGCTTGGGCCAAGGGTTAGACGTACGTGGGGCAACATCTAAGCGTGCCGTGGGCTCGGCTCGGTCCGTTAAAAACATTCTTAATAGCGCAATCGAACAGCGTCAGCGTGCAATCATCAGAGGCGAAAAGAATAAGGTCGGCAACGCTGTGTATGCACTTGCTATTGCGGCCCCGAACTCTGATGTTTGGCTCCCTATCAATCCAGAAGCGATCAAAGACGTAAACGCTCTTGCTGAAGAAATGCTGGCCATGGGGTTAAATCCACAAGATGCGGATAACTTGATGCAAGCGCCAAAAGTGGCGCAGGTCGTTCGCATGAAAGATCCAAACACTGGTGAGTACTACGAGCAAGTAAAGTATGTAGTTAGCCCAAGCGCTAACTTTAGCGAGAACGTGCTATCAACGAGAGTTAATGGGCAGAACCGATACGTTATTTTCAACCCAAATAATGACCGAGCAACACGGCTTGTCAGATCTTTAAAGAACCTTGAGGCAGAGCAGCTTAGCTACCTTACTCAAAGGGTAGGTAACGTTACGCGCTGGATCGCTTCTATGAGCACCCAGTACAACCCAATCTTTGGTCTGTGGAACTTTACCCGGGATCTACAGGGCGCCGCTCTAAACCTCTCTACGACGCCCCTAAAGGGACAGCAGGTTCAAGTTATAAACGGTGCGTTTAAGATGTTGCCGCAAATGTATGCAGAATACAGGGCTGCCAGAAGAGGTGAGGAGGCGCCGGGTGAGTTTGCTGAACTGCTTCGTCGATTCAGGAAGGCTGGTGCCCAAACAGGGTACAGAGACCAATTTGCAAGAGCAGAAAAAAACGGCACAGTGCTTCAGCAACAGTTGCTAAAGCTCAACGCTGGCAATGTCCGTCAAGTTGTTAATGCAGTGGGTGGATGGCTTTCGGACTACAACGACACTCTAGAAAATGCTGTTCGTCTGTCGGCTTTCAAGCGAGCTACAGAAGATGGGATGTCGGACCAACAGGCCGCAGTTCTAGCCAAAAACCTAACCGTTAACTTTAACCGTAAGGGATCTAAAACGCCCGGTATCTCCGCGCTATTTGCGTTCTTTAACGCAGCCGTTCAAGGCATTGACCGCATGGTTACAACGCTAAAAGGCCCTGCTGGTAAGAAGATAATTGCGGGCGGTATGATACTTGGATCTGTTCAGGCGCTGATCCTTCAGGCGTTTGGTTTCGGAGAGGATGAGCCTAACGAATTCATCAAGCAAAAGAACCTAATTATTCCTACGGGTAACGGCGGGTATCTAATGTGGCCTATGCCATTAGGATTTAACTTCCTTCCAAACGTCGGTCGCATCTTAACTGAAATGGTGTTTGATGGACGCACGAAGGCACGGGATAGAGTGGTCGATTTAATGGGTGTTATGACAGATGCTTTCAATCCATTAGGTGGGGCTGGGTTTCTGCAAACAATTTCACCTACCCCGCTAGACCCGTTTATCGCGGTGGCAGAGAACAAAGACGCATTTGGCCGTCCTATCTCAAGACAAGATCAGGCAATGAATCCAACGCCGGGATATTTGCGCTCTAGAGATAACGCAAATGACTTCAGTAAATATTTTGTGGAAGCGCTAAATGCAATGAGCGGTGGGTCCGAGTTCACAAAAGGAGTTTTGAGCCCAACCGCAGATGATATTGACTACATTGTCGGTCAGTATCTTGGCGGAGTAGGACGAGAAGTCCAGAAAATATACCAGCTTGGCAAGAGTCAAATGACTGGCGAAGATGTTGAGCAGTTCCGCGTTCCTGTGCTGGGTAAGTTATATGGTGAAACTACATCACCAGCGGCGATTGCTAGCAACTTCTACAGAACGCTCATACGCATGTCTGAGCACGAAAGTGAAATTAAAGGCAGAAGGGATGAGAGGAGACCAACAACCTCGTATCTCGCGCAAAATCCAGAAGCTCGGATGTACGGTGCGGCAAATAGTGTCGGCAATCAAGTGTCTAAGCTTAACCGCACCATAAGAGAACTGCGTAAGGCTGATTCGCAAGATCCTCGTATTGAGCTCTTAGAGGATCGTAAGGTTGAGGTTATGCAGATGTTCCTAGACCAGCTGAACGAGAGATTTCCAAATCAATAATTAGTTCGTCTTTTATGTGCCCATGATATTTGGATAAATATGCAAGCATAGCTGTCTCTTGAGGGCTTTTTGGGTCGGTGGTTAAAAGAAGGCGGGTAGCGCATTGTGCGCACCCTCTTTGGTATACCAGCCCGCTACATTCGTGTTTCATTTAACGCTTAGCCTGTCGTTTTCAAACAGCCACGCAACTGTTTTAATGTGTGAACTTAGCCACAAATCTCGGCGCTCTTGTTTGTTCATTTTAGTCCCTTGGTCAAGCTCATGGTGACAACGGAAGCAAAGTGCTGCGATCTTAAAATCCGAAGCCTTAATACCTTTACCTTTGCCGTCAGCCAAGCTGTTGCTGTGAGCTGCCACAACGGTTCCATCTTGAGCGCCACAGTTCATGCAAGGGGCGTCCCTGACAACCTCAAGTAGTTTCTTATTTCTGTACACGAGATTTTCCTTTTCTAACACTAACAATCCCAGTTCCACGCTCCTCTGGGTCACAATCCTTGGCTGCTATTAAATCGTCGGCGTACTTGTATGCGTCCTGAGCCAGTGAGTCTCCACGCTCTCCTGACGCAAGTAAACCGGTCAATGCCATACCCGCAGCGAAGTCTCTCCATTGTGGATCTGTCATTTCATCGCTCCGCTTGGTTTTCTCGGAAAAGAACGGTTCTTGCTAGGCGGCTCTAGCTTAACGCCATCACTGTTGGCTCCTCCCTTAGAAAGAGCTTTTTTGTGCGCCACATCCTTTCCTGCTCGACTCACGCCCTTCTTATCAAGATCCCTACGCGCTCGCTGTCGCTCCATCCTGTTCTCATGCTCGCCCCTTTCCTTTTGTTGTTCAAATTCTTTTTTGTATGGCCTTTTCTTGTTTGTGTAGGGCATTTATTTCTCCAAATCATTAACAATCATCGAAACTATTTGTCCAATGGTTTGTGAGTTAAGGGCAATGGATTTAAGGTCGCTATTCGTATTTACTTGCTTTACGACATCCTTGAGAGCTTTGTTGTATCCAGATCTGTATTGGTCATTCCCCTCTAAGAACGAACAAATTGCATCCCTAATAACAGCAGAAGCTTTGCGTTTTTTTGCGTATACCCTAAGACTATCGTAATGCTCCTCGGGTAAGTACACCGTGTACGGAATTAGTTTGTTCGCCATGATTCAAATTTTTCCTTAATGTTATTAAATAGCTCACGGGCGTCAGAGTTTGTTTTTAACTCTTTCCTAGAGGCGACACCAAGAAAAGATACCAACCACTCTACGCACGCAGTTTCGGTTTTATCCTGTAGCCACTCGTTTTCGTGCAACCACTCCCAAAACTCTGGGTCTCTACAAAGCATACCAGCCATTTTGACGGCGGTATCACCCGGAAACTGATCGGACCGATTCATGGGCTTTTCATCATCTCCAATGCGTACCATTACAACCATGTACCGAGAGCCGACAAAATCTCTCATCAGGTCGTCCGGGAGATCGTCGGGGTGTACGCTGAGTGTCAGCATATACCCCTCCTTTGACTGCCTCAGACCAGCCTTAACCGATTCAAATTGAATTGTATCCATAAGTCACCCTCAAAAAGGTATGTCTCCGTCATCGCTTGGAGGCGCAGGCTTATCTTCTTTCTTATAAGGTAGTCCTGCCTTAAGTGATAAGAACTTTCGCCCGTCATACTCTTTTGTCCAAGCCCCAATCTCGATCTCAACCAACTCGCCATTGGATTGGTTAATCATCTCCTGCAGTAGCTGGGGATCCATCTTGACAGATCCTCGCAGATTAGGCGCCTTATCGCTCTTGCGTTCTTTCGGTGGCCATAACGAACCTGAATTTGGGTATTCCATTTTATTGCTCCTTAGTTAAAAAAACCTGCCACATAGTTCCTATCCATAACTTTCCTAGACTGCCAATCCCCTCCGCACCGCACCTCTCGTGTCCCCGCCTTGTCTGCCTTGCCTTTGATACCCTGCAAATCCGAGCCCCACCTATGCTGCCTGTCCCGTCCATTCCAATCCTGTCCATTCCCGACCCCGCCTTGTCTGCCACGCCTCAACAGACCTTTCCGAGCCCATCCATGTCTGCCTTTGCTTTCCACGTATGGCCTCGCCTCGCCTGCCAATCGTATCCGAGCCACTCCATTCCTCGTCTGCCTTGCGTATCCCGTTCTTTCCAATCCTCTCCATTCCTCGTCTGCCTGACCCTACCAGAACATTCCGTTCCTGAACACGCCTCGCCTGCCTATGCCACAGCTCTTGCTTTTAATGACTGCAAAGTAATTAACACATCATCTAACTCTGGGGAAATGCCCAGCGCCATTGCTACAGATCTTGCCCTATACAGAGAGGCCATTGCACTGGCAAATTCTCGTGCGGCGACTTCTCTGGCCTTATCCCTATCCTGACTAACGGATGTAATGGAAATGTATCCTTGCTTGCCCGCCTCCATATCAGGGTCTCTAACGTAGTAAACCGCTGATACAGTAGTGCGATCATGTTTGATAACAACTTTCACGCTGGTGATGATCTGACGCGCCCTGTCCATCCAATTGCGTTCTGCTGATCGTTCTAAGTTCCAATCAAACAAGTTATGCAGTGGACTTTCAGGGATACGAGCGTCCTTGACCACATCGGAAGGGCGTAACACCCCTCCGTGTGAATCCTCAATCATCTTTAACCGCTCGATGACCGCTTGTTTCATGCAACCACCTTCATCCCTCGGCGCTGTGCTTCTGTCCCATACCAAGACAGCAGATCAGACGTTTCCTTGTCGTGCGCCACTGGATTTTCAAAAGCGGCTATCTGCTCCTTACGTCCCATGGTGGAGGTGATGCGCACAAAGTCTGGGTCATCCTCGGATACCAACTTAAATGATCCATAATTGCCGGAACCCTTTTCCTGTCGCCAGTCTCCCACACCGGACTGAAACCCTGCCGCTGCCAGTAAGTTTGCAACGGACTGCTCGTTAATAATTGGCTTAAGGAAGTCGATGCGGATACGACAAGCCCACTCAGGGATAATGGCTCGTGTACGTACATCAGGTGTACGGTTAATATCTGCCGAACGGGTAATTGCCATAAACAAATTAGGCACTCCCCATACTGGCAACATCTCTCCGTGGACATACACCAGCCTGCCGATCTGTGCTTTCTTTGCGCCCGGCACATCTAGCGCTGCCGTCCTCATAGCGCCCTTAAACGACGTTGGCAAAATACCAATCAGCGTAGGAGCGGACTCGTCAATAATCTGATACGGCGAATCCCTAAACTCTTGAATAGGATCGTGCTTCATGGACGCGGCTTTCTCTGCTGTGGTTTTGCGTCCCCTCGGCGCCAGCAGTTCGCGCATTGCCTTTTCGCTCATGCGATTGCAAATTAATGGGGATAGACCAAGGATACAAAACTCCATTCTTCCCTTGTTCACTTCAAGAATAGTGACTGCCTCTGACTTAATCATGCTTGCTCTCCAAACTTAGATTTGTAAGTGGCGAAAACCGCCATTAGATCGTCATAGGTATCCTTATCCTCGACACTCAGTTTGTCAAACAGGGCACGGTTTACCTTGAATATCTCAACCACGTTGTCCTTTGATTCTGCAAACTCCAAGGCTTTAGACGCTCCCAGAACAACAGATTCTGGAAACTTAGCCGCTGGGTCAACTGTAATTGACCACGGCGTGTTCGGTGAAGCTGGCTTGGCCTTTGGTGGTTCAGGCTTCTTTGGTTCTGGTCTATTGTCCGTAGCGCCCAGTGTTGCATCCAACACGTCATGCTCCACTATTTCAAGCGCTGTAACCCATAAATACCGACGGATATAGGTTTGTACTGCCCCTAGATTTTGGACCTCGTGACAGCCCTTCAAAGCAGCCGTAGACATGGGGGATGTGATAACCATCTCTTTGCCAGTCTCTATATCTGTGATGGTCAGCGTAGCAACATCTGTGGCGTATGAGACCACACCGCAAAGGCCCAAATCCGAAAAGATAGTTTGAATGACGGGTATGAAGTCTCCCAACTCAAAATATTTGTAACCGGCAAACTTGTTGTGGCCAGACTTTGACAACTTGGTGTTCTGCAGGCGTACTCGCGCCTCCATGAGTTTTTTATGTACGCTCATTTAAGCTCTCCCTGTGTCCATAAAAGGTAATCGTAGGCGGTGTCGCTTGCAAACCTAAACAGCTTGACGCGGTACTTGCTCACGTCTTCAGCCATGTGCATAGCTGCGTGGACATCGTCTCTCTCTAGTAGTTTTATAAATACGTCCCATGCAAGTTCGTCTTTACTTTTCATTGCTCTCTCCCATAATCAGCCCATTGGCTGCAAAATTGATTAACTGGGCAATAACTCTTACACCGAGTGCGCTCGCCCGGGCGAAACTCGATTAGGTACTCTTTACCAAGCTCAGAGGCTTTTTCGTTTGCCTCTTCTTCCGAATAACAAACCGCAGTTGCTCTTTTGTTCTTCTGTTTTTTAATTGCCCAAGATGAAGGCTTTTCCCACATCTCAGAAGGAGAGCACTGGGGCAATTCATCTTTCAGTGTGGCGCACATGTGAGCATCAGCGTGTAGGTGCAACCTTGCACGGACAAACGCCTCTCTTTCCTCAAAGCTCCACAATGGTATCTCTATGGATACGATGGGTGCTCGTGGATAACCTTCCTTAGATTCTGAATCACGACGAGTCCAGTCACGGATAATGGCGATGATCTCTAACCCTGTTACTGGGATTTTTTTAACGTGCTCAATAAGCCAAGCGTAAAGGTTCAGTTGCTCCACCCAAGCAGGCTTTTCGTTCATCACCGCCCACGCACTGGTTGTTTTGTAGTCAGATACAAGGATGCCCTCGTCCGATACCGTTTGCAGGTCCACAGCACCCGATAGACGCCATCCATCTATCTCGGCGTGCATACGTTCTTCAATGATGTGGTTGTCGGCTTTACCGTGCTCTAGAAGCCCATGGACAGCCCCGCCAAATAAAGACCAAACCATTTCAGATGCGTCTTGCTCCAAGTCATCAGCATGGGCCCTCTTGAGCTGAGACAACCGTGGACTGTCAATAAGCTCTGTGACGGACAGGTTTGCACCGCCCTTAGAATATGTCGGCCTCTTCAGAGCGTTGACGATTGTCTCTGGCAGGCCGTGTTTGTTTGTGATCCTCATGTGCTTCCCTCAATTCGTTGGCTAACTTAAAAAATGCATCTTTCGAATCGTCGTTAAGAGCATGTCTCTCTAGCTCTAGCGCACAATGTTCAATGCAAGCTCTCCAAGCATCGTTCCATATATACCAAGGCAAATCGTCCTGAAACGTAACGCCTTCGTATCTCTCGTGAAATTTATTTGCTGCGGTCTCCATATTCACCCCTCAGTGCCTCCGTGGTTGTAACCAAATCATCCGCTAGTTTGCGTACCGTTTCAGCGTACTGGGATGATGCGTCGTACTGCATCTTTAGAACAGACTGCCGATACTGCTTGATTGATTGATCTAACGTCACTAAAATCTGCGAGTAGTCCATTTTTTTCCTCTTACAAAGTATTTGGTTGAATCATACCTCATGCATTTAAAGGTTGTCAAGTGTCTTCTCCAACTCAAAGATCATTAAAGTACATGCGGGATCAGGGCTACTATGCAGAAGTCGTGGAGAAATACAATTTTTTCACCAAACGACGCAGTGATTTCGCTGGGTTTATCGACATTATTTGTTTGGGCGACGGCGAGGTGGTTGGGGTTCAGACCACTAGCTACAGCAATATGTCCGCACGGGCAAAGAAAATACGGGAGCACGAAAACCTTTCGGTTGTTTTGAATTCTGGCATTCGGATATTGGTTCAGGGGTGGGTGAAAAAGAACAATCGCTGGGAAGTGAAGGAAAAAGAGATTGTGGTATAGTGGCCACAACTGATTTTACTTTCAGTTTCCATGTGCCTCTCCTTGGCCCCGACTTGACCTCGGGGATTTTTTTGTGATACATTCTGTAAATCGGCTCTCTCCCCGATGGCAGCACTCCCTCACGTTGCCTTAACCCCCGGCTAATCCCGGGGGTTTTTCTTTGTGGCGATGGGCTAAAACGGTGCCAACCTTTACAATGTAAAGGTATAGATGTGCTTATGAGTTAGAAAGCATATCTGGGGTGATGGTGATTTTAGCCACTTGCCCGTACCGTTTATGGTACGTTATGGCCGAGACTTGTCGTTCCGCTATCCAGCCACCACGCGATGCGTAGGCGTCTCTAGCAGCCAGTGTAGGGTGTTGCACCACGGTCATACCGCTGTGTTCCTTTTCTTCTACATGGTGGCGATGCCCTGTATGGCAATATCGTTTTTCCGTTTCTCCCCAAACTTTTGAGAATTGCGCTGCAAATAGAAGTGGGAGGTGGTCGTTTTTCTTGAGGTGCCCGTGATGGAAGGCAATCATGGTTTTGCCGTGCTGGTGTACGTAGTACGGCATTTCTGAATCAATCACCTCTACCCTTGGTTCTTTCTCGTACAGGGCGTTAAACATGGTTCTTAGCCATATGGAAGATGAAATGTCATGGTTGCCCTCAGCCATAAGGACGATAACCTTTTCATGGCGGGTAAGAGCAAAGTCCACGAGATGGCGCAATATCCGGACTGAGGCTTGAACAATTTTAGAAAACCTGCCGTCTTGGTCCAGAATGTTGTGGGAGGTTGGTGTCACAGGCAGTATGCCGTCGGAGTGCAGCCAATCACCCAGCTGAGCCACAACTCCTACGGAAGCTTGCGGGGACGACACAACCATCTGCTCAAAGCATCCCACTAAAACCCGCTCAGCAATCTTAAGGTCCCAGTCTTCGCCGCTTTCTTTGTGCCACGCCAGCATCCCGACATGGCAGTCCGTCATAACATACAGATTGCAAAGCTCTTGGACAGAAACTTTAGGAAGCTTAGAGGGCTTGATTCTGGGCAAACCTACAGAAAGAGCCTCGAACGCCTCTTTCATCCACTGTTCTTTTCTCTCTTGATCTAGCGAAGATTTAACCCATTGTCCTCGGGGCGTACCATCTTCAGAGAAGTAGGTAGATACGCCCTTTACAATATAACCGTCAGGTACGTGGCGCGTCATGTGATGTTCTGGGCTATACCCAGCTACCGCCGCTTTCCGTTTTACGCTGGTCAGAGCTTTGCTTACAACAGATGGATTAACATTTAAAATCTTAGCCGCTTTTACTAATGAGCCATGCTCAGAGATTGCGTTAAGTTTTATCGTCTGGGCCTCTGAAGCCCACTTATAAAGCTCGGGGTCTACAGAAAGAATGGGTCTGGGCATGTTCCCTCCTAATTTCGGCTCCATAAAGAGAACCCTTGCATTGCAACCAACAAATATAAAGCATTTTGTTTAAAAATGTAAGGCAACGCCTTAATTTTGCAAGAGTTTTGCCTGAGAAGCGGCTACAAATGCATTGTACAGGCAAATTTTACGCCGCAACACCATAAGAACTGGTATCAACGTATTGACGCAAACAATCTATTGCGCTATCTTGGACTCGTCGTGGGTGCTAGGTGTTGGCTACCTAGTCATGTGTTTCAGATGTATTTTGATATCGCAAGCTTCGCAAAATCCTGCCTTATGGAACCCACGACAAAATAATTTGCATATTTATGGTTTGGGCTGTACAATACAATTGTTGCTACAACGCGCGACAGAGACCATTTAGGTCTGTGCCTTACCTACAGGCGACAATCTGTGGGACGTTGTAAGGGACAGAACCTAAGTGGTTTTGTTTTTGCGCAACCGTTACAAGATGTTTTCAGGGAAAACCGCGTAGGGTCTTGTGATGTTAGTGGCGAACTAAGCGAAAGCGCCAGCCGTGGGAGTAGACAGCGGCACTGTGGAGTACGACGCAAAGAACGAAACCAGCGGTTCATTCTGTGGGGTGATTCGGAAACTAGCACTACAGTGTGTCGAGCTCGGACAGAGCGGCATCGGGGCCTCGCACATCAGGGGTTGCAAGTCTGTTCAGTTACGCGCAATGATTAGCGTTAAGCGTAGCCCGATGAAGCGGCGTATTGGATACCTCAAGAAGCTGTAATCGGATGTCTCTCGAAGGTCAAGCAAACGCTTTTCCTTTGGGAGAGTATTTGCCGAATCACAACGTTTGTTTCCTAAGAAGCTGTATAAAATTACAGTATTGAACAAACGCAGTTGCAGGTTTAGAATGAACGTTCTTTTGGAGAGAAGCGATGAAAATTGAATTAATAAAAATAAGATTAGACGGAAACACACAGCCTAGAGTATCCCTTAATGAAGAGGTAGTTGCCGAATACGCCGAGAGTGTTATGCAGGGCGCGGCATTTCCGGCGGTCACGGTTTTCCATGATGGCTCGGACTACTGGCTGGCAGATGGATTCCACAGGTATTTCGCCCACAAGAGGGCCAAGCACGAAGAAATAGAAGCCAACGTACGCACAGGCACTCTCAGAGATGCGCTACTGTATTCGGTTGGTGCTAACGACAAACACGGATTGCGGCGCTCCAACGAAGACAAGCGTCGCGCGGTGCTGATACTGTTGAACGACCCAGAATGGTCAGAATGGTCAGACATGGAAATATCACGGCAGGCTGGCGTATCCAATGCCACGGTGCACAGGGTTCGGAAGTCACTCCAACTAAAAGCACAGCCTGAGCGGAAGTTCACCAAGAACGGCAACGAACAGACGATGAACGTTAAGAATCTTGGTGTGGCGTCCAAGGAAAAAGAATTCAAAAGCAACCCTTTAGCAGAAATGGCAAACGAGCTAGAAGCGGTGATGGAGGAAAACAAAAAGCTTAAAGAAGACCGGGCGATAGAACAGCTGGATGAGTCAGAAGAGGGAAAGCTTGATATCCACGAACAGCTGGACAAATACCGGAAGGAAACAAAGTCTCTAGAGGCTGAACTACAATCTGTAAAACGGTCTAGAGATTCGTTGCAAAACGAAAACGCGGAATTAAAAAAGCAACTGTTATACTGGAAGAAACGTTGCCAAAAATCTGAGCCAAAAGCAGCGTAATTAAACCCCGACACTGGGCGGTTTCCCAGTAGGAGAGAGATATGCCACAGTTGCGAGAGCATCAGCTAGAGATCATTGACAAAATCCACGAGGGATTCGAGCAAGGCCACCGGTGCCAGCTGTTATGGGGGGTCACGGGTCTTGGCAAAACAGAAGTTGCCATTTACCTCATGAAGCAATTCGCCGATAAATACATGACGTCGGCAATGGTTATGGACAGAATTGTCTTGGTCGAGCAAACCAGCATGAGGCTAAATAAGTACGGTATCGACCACGGGGTGATGCAGGCCGATCACTGGCGCTACCGCCCGCACGAGCGCATACAGGTTTGTTCTATTCAAACACTGGCAAAGCGTTCTAGGAACAGAGTCCCCAATCTTTTAATCGTAGACGAAGTGCATATCATGCATCGCTCGGTCATCAAGATTATTAAGGACAATCCGGATCTCAAGGTGCTGGGACTTACAGCTACTCCATTTACCAAAGGGCTAGGGTCAATCTTTACCAATGTTGTGGCAGGTCCAACCTATGAGGACATCATCGAGAAGAAATGGCTCGTGCCTCTGAAGGTATTTATTGCCAAAGAAATAAACATGGAAGGGGCGAAGAAGGTCGCAGGAGAGTGGTCTACGGATGATGTTACCGAGCGCGGCGTACAGATTACGGGCGACATCGTGGCGGAGTGGGAAAAGAAAACCATTGAGATATTTAACAAGCCGGTTAAGACAATTGTGTTCTGTGCGGGCGTTGCCCATGGTAGGGACTTGGAGAAGAAGTTCCAAGAAGCAGGATACAACTTTGTCTCGATCAGCTACAAAGAGGATGATGAATTCAAGCGCATCACTATCGAAGAGTTTTCCAAGCCTGACTCAAACATCAATGGGTTAATAGCAACGGACATACTGACCAGAGGATTTGATGTCAGTGATGTGATGATCGGCATATCGGCACGTCCTTTCTCTAAATCGTTTTCATCCCACGTACAGCAGATCGGTAGGGTAATGCGCCCATATCCCGGCAAAGATTTTAGCTTATGGCTCGATCATGCTGGAAACTTTCTCAGGTTCAAGGGCGATTGGGACAAGCTGTATACCGAGGGGGTAAAGGAGCTACAAGAAGGTGGAGAGAAGGCCAAGAAAGAACCTACAGAGAAAGAGAAGAAAGCCAGCAAGTGCCCAAAATGCAAAGTGTTGTGGACGTTCCCCTCGGATACTTGCGGGGAGTGTGGCTTTGTACGCCAGAGGATGTCAGAGGTTATCAACGTTGCTGGCAAGATGGAAGCTTTGGACCTTACGCCAAACAAATCTTTTAATACTCAGAAGTTTTACTCTGAGCTTCTATACTACGCACGAATAAAAGGATACAAGGACGGCTGGGCGGCGCATAAGTACAAAGAAAAAACAGGAAGGTTCCCTAATGGGCTAAACGCGGCCCCATCTCCAGTGTCAATCGAGACCTCCAATTGGATTAGGGCAAGAATGATAGCGTTCGCTAAAGCGCAAGGATCAAAAAGGGCATACAAATGAGCTTTGAACTTTTCGCAGAACACCATGGCTTGATAATTAGAAGTCTTATAGAAGATAGGTGGGTTAGGGTTCCCACAACAGACCACCCCCACAAAAGAAACGGGACTTACATCTACCAAGGTGATTCTGGTGCTGTACGGAACTGGGCGGTTCATGAGAAGCCTATATCTTGGAGAGGAGAAGGTGCCATCGTTGATTACGAGTCAATCCGCCGCAAGCGGGAGGCTCACGCAAAAGAAATAGCGCAAAAGCAAAGAAACGCCGCACGCAAAGCCGCATGGATAATGAAGCAAGCCAAGAAAGAAACCCACCCGTATTTAGCAAAGAAAGGGTTTGAAGAAGACAAATCTTGGGTGTGGGATGGATTACTTGCCGTTCCGATGAGGGTTAACGGTTCCATCGTAGGTTGCCAGCTAATAAAGGCTGATGGAGATAAGAAGTTTTTATTCGGGCAGAGAACAAAAGACGCCACGGCTGTGTTTGACAATAAAGGTAAAGAGATACTCTGTGAGGGATATGCAACAGCCCTATCCATAAGAAGGGCCCTGAAAACCGTCAGAACGCGCTACAAGCTGATTGTTTGCTTTTCTGCAGCCAACATACTCAGCGTAGCAAAAGAGCACACCAGCGCTATTCTGGTGGCAGATACAGACCCAACGGGGTTATCTGTAGCAGAAAGATCTGGATTGCCATTTTGGAACTCTGATATTGACGGGGAAGACTTCAACGATTACGAGGTTAGGGTGGGGCCTATCGTGGCAGGAGAAACGCTACTGAACGTGATTAGTGGTAGGTGATTTAGTATAAATGGGGCTTGTATCTAGGGTAACTGTGTCGTGCATTAGCATAGAAAGCAATACAGATTCCCCGATCTGCAAAGAGGTTTCGGGCTCACCAATAATTTCGGCAGATATTTTTACGCAACCGGGATTGTGTGGGTCGTCTTGGATGTACAGCACAAACGTATTCATTTCATTTCCTTTGACCCATTTGACTTAGATTCATCCCCACACCGCTCGATTAAAGCCAAATACGCGGCGCCATCAACCAAAGAGTCTCTATGAGTCGGATTATTTGCAAGTCGAGCGCACTTAAGAAGAGTCATCATCACGCAAACATCCTGTGCGTTTAGTTCCCTGTCTCCAACAGACTTCAGGTACGCATTCCACATCGAGGCAATTGCCGTCAGGTTCTTGGATGGATGCCCGTATGTCTTCTCTCTGTCGCCATAGATAATAGTCTGCGCTTCTTTTAGTACGGACGTATCCCCATTAGCGGTTTCGATCTTACCCTGCATCAGGTCTTTTAGTGTTTGTGGTTGGTTCAAGGCTTCGTTCCTCTCGATGACTCTTCTATGTAACTTCCCGCCAAGCATGTCTGTCTTATCCATATGCGCCACCACTTACCCAGTTTATATATTGTCTATTCACCTCACGACGCTGATCTTCTGTACGCTTAGGCACGATTAGTGCTGCTATCTGTATACATCTTTCGGACAAAATTTGTTCTACAGTTTGTTGCTTAACCACTTGGTTCTTGATGTGTGCGTAGAGTGCGGCTTGTTCCTTCTTTTTGTTTTGGCGTGGAGCGTCAGTCTTATTCCCAATGCTATATACGGGAGCACGCCCTTTGCCCTCAGTCTTTCGCCAGTCACTGACGTAGATGAACTTATAAAATCTCATATCAACAAATAGCTGTCTAACCGTTGCGCGGTTGGTATCGGAAAGTTTGGCTACTTCATCAATGGTAGCCGCACCCGCAGTGGCCAGAGTTTTCGCTATGAGGCGTGACTTTGGGTAAGGGGAATCGTAGTAGTCTATGAATCTCTTGGGGATGAACGTCTTGCCGGGTCTGCGTCCTGATTTCATTTCTTCTCCTCCTGATTGCTAAAGATAACACCCCGGATGAACCCCATCTCAAAAGCCTTACGCAGTGTGAAGATACCGAGCTCTATCTTAGGGGTGTTGTCAATAAACTCTTGGGCGTACTCACCACCACGTTGCTGTGCCAAATTAAATATCTGGTCACGCTTTTGTATAGCGGCGCGTTTCTCCATCTCACGCCATGCTTCTTCTTCCTCGGGTGTAGGGAGTTGGTTAGTTGGGTTGGTCATTTCAATTCTCCTTGTAGTCTTTTAGGTTGCTTGTTT
>Ga0208414_1001050_pt1 | contig 22724 bp, 22 predicted proteins | sample AntAceMetag02UKE_FD_184770 | JGI IMG/M metagenome (GOLD analysis project Ga0208414, IMG submission 184770) | Saline lake microbial communities from Ace Lake, Antarctica - Antarctic Ace Lake Metagenome 02UKE (SPAdes) (version 2) | ecosystem: Environmental > Aquatic > Non-marine Saline and... | reverse complement strand
TTGGCGTTATATAAAAAATCATACCTGTTGCTCCAAGACCAGATAATTCAACTCCTTTTACGTATAAGAAAAGAGGTATAACCGTCATAGGACCAGCCAACATAAGTAAGAGCATTAAAGATACGTTGTTAAAATTAAAATAGTTTAAGCCATTTTTATAAAGTAAAAAAAAACCAAATAAAGCAAAGGGTAAAATAAATAAGCTTTCTATTAACAGTCCAATATCTGTATCAACATTAACTTTCTTTCTTAATAAATTATAGAAACCCCAACTTAAAGCAACAATAATTCCAACCCATGGTATTGAATTAAAACTTTTAAATAATAAAAATAATATAGAAATTAAAACAAGAATTATTGAAAGCCCCCCTTTTTTGTTGATTTTCTCATCATAAAAAATATATCCTAAAAAGACACTTAAAATTGGCATGATAAAATAACCAAAGCTAGCATCAATAATTCTTTCTGTGCCTACAGCGTAAATCCAAGTAGCCCAATTAATAAATATTAATAAACTTGAAAAAAATAACAAAAATACTTTCTTAAAATTTGATAAGATTTCAAAAAAAATACTCCATTTAGAAAAATAAAAAGTAGTTATTATCAATACTACAGAAGTCCAAACGCAACGATGTATTACAACTTCGATGGAGCCGGTATAAGAAATATATTTAAAATAGATAACACCAATAACACCCCACCAAAAAGATCCCAAAGCTGTTAAAATTATACCTTTATTGAATTTTTGGTTTTCCATTTTATTAATAATTACAATATTACTTGATTATCTATTTAATTTATCAATTTTATTGTTGAATTAAAAATTTATAATAATAAAACGTTGGTACGGAGAGATGGCAGAGCGGTTGAATGCACCGGTCTTGAAAACCGGCAAAGGGGCAACTCTTTCCTGAGTTCGAATCTCAGTCTCTCCGCCATTAAGTATTTTTATATTCATAAATTTTAAACAAATCACTAACACTATTAGAGTTAATTTTTATAGTGGTAGGCATATCTTGGTTAAATTTATAAAGATTTTCATCATCACAATCTAATAAATCACATAAATTCTGAAGCTCATCTTCATTAAAGTGATCAATATATTTTTTAGTAAAAGAGCTTAAAAGCTTATCCATTTCTTTTGTGCCTCTATAGGTTGAGCGATAGATAATTTTATTTTTCAAATACTTTATATTAATGATCATAATTTTTAATATATTGTATCTAGCATGAAAAATAAGAATAATTACAATTATTTATTGTCAGATCTAACAAAATTAAATGGTGTCGGTAAAAAAACCATGGAAATTTTAAAGAAAAAAAAAGTCAATACTATTTTTGACTTATTATGGAGGCTGCCTAAATCATATACAGATAGAACTTTAGTTAGTAAAATTTGTGACCTACTAGTGGATAAAATTCAAACTATAAGAATAGTTCCGTTAAAGTATCAATTTCCAAGAGTTAGAAATTTGCCTAGTAGAGTTAATTGTGAAGATGAAAGTGGTAAAATAGATTGTATATTTTTTCACAGTTACGAAGGATATGTTAGGAAAATTTTACCACTTAATCAAGAAGTTACAATAAGTGGTAAAATCACCTCATATAAAGGAACATATCAAATTACCAACCCGACATATGTCTCTCAAGATAGCTCGTTAATAGAGACAGTTCATAATAAATATTCACTCACAGAAGGTATTACTGAAAAAAATTATAATAAAATTATTAATCAAATATTAAAAAATTTACCTATTTTAAATGAGTGGCACGATAAAGAAATATTAAATATGTTTGAAAACGAAAGTTGGAATGCCGCTATTGTTAAATTGCATGACCCAACAAACATTGAAAATTACAAAGCTAGTTTTTACAAAAGATTGGCTTACGATGAAATTTTAGCGTCTTTTTTGGTTAATTCAGAAATAAGGAAAAAAATTAAGAAAATTAAGAAAACTTCAAAAAAATTTACGGAAAGTTCTCACAACGAAATAATGAATAAATTGAATTTTAAGCTTACTATAGATCAAAATAAATCACTAATTGATATCAACAATGATTTAAATTCTAATAGTAAAATGTTCAGACTCTTACAGGGTGATGTTGGTAGTGGAAAAACTATTGTAGCCTTAATTTCAGCCCTAAGCGTTGTTCGTTCAAATTTTCAAGTAGCCTTAATGGCACCTACAGAAATATTGGCTAGACAACATTATACTTTAGCTAAAAAATTATTTCCTGAAAATATATCTTTCGAATTACTTTCTAGTAAAAGTAATATTCTTGATAAAAAAAGAATTATCAATGATTTAAAAACTAATAAAATTAAGATGGTTTTTGGAACTCATGCAATATTTCAAAAAAAAATAATATTTGCTAAACTTGGCTATATAATAATTGATGAGCAACATAAATTTGGCGTAAGACAAAGAAAATTACTTTCCGACAAAGGGGGTGATAATTGTGATGTTCTTTTAATGTCTGCAACTCCTATACCAAGAACTTTAACAATGTCAGTTTATGGTGATATGGATGTATCAATTATAAGAGAAAAACCCAATAATCGTAAGGAGGTTAAAACTTATAGTAAATTAGAAAGTAAAATAGAAGATATAATAAAATTTGTAAAAAAAGAAATTAGTGAAGGGAACCAAGTATTTTGGGTATGCCCATTAATTGAGGAATCTAAAAAGTTAGATCACCAATCATCAGTTAATAAATACGAATTTTTGAGTAAAATTTTTCCAAACAAAGTTGCTTTACTTCATGGGAAAATTGAAAATGAACAAAAAGAACAAATACTCAATAAATTTTTGAATAAAGAATATTCAATTTTAGTTTCAACGACAATCATTGAAGTTGGAATAGATTTTCCAAATGCTAATGTAATTGTAATTGAAAATGCTAATAAATTTGGTTTATCTCAACTTCATCAATTAAGAGGTCGTGTTGGTAGGGGTGATAAACAAGCAAGCTGTATCCTTATGTTTAAATCTAACTTGAGCATTAATGCTAAAAAACGTATTAATATTTTAAAAAATTCCAATGATGGCTTTGAAATTTCAGAAGAAGATATGAAGTTAAGAGGTTTTGGAGATCTTTTAGGTTTTAAGCAGAGTGGTATTAAAAATTTTAGATTAGCTGATCCTATACAAAATGAAGATTTATTTATATTAGCTGAAAAACAAATCAAGAAAATTGAGCAAGAAAATATTAATATTGATAAATACAAACCATTACTAAAACTTTATGATCAAGCAGATATTATTAACGATATTGTTTAACTATTTGGTACTGAAGTTCCTGCTGAAACAATAAACTTTGAAGCCTCTTCAAATGTCATATCTAGATATATCAAATCTTCTTTAGGTATCATTAATAAAAAACCACTTGTGGGGTTTGGTGTTGTTGGGATAAATACATTTATAAGATTAATTTTTGTTTTCGATTTAATTTCACCTGTGTTTTCTTTAGTTGCAAATCCAACTGCCCAAGAACCTTTTCTTGGATATTCAACCAAAACAACACTTTTTTTATTACCCTCTAGATTTCTAAATGAGTCAGTCATTTGACCAATAGCGGAGTATATTGTTCTTAAAATGGGTATTCTTTTAAAGAGGTCATCAATTATTTGTAAAAATTTTTTTCCTAAAAAAGATAAAGAAAGGCCACCCACTATTGTAATAAAAATAATAGTTAAAAAAATTTCAATACCAGGTATAGAATAAGGGAGATATGTATTTGGATTAAGCCCAGATGGAACTAATTTTGTTGAAAAATTAATCAAAAATTTACTTAAATAAAGCGTAAAACCTATGGGAACAAGTACAATTACACCTGTAAAGAAGTAATTTCTTAATTTTAAAGTAATAGATTTTTTATTTTTTGCCATTGAATATTTAATTATAATTTGAGTAGATTACAAAAGAAATTGCAATAATAAAAAGAATTACTAATATTTTATTGTTTAAATTCATATAAGTTATTATTTATATAAATATCAAAATTTTATTAAAATGAATAGAAGAAAATTTTTAAATTACTTTGGGTGCGGGTGTTCAGGTCTAATCATTAATGCTTGCTCCACCACACCAATTACAGATCGAAGACAATTAAAAATTATACCTGAGGCAAAGTTAAATGCACAAGCAGCACAAATTTATGAGAAAGTTAAAGAAAAAGAAAAGATGAGTGACGATAATAAAACACTCAATGAAATTAAGGATATTGGAAAACGTATGGAGGATGCGATATCTGAATATTTTTATAGAGTTGGATTAAATGACCCAACTGCAAATTTTGACTGGGAGTACATATTAATTGACAACAAGAAAGTTAAAAATGCATGGTGCATGCCTGGTGGTAAAATTGCTGTGTATACAGGTATCCTAGATGTAACTAAAAATACAAACGGATTAGCTTCAGTTATGGGTCATGAAATAGCTCATGCCGTTGCTAAACACTCGGTTGAAAGAGCTAGCAGAGGTATGCTCTTAAATACAAGCACACAACTTATTGATATATTTACGGGAGGAAAATTATCACAAGTAAATAGAGTGACAGGAATGAATACTGTTGGTTTGCTATCTCAAATAGGAATTATGAATCCTTTTTCAAGAATACAAGAAAGTGAAGCGGATTATTTAGGTATGATCTTTGCCTCATTATCTGGTTATGATATTAGGGAAACTAAAAAATTGTGGGAAAGGATGAAAGAGACCAACAAAGGAAAAGAGCCAGCTCAATTTATGAGTACACACCCCTCTTCAACAAAAAGAATAAAAGACCTTTCGGAATGGGAGAACAGCGTAATTCTTGATTATCCCCCAATAACAGTAAGTTAAAAATTTAATTTAGTGGTGAGCCCTGATGGACTCGAACCATCGACCCATTCCTTAAAAGGGAATTGCTCTACCAACTGAGCTAAGGGCCCACATATAATTTAAAAAGTTAAGATTGTGTTTTTTTCTATTTAATCTTAAAAAAAAACTTTTGGTGAAGTCTTCTCTAAAATTTTTAAATTTCTTTACACTTAAAAATCTAAACAATAAAAAAATATCTAAACATAAATAAATTTTATTACCAAAAAACAATTATTTATTCGATAATCTAGTAAATTGCAAATATTTAAATTACAACCTATCAATGTATTCATCGTGGAATTTATCAAATGTTCTCTTTTTGATATTATCTCTTATTGCTGCCATTAATTCCTGATAAAAGTTGAGGTTATGAAGTGTTAAAAGTGTCGAACCTAATATTTCATTTGTATTAAATAAATGGTTTAAATAGTTTTTTGAATATTTATTTAAGCTTAAATTAGAACAATTTACATCTAACGGATCATTATCATTTTTAAATTTATTATTTTTAATATTTAAACGTCCATTCCAAGTGAAAGCCAAACCAGTTCTTCCGGATCGTGTTGGCATTACGCAGTCAAACATATCAATGCCTCTTTTTACGGCACCAAGTATATCGGCTGGTGTGCCAACACCCATTAAATATCTAGGTTTATTTTCTGGTATATATTCTTTAATATTATCTAAAACATTAAACATTTCTTTTTGTGTCTCGCCAACTGCAAGTCCTCCGATAGCATAACCATTAAAGTCAATTTTGGTTAATGCATTTAGTGATTTTAATCTTAGATCTTTAAATAAACCACCTTGAACTATTCCAAATAATGCTTTGTGAGGATTTAACCCAAAAGCAATTTTGGATCTTTCTGCCCAATAAATGGAAAGTTCCATTGATTTATTTATAATATTATAATCAGTCGTTTTTTTTGGACATTCATCCATAATCATAACAATATCTGAGTCCAGTCCCTTTTGGATACGAATACTTTCTTCAGGACTTAGAATAAATTTTTTACCATCAACATGTGAATTAAAAATTGCTCCCTTCTCTCTATCAACTTTATTTAATTTTGATAAGGACATAACTTGAAACCCACCTGAATCAGTAAGTATAGGAAGTTTACAATTCATAAACTTATGAAGGCCTCCAGCAGCAATAATTCTTTCAACACCCGGTCTAATCATTAAATGATATGTATTGGAAAGAATAATTTCTGAGCCTGTTTTTATGACATCATCAATCAAACAAGCTTTAACTGTAGCTTGAGTTCCAACAGGCATAAAAGCTGGTGTTTGAATATCACCTCTATGTGTTTCAATTAACCCAACTCTTGCATATTTATCTTTTTCAAGGACATTAAAATTAAATTTTTTTAACGCCATAAATTTATATGGATATTATTTAAAACTAATAATTTTATCTGGATCTGAAGCTGGCTCACCTCTTTTAATTTTATCAACAAATTCCATGCCTTCGATAACTTTCCCAAAAACAGTATATTGTCTATCTAAAAATGAAGCTTCTTTAAAACATATAAAAAATTGACTATTCGCACTATTTGGATCTTGAGATCGTGCCATAGATAAAGTGCCTCTTTCATGAGGCAAATCACTAAATTCTTCTTTAAGATCTGGAAGTTCAGAGCCACCCGTACCAGCTCTTCTTAGATCAAAGTCATTACTAGCTGAATTACCAAACTTAACATCTCCTGTTTGAGCCATAAACCCATCAATTACTCTATGAAAAACTACACCATCATACTTACCTTCTTCTGCAAGCTGCTTGATTCTTTTAACATGGTTTGGTGCTATATCTTCAAAAAGTTCAATTTTTAAATCCCCATCTTTAAGTTTTAAAATCATTATATTTTCCTCTGCTGTTAGATTATTGGTTAGTATAAAAAATAAAATTAAAAATTTTGTTATTAATTTATTCATATTTTTCTTTTAAAGACTTTATTGTGCTTTTTGTAGTAAATTTTTTAATATCTCCTTTTAATTTTACAATTTCTTTTACAAATCTTGATGAAATAATCTGATTCTCAACATCTGACATTAAAAAAATAGTTTCTATATTATTGTTTAGTTTTCTATTCATTCCAGCTAATTGAAACTCATATTCAAAATCTGATACAGCTCTTAAACCTCTTAAAATAATATTAGATTTATATTTTTTACAAAGATCTGTGGTTAATGATTGAAAAGAGATTATTTCAATTTTTTTTTTATCAAGTTTTAGATCTTGAAAAAGCGCTCTTTTGATAATGGCAATTCTTTCATTAGAATTAAATAAATAATTTTTATTTGCACCGTCTGATGTAGCAACAATAACTTTGTCGAATAATTTTAGAGCTTTTTTAATAACATCAATGTGACCATAGGTAATCGGGTCAAATGTACCTGGATACACAGCAATTTTTTTCATTACACTAAGTTATCATCAATTTTTATTGCTGAAACTACTTTCTCATCACCAGATAATTTGATAATTCGTACGCCTTGTGTATTTCTTCCTGCTGTTCTAATTTCTTTAACACCAACTCTAATAACCCTACCTTTGTTAGTTGAGATCATCACATCATCACCTTCAAATACAGGAAATGAGGAACATATACTGCCATTTCTAGGTGAGTTAATAATTCCAATAATTCCCTTACCACCCCTGTTTGTTACTCTATAATCAATATGAGGTGTTTTTTTACCATATCCATTTTCAGTAATTGATAATACGTATCTATCAGTTGTTTTCGAATTAAGCTTAGAAACATTTTTATTTTTTTCTTGATCAATAATAGAGAGTGAAACTATTTCATCATTTGGAGCCAACTCAAGTCCTTTAATACCTTTTGATGATCTCCCTTTAAATATTCTAAGTTTTTTTGATTCAAATCTTATACATTTTCCGTTTTTAGTACTAAGCATGATGTCTTGATCATCTTTACATATTTCAACACCAACTATTTTATCGTTTGGATCAAGCTTCATAGCAATTTTTCCTGCGGAATTTATAGATGAAAAATCTTCAAGGCTATTTTTTCTAACTTTTCCTTTAGCCGTAGCAAATACAATTTGTAAATTTTTCCAATCTCCTTCATTTTCAGGGAAAGGCATTATTGAACTAATAGATTGGTGACTCTTTAAAGGTAAAATATTAAACAACGATTTACCTTTGGATGTAGTAGATCCCTCTGGTATTTTCCATGCTTTAATTTTGTAAACAAGTCCTTCTGTAGAAAAAAAGAGAAGAGATGTGTGTGTATTTACCGATAGCGTTTTAACAACAGAGTCTTCATCTCTAGTGGTGATACCAGATTTTCCCTTACCACCTCTTTTTTGCTGTTTTACGTTACTTAGAGCTCCTCTTTTAATATAACCCTGTAATGTGACTGTAATAATAACAGATTCTTTTTGAATGGTTTCTTCAATATCATAATTTAAAATAGCATCTATAATTTTAGTTCTTCTTGGTACTGCAAATTTTTCTTTAATAGTTTTAAGTTCTTGACTAATTACGTTTAAAAGTTCCTTTTTTGAGTTTATTATCTTTTTATAGCCCTTAATAAGATCAGCTAACTTTTTAATTTCTACTTCTATTTCATTGATACCTAGAGCAGTTAATTTTTGAAGTCTAAGCTCTAAAATTGCAGTAACTTGAGGTTCTGATAAAGAATATAAATCTTTTCCTTTTTTATCTTCAACTAATGAAATTAATTTTAAAGATTTATCAATTTTCCATTTAGTATTTAGTAATGATTTTTTAGCATCATCTGGAGTATTTGATGACCTAATAACTTTAATAATCTTGTCTAAATTTTCAACAGAAACAGATAAACCAATTAATATGTGAGCTCTATCCTCGGCTTTTTTTAAATCAAATTTAGTTTTTTTAATTACAACATCTTCACGAAAAGTTAAAAAGTATGATAAAAATTCTTTTAAGTTACATATTTTAGGTTTTCCATCAACTATCGCCAATGTATTAAAACCAAAAGAACTTTCTATTGCGGTATTTTTATAAAGTAGTCTTTTAATAGTTTCAGGTTCGACACCACTTCTTAAATCAATGGCAACCCTGATACCCTCCCTATTAGACTCATCCCTTATATCTTTAATTCCTTCAATTTTTTTCTCTCTAACTAGTTGCGCAATTCGTTCGTTTAGAACTGATTTATTTACTTGATATGGTACTGAAGTTATAACCAGTCTATCTCTTCCATTTTTTTGTGATTCAATTGATATTTCACCTCTGATTTTAAAAGATCCACGTCCAACATTATATCCATCTTTAATTATTGACTTTCCAATGATGACACCACCAGTAGGGAAATCTGGTCCTGGAATGTGTTTCATCAAATCTTTGATTTTAATATCTTTATCTTCAATTAAAGCTAACGTTCCATCTATTATTTCACCCAAATTATGAGGTGGTATGCTTGTTGCCATACCCACCGCAATACCACCTGCTCCATTTACCAAAAGATTTGGATATTGAGCTGGTAAAACTGAAGGTTCTTTTTCAGTTTCATCGTAATTACTTTTGTATTCAATGGTATTTTTCTCAATATCATCAATTAAATACTGAGAAACTTTGGCTAATCTTGTTTCTGTATATCTCATAGCTGCAGCTGGATCACCATCAATGGAACCGAAGTTACCCTGACCCTCAACCAAAGGTAAGCTCATTGAAAAATCCTGAACCATTCTAACAAGTGCATCATAAACAGATTGATCACCATGTGGGTGATATTTACCTATTACGTCCCCTACTATTCGTGCAGATTTTCTAAATTGTTTAGACCAATCATAGCCACCTTTGTACATAGCAAATAATATTCTTCTATGAACTGGTTTTAAGCCATCTCTAACATCAGGAAGAGCCCTGCTAACAATTACACTCATTGCGTATGACAGATATGACGCACTCATCTCGTCATGCATTGAAATAAGTTTTATGTTTCTGTCTTTAGGAATTTCTGTGTTAGGCATAAAAACTAAAATGGAATTTCGTCATCCATATCGTTTGTAACTTGAGGACTATCTTCAAAATTATTAGTAGATGTTTGAGTATTATCATTTTGAATACCTCCACCTGAGTTTCCACCACCAAGCATAGTAAGTGAAGAATTATACCCCTGTATAACAATTTCAGTTGAATATTTATCTTGACCAGACTGTTCATCTTTCCATTTTCTTGTTACAATTTGTCCCTCTACATAAATTTGAGCACCTTTTTTTAAGTACTGCTGAACAACATTTACTAGCCCATCATTAAATATAACTATTCTGTGCCATTCTGTTTTTTCTTTTTTTTCACCAGAGGTTTTATCTTTCCAGGTTTCGCTTGTAGCCAAACTAAGTCTTGCAACACTTTTGCCATTAACCATTTGCTTAATTTCGGGATCTGCGCCTAAACGCCCAATTAATAATACTTTATTTAAACTTCCAGCCATAATATTTTAATAATGTTTATTTATTTAATTTATTTTATATCACAATATAACCTGAATATTAATTTTATTAATTTAAAGCAACAAAAATTATGATTAAAAAGATAGTTATCAAGGGTGCAAAGGAACATAATTTAAAGAATATTTCTGTAGAAATTCCTAAAGATCAATTTGTAGTGATAACAGGACTTTCTGGTTCTGGAAAATCATCTCTTGCCTTTGATACAATTTATGCTGAAGGGCAAAGACGCTATGTTGAAAGTTTATCAGCTTATGCTCGTCAATTTTTAGATAAAATGAAAAAACCTAATGTTGATCTGATTGAAGGTTTAAGTCCAGCTATTGCAATTGAACAAAAAAATACATCAAAGAACCCAAGATCAACAGTTGCAACTGTTACGGAGATTTATGATTATATGAGAGTATTATATGCAAGAGCAGGTATTCCCTATTCACCATTTACAGGAAAACCTATCACCTCTCAAACAATTACACAAATTGTAGATTTAATAAAAAAATTACCAAAAAAATCTACAATTTATATTTATGCGCCAGTTGTTAGGGGTCGTAAGGGTGAATATAAAAAAGATATTCTTAGCTATAAAAGAAGAGGTTTTAGAAAGATTAAGATTGATGAGGTTTTGCACGATATTGAAAAAGTACCAGAATTAGATAAAAAAATAAAACATGACATATCTGTGTTGGTAGATAGAATTGTCTTAAATTCAAATCTTGGAAATAGACTGGCGGAAAGCATTGAGACAGCTGTAAATTTATCAAATGGTTTAGTTTTTGTTGAATATGAAGATGAAACTCTCCCACAAAAATTTAGAAAAATTGAAAAATTAATCTATTCAACTAAATTTGCTTGCCCGGTAAGTGGGTTTACCATTGAAGAAATTGAGCCAAGACTCTTTTCATTTAATAGTCCTTATGGTGCGTGCGCTGAATGTGAGGGTATTGGTATAAAATTAAATGTAGATCCTAATTTAGTAATACCTGATGAAAATAAAAGTATTGGAGATGGCGCAATTGAACCATGGGCAAAATCTACAACATTGTACTATGCGCAGACGCTAGCTTCTATAGCTAAACATTACGCTTTCTCTCTTGATGAAAAATGGAAAAAATTACCCAAAAAAATAAAAGATGTAATTTTATTCGGTTCAGATGAAGAGGAAATAAAATTTAATTATGATGATGGATATGAAAAATATTCACATAAAAAAACTTTTGAAGGTGTAATAAATAATTTAGAAAGAAGATTTCTTGAGTCAGATAGTGAGTGGAAAAGAGAAGCTATTGCAGAATATCAATCAGACACTGCTTGTGAAGGTTGTAATGGCGACAGATTAAAAGAAGAGGCCCTTTGTGTTAAAATTAATAATCAAAATATAAGCGAAGTAACAAAAAAATCAATCCTAGATGCATCTAAGTGGTTTAAGGATTTAGAACAAAATTTAGATAAGAGGCAGTTCATGATTGCAGAACATATATTAAAAGAAATTAATGAAAGGTTAAATTTTCTTTTAAATGTTGGTTTGGATTATTTAACTTTATCTCGTGAGTCAGGAACTTTATCTGGTGGTGAGGCGCAAAGAATAAGATTGGCATCTCAAATTGGTTCTGGTTTAACAGGTGTGCTTTATGTATTGGACGAACCGTCAATTGGATTACACCAAAAAGATAACGTTAAATTAATTGATGCTTTAAAAAGACTTAGAGATCTAGGAAATACCGTAATTGTTGTAGAGCATGATACTGAAACAATGGAAAATGCAGATCATATTATTGATTTAGGCCCAGAAGCAGGAACTAATGGTGGGCAAATAATTGCTCAAGGAACATATAATGACATACTAAATAATAAAAACAGTATTACGGGACAATATCTTTCTCATAAAAAATTCATAGCAATACCAAGAACTAGAAGACTTGCTAAAAATGGCAGATTTATAGAAATAAATGGGGCAAGTGGAAATAATTTAAACAATGTAAATCTTAAAATACCCATTGGAAGCTTTACTTGTGTAACAGGTGTTTCTGGCAGTGGTAAATCAACCTTAATACTTCAAACTTTATACCATGCCCTTAATTTAACATTAAACAATAAAGCTAGAAAAGTTCCAAAGGCATTTAAAGGATATAAAGGTGTTGAATTAATTGATAAAATTATTGATATAGATCAATCACCTATTGGTAGAACACCGAGATCAAATCCAGCAACTTATACAGGTGCCTTTGGGCCTATAAGAGATTGGTTTACAGCATTACCTGAATCAAAAACTAGAGGATATAAACCAGGAAGATTTTCTTTTAACGTTAAAGGCGGAAGATGTGAAGCATGTGAGGGAGATGGTGTCATAACTTATGAAATGCACTTCTTACCTGACGTTTATATTCAATGTGATGAATGTAAGGGCACTAGATATAATAGAGAAACTCTAGAAATTAAGTTTAAAGGAAAAAGTATTGCAGATGTTTTAGATATGTCTGTAGATGAAGGATGTGAATATTTTGAAAATATATCAAACATTAAAACAAAATTATTAACTTTAAAGAAAGTTGGTCTGGGTTATATAAAAATTGGACAACAAGCAACAACACTATCTGGTGGTGAAGCACAACGTATCAAGCTAGCCAAAGAACTATCTAAAAGGTCAACTGGAAGAACAATGTATATCCTTGATGAACCTACAACTGGTCTTCATCAACATGATATAAAAAAACTATTAGAAATATTGCATACTTTTGTGGCTTTAGGAAATACTGTTGTCGTAATAGAGCATAATCTTGACGTCATTAAAACTGCTGATTATATAGTTGATATGGGACCTGAAGGTGGTGTTAAAGGTGGAAATATCATAGCAGAAGGTAAACCGGAGGAAATTGTTAATATTAAAGAAAGTTATACAGGCCAATACTTAAAACCAATGCTTGAAGAAAGGTTTAAAAAATAATTTAATGATTGAATATTTTTAGTGTATAGTAATAAGAATCATGGGAAATTTACTATCATCTCTACCTAAAACAATCCACGCATCGTTAGCTTTGGCTATAATTCTTTTTTTAGGATTGTTTTATGGTAATGGCGGATTCGATTTTGATACAATTTTTTGGAGTTGGTTAACTAGATTAATTCATGTAACCGTTGCAATCATGTGGATTGGTTTACTTTGGTATTTTAACTTTGTTCAAATTCCTAACATGGCAAAAATTCCTGATGAACAAAAACCAGCTATAGGTAAAGTTATTGCACCTGCTGCGTTATTTTACTTTAGATGGGCAGCGCTACTAACAATAATTTCAGGATTAATCTTAGCCTACTTAAATGGTTATGCTCACGAGGCTATGACACTAGGTATTGGTACGGGTGGTGGAAAAAACACAGCTATAGGTATTGGTATGTGGCTTGGTTTATATATGGCATTCAATGTTTGGTTTATAATTTGGCCAAACCAAAAAAGAGCCTTAGGTATTGTTGAGTGTGAACCCGATGTTAAAGCAAAATCAGCTAGAACAGCAATGTTGTTTTCTAGAACCAATACTCTTTTGTCCCTACCAATGTTACTATCAATGGTAGCAGCTCAAAATCTTTACTAAATCTACTCGTTATCTTCTTTTAGGATTGTTTTTTGCGAAACTTTAAGTTTTACAAGTATTGGGTTAGCGATATATATTGAAGAATAAGTTCCAAATACAACACCCATTATCATTGCTAAAGAGAAACCTTTTAATATTTCTCCACCAAATAAATAAATTGAAACTAAAGCAAGTAATGTTGTTACAGATGTAATTATAGTACGAGAAAGAGTTTCGTTTATTGAGATATTTGTAAGTTCATTAATCTTGATATCAGAAAACTTTATTAAATTTTCTCTAACCCTGTCATATATAACCACTGTGTCATTCATTGAATAACCAACTATTGTTAAAACGGCTGCTACTATTGAAAGGTTTATTTCTAGATTAAATAATGAGAAAAGACCTAAGGTAATAATGACATCATGAAATAAAGCTAAAATAGCTCCCAAACTAAACTGCCACTCAAATCTAATCCATATATAGAACAGCATAGCAGCTAACGACAGTGCAATAGCTATAATTCCTGATTTTAATAGTTCAGAGCTTACTTTTGGACCAACATTTTCAACTCTTCTAAAATTAAAAGTATCTCCTATAGATAAGGATAAATCTTTTTTTATAGTTTCAATTAAGTTATTGGTAGTATCTTTTTTTTCTATCTTAATTAAGTAATCATCATCATTACCAAATTTTTTTATATTAACATCTCCTAAATTCATATTATTAAATGAATCTCTTAAAGTTGTTATATTAACTTGTTTGTCATTAGCTCTAAGTTCAATTAGGGTCCCTCCTTTGAAGTCTACGCCAAAATTAAGGCCTTTAAAAAACAATAATAGAATTGATATTATGACTAGAATTAAAGATATAATGTTAAATAGTTTGTAAAATTTATTAAAATTAATCATTTATATTAAATTCTCTCTATCTTTATTTTTTATAACATAAAAAGCTGTAAGCATTCTTGCAATAAAATATACTGAAAAAAGTGTAGTAAAAATTCCTACAGCCAAAGTAACAGAGAAACCTTTAACGGGACCCGAACCCATAAAAAATAAAATGCTAGCAGCTATTAGTGTTGTTATATTAGCATCTATAATAGCAGTTTTTGATTTAACGTAACCTGTATCAAAAGCTATAATATTATTTTTTTCTTTTTTACATTCTTCTTTTATTCTTTCGAAAATCAATACATTTGCATCAACTGCCATTCCAACAGTTAAAATAATACCCGCTATACCTGGAAGTGTTAATGTTGCTTCAAATAATGTTAAAATACCAACTAAAAAAAATAGATTAATTAATAACGTTATATTGGCTATCAAACCAAATATTTTGTATTTAAAAAACATAAAAATAATTACTAATAGGAAGCCAATGATAAGCGCTATAATACCAGCATTAATTGAATCTTGACCAAGATCGGGCCCTACTGATCTTTCCTCTATAATATTAAGTGGCGCTGGTAAAGCTCCTGACCTTAGTAATAAAGCTAAATCTGTTGCTGATTGAAAAGTAAAATTACCGCTGATTTGACCATTTCCACCTGCTATTACACTCTGAATAACTGGGGCACTAACAATCTTGCCATCTAGAACAATTGCCAACTGCTTTCCAATTCCAGTACTCGTTGCTTTACCAAATCTTTTAGCACCAACTCTATCAAGACTGAATGATACCACTGTTTCGTTTGTTTGGTTGTCCATTTTTGGTTGAGCATCTAATAAGTTCTCACCATTCAAAATTATTCTTTTGCTTACCATTGCTTCATTAGTACCGTCTTCATATTGAAGCATTTCAGTACCAAAACTGTCATTGTTATTTTGATTAACAAATCTAAATGTTAAATTTGCAGTTTTACCTAACAGTGATTTTATTCTCATAGGATCATCTAGACCTGGAAGTTCAACAAGAATTCGATTATTTCCTCTTTTTATTATATTTGGTTCATTCGTACCAACCTCATCGACTCTTCTTCTAACAATTTCAATAGCCTGATCTTGTGAAGATGTTTTAATTTCAATAAGTCCATATTTAGAAAGCATTAGTATAAATTCATCACTTTGTATTGTTACATCAAACTGGTGAGATTTATATTGATTGTAATAAGGGTTAATTTCATTTTCTTTATCTAGAAAAAAAGTTTTAACTAATTCAATATTTTCTTCGGGGACGGTAAATATTATTTTTTTATTTTGTATTCTTAAGTCGTTAAAGTTTATGTTTTTATCATTTAAAAAATTTCTAATGATAGTTGTGGTGTTCTGCAATTTTTGAACTTCAACAGGGCCATTATCAATTTCAAGCAGAAGATATGAGCCACCTTGTAAGTCTAAACCTAGATTTATTCTTTTTGAAATTAAGCTATCTTCAGGATTCTGCAAATTAGATGCAGCAATAAAAATTAAAAAAAGTGTAACTAAAGAAACTAAGGTAATTCTTAATTTTGAAAAGTATAACACTTTAGTTGGATGTTATTTTTTTACTTCTGGAGAGTTAAGTAGCCCTTGAATACCTGTAGATCTGATAACTTCAACTTTAACATTTTCAGCTATTAAAACTTCTACTTTTTCATTGTCTATAATTCTTTCAATCTTACCAATGATACCAGCAGATGTTACAACTTCATCACCTCTTTTTAAGTTCTCGACCATGGCTTTATGCTCTTTAACTTTCTTTTGTTGAGGTCTTATTAAGAAAAAGTAAAAAATTACGAAAATTAAAATTAGTGGTATAAATTGGCCTATTCCTTGATCCATATTTCTCCTTGATTAAATTGAATACTTACAACATCTACCTAATTAAAACAACTTTAAATCTTAATGATTTTATCAATATTATTCATGTAGGGCTTTAAAACTTCTGGAATAATAATCGATCCATCTTCTTGTTGATAGTTTTCAAGTATTGCAACAAGAGTTCTTCCAACTGCCAGTCCACTGCCATTTAGTGTGCCGACTAAAACTGTTTCATTATTGTCATTTTTATATCTAGCCTTCATTCTTCTAGCTTGAAACGATCCACAAGATGAACAACTAGAAATTTCTCTATATTTATTTTCCGATGGAAGCCATACCTCTATGTCAAAGGTTTTTTCAGCGCTAAAACCCATATCACCAGTGCATAAAATAATTTTTCTGTATGGGAGTTGTAACAAATCTAGTATTTTTGTTGCACAATCAGTCATCCTATCTAGTTCTGTTAAACACCTATCAGCTTCAACAATACTAACCATTTCAACTTTGTAAAATTGATGTTGCCTGATCATTCCCCTGGTGTCTTTTCCATAGCTACCTGCTTCTTTTCTAAAGCAAGGTGTTGAAGCAACCATTCTCATGGGAAGTTCTTTTTTATCAACAATTTGGTCTTTAACTATGTTTGTTAAAATTACTTCCGCTGTTGGAATTAAAAATTTTCTATCACTTGAATCGTCCAGTTTGAGTTCAAACTGGTCATTATCAAATTTTGGTAATTGACCAGTACCAAACATGGCGGAATCTGTGGCTATTAAAGGAGGTGAAATTTCTTTATACCCATTAATATTAACGTGGGTGTCTAGCATAAAATTAGATAATGCTCTTTCCATTAAAGCTAATTTATCTTTAACAAAAACAAATCTGGAACCAGTAGTTTTGGTTGCTAGCTCAAAATCTAACATATTTAAATTTTCACCCAACTCATAATGAGACTTTGGTTTAAAGGTAAATTCAGGTATTTTTCCATATTTTGAAACTTCTATATTTGAATTTTCATCTTTACCTATGGGCACATCCGAATAAGGTATGTTGGGTATCGATGCTAAAATTGTCTCTAATCCATTTTTAGCTTTTAATTGTAGTTTGCTAATTTTTTCAATTTCTATAGAAATATTTTTAGATTTTTCAAACTGTGTCTTGTCTTTTGATTTTGATATATCTTTTTTCTCTTTTTCAAGAATTTCTCTTTCTTGAATATATTTTCTATTATTTTCATCTAAAGATAAGATTTCCTCAAGATCTATATCAAGAAATCTTTTATTTAAAGCTTCTTTAAAAGCATCAATATTCTTTCTAATGTCTTTTATATTATGCATCTTTTTTATTCTTCTTTTCAATAATGTTTACAGAAAATATAGATAATTCATATAAAATCAATAATGGTATTGCTAAACCGATTTGCGTTATGGGGTCAGGGGGCGTTAATATAGCAGCTGCAGCAAAAATCATTACAACAACATATTTTCTCTTTTCTCTAAGAAATTTAGCATCCACCATACCTACTCTAGCCAATAAGCTAAGAACAACTGGTAGCTGAAAACTTATACCGAATGCAAAAATTAATTTCATTACCAGTGAAAGATATTCACTTACTTTTGCTTCCAATTGAATAGGTAAGCCAGTTGAAGCACCTGTGCTCTCAAAGGAAAGAAAAAACTTTATGGCTAGTGGCATTATTAGATAATAGACAAGCATACCACCTAAGAAAAATAATATAGGTGTTAAAACTAGATAAGGGACAATTGCAATTTTTTCATGCTTATAGAGTCCTGGTGCAATAAATTTCCATATTTGCATTAATATATAAGGGCATGTAACAAAGAATGCTGCAAAAAATGAAACCTTTAAATATGTTAAAAATGTTTCTTGTAATGCTGTAAAAATTAATCTTCTATCAGTTCCACTGTCATTTACTGCTTTAGCAAAAGGCTCAACAAGAAAACCATAAAGATGTTCTGAAAAAAAATAACATCCAATAAAAAAGATAAATAAAAAAATAAAAGAATGAATTAATCTTTTTCTAAGTTCTGTTAAATGACTTACAAAGCCGCCTTCATTTTCAGATTTTGTCATTATCTTTTTTTGCTTCAGCAGGTTTTTCTATTTCGTTAGATTCAATATCAAGGTCTATAATTTCACTCTGTATATTACTAATATATCTTTTGGTTGTACCAATCCAGGATCCAACTTTTTTTAACATGAATGGAAAATCTTTAGGGCCAATAACAATAATTGCAACAGCTACTACCAGTAAAATCTCAAACCAGCCAATAGTAGGCATTTAATTTATTCTTTGTCTTTACTGTCTTGATTATTTTCAGAAACATTTTTAGGCTCTGGCTCATCTGTGATATCTGTAGCCATACCTTTTTTAAAACTTTTAATACCTTTGGCTACATCTCCCATTAAACTAGAGATTTTCCCTCTACCAAATAAAAGAACTACTAAAATTACAACTATTGCTATTTGCCAAATTCCTATGCTCATATTTTTTTATACCTCTTTTACTATTAATTTTAAAGAAAATTTTTATTTTTCTTCTTCAGGTTTAAGTGTTCCACTTAAAATCTCATCTATATTTTCATAGATATCTTCTTTTTTTTCTTCTTGTTTTTCTTTGTAAAATTTACCAGTTCCAAATATTGCATTATCAATGTTTGAACTATCAATTAAACCTGCGGATCCTAGCTCATCAACTGTTGGTAAATCGGATAATTTTTGTAGACTAAAATGACTTAAAAAATCATCTGTAGTTCCGTATTGAATAGGTTTACCTGGTACATCTTTACGTCCTTGAGACTTAACCCAATTAAGCTCCATCAATATATCAAGTGTATTTGTTCCAAATGCAACACCTCTAATTTCTTCTATTTCAGCTCTAGTAACTGGTTGGTGATAAACAATTATAGCAAGAGTTTCAATTGCAGCTCTAGAAAGTTTTTTTTCTACAGTTTTTTCTTGAGACATTAAATTGGATAGGACTTCAGACGTTCTAAAAGACCATCTTTTAGATATACAAACTAAGTTAATGCCCCTAGATGAATACTCGACTTGGAGTTTTTCTAAAGTTTTTAAAACATCAATTTTTTTTGAAATTTTTGATTCAATAGTATCTATATCAAGCGGTTCAGCAGCAGCAAAAACGATTGCTTCAACTTCTCTCTCACCTTCGTTAAGTTTGGTTGGGAAAGAAACTATATTATTATTCAAATTTTTTTTAATTTTTGTCATTTTATTTCCTTAATATAAACATCATCAAATAAATTTTCTTGTTTTATAGTTAGATTACCTTCTTTAACAAGTTCAAGAGATCCGGAGAAAATTCCAGCCTTCCCTGATCTTCTATATTGAGTACCACTTTTAAAACTTTGAGGGATTAAATCATTAATATTTTTCCAATCAAGCAATTTTCCAAAGAATTCTCTAATTCTTTTTATTCCAGCTTCTGTAGTAAAGACTGGCAATTTAGGAATGTTCATTCTTTGAAAATCTTTAGTCATAATAATAGAAGAATAAGATTTTAATAACTCATAAAGATTTAATTTATATTCTGCACTATAAATTGACCTAATATTTCCCTTGATGCCTCTTAATCTAATTTCTCTTCCTAGTCTTTTTCTCTTTAACATTTGATCAGAAAGTAGTCGTATTAATTCTAATTTTTTTAATTGTAATTTTAATTTTTCAGCAACTTCCAATACTTTAAATTCTTCTTCTAGGTTACCAGGTAATAAAAATTTAGATTTTAAATAAGTTAGCCATGTGGCCATTACCAAATATTCAGAAGCTATTTCTAAGTTAAGATTTTTTTCACTTGTGATAAATTCATGAAATTGATCTGCTAATTTTGTTATTGAAATATCCTCAAGATTTACTTTTTGTGCTTTAGCTAAATCTAATAGAATATCTAGAGGACCTTGGTAATTAATAAGATCAACATTAAAATTATTAGAATCAGTGACTGACATTCTAAATATTAACTTATAATCTTATAAAATTGTGATGTTTTTTTGATTATAAACTTACTTATTAAGGGTGAGTTAAGTGCAACTTCAAGCATTTCCTTATAATTTCCATTGCAATGAAGTACTAAATCGCAACCAGCATTAAAAGCCTTTAATGTATTTACCTTAACTGAGTTTTTTAAACTTTTCATTGATATATCATCAGACATAATAATGTTTTTAAATTTAATGTTGTCTCTGATTAATTGAATAATTTCTTTAGAGTGAGTTGCTGTATTAAATTTATCGATATCTTGATAAATTATGTGAGCAGTCATAGCAAAAAGACTAGCTTTATTTTTAAAGGGTAAAAAATCTTTTTTTAGTAAATATTTAAGTTTTTCTTTAATGGTAGGTGTTAATTTGTGACTATCAACCTTGGCCAAACCATGACCAGGTATATGCTTAATAATCGTACCAATTTTGTTTCGATGAAAGCTATCTATGCAAATGTCACCAATTGTGGAAACTACTTTGGGATTTTTTGAAAATGATCTATCGCCTATTATTGAACTTGAATCTTTTGACCTTAAATCAAGAACTGGTACGGTATTGATATTTATACCTATCGATTTAAGTAAAAATGACGTTTGGTTTGTAAATATTTTGTAGTAATCATAAAATTTTTTTTTGTCTTTTAAATAAAGGTTTCCAAAAAATTCACCTGTAAATGGGTCGGAGTTAATAAAATCTTTTAGTCTATTTACTCTACCACCCTCTTGATCTAGCAAAATTGGATATTTGTCATCTTTAAATAGTTTTCTTATTTGTTTGGTTAAAATGTTGGTATTTATAAGAGACTTAATATTTCTAGAAAAAAGAATTACACCCCATGGTTTATATTTTTTTAAAAATTTTATTTCTTTTTTACTTAAAACTGTAGATTTAATCCCTGTGATAAAACTTCTTCTATTATTCATTATTATTTATTAATTTCCAAAAATTATAACTTTTCCTATTTTTATCTATCCTCTTTTCCACATATTCAACAACATCATTAGTGTCGTTATTTAATAAAACTAGTTTTTTAGAATAGGTGGCTATTTTTTCATCAGCTTCTTTAAAAGATCTGTAAGAGTTTTTTTTGTTATTGTCAGAAAAATAATATTTAAAAGATAGAAAAAAAAATAAAGAAATCATCAATATAAAAAAAAGATATTTAAATTCTTTTAACATTACATTTTTTCAGGAGTATTGACACCAACTATGGTCATCCCAGATTTAATTACATTAGATATTATCTTTAAAAAAACTAATTTGTCATTAGGTATTTTCTTTTCATCGTTAATAAATCTTTTACTAGAATCTTCTTTACCCATATTCCAATAAGAATGAAACTCGGATGATAATTCATAAAGGTAAACTGGTATTCTATGGGGTTCTAATCTTACACTTGCAGCCTCAATACATTTTGGCCATTCAGCAATTTTTTTTAAAATTTTTATTTCATCATTAGAATAATTAAAATTATATTCATTAATAATTAAATCTTTGTTGATATCTAAATCAACATGTTGAAACACAGATGAAATTCTAGCATAACAATATTGAACATAATAAAGTGGGTTATCTTTTGATTTCTCTTTTACTTTGGTAAAATCAAAATCAAGCTCAACATCGCTACTTCTGTTTAGCATAATAAATCTCGTTGCATCTTTTCCAACTTCAGAAATTAAGTCCTCAACAGTAATGTAGTCACCTTTTCTTTTTGACATTTTAAATGGTTTGCCATCTTTAATGAGTTTAACAAGTTGGCTTACCTTGCAAATCAATTTATCTTTTGTACCAGACAACGCTTCAACAACAGAAGTAATTCGTTTGATGTATCCCGCATGGTCAGCTCCAAGAATATTAATAAGTAAATCATAATTTCTACTTAATTTATTATGATGATACGCAACATCACTAGCAAAGTATGTCCAAGATTTATCTGATTTTTGTAGAGCTCTGTCTTTATCATCACCGAAATCTGTTGATCTAAATAAAAGCTGCTCTCTTTCTACCCAATTTTTATCGTCATCTGCTTTTGGTGCTTTAATTTTTCCTTCATAAACCAAATTTTTTTGTTTTAAA
>Ga0208414_1001042_pt1 | contig 22832 bp, 18 predicted proteins | sample AntAceMetag02UKE_FD_184770 | JGI IMG/M metagenome (GOLD analysis project Ga0208414, IMG submission 184770) | Saline lake microbial communities from Ace Lake, Antarctica - Antarctic Ace Lake Metagenome 02UKE (SPAdes) (version 2) | ecosystem: Environmental > Aquatic > Non-marine Saline and... | reverse complement strand
CCATCGTCCGCCTCGCCCGTGATGCCGGGCAACGCTACTTGGTCATCACCGCCAAGCACCACGACGGCTTCGCGATGTATGATTCGCCGTCCAACCCTTACAACATCGTCAAAGCCACTCCCTTCGCGCACGACCCCATGGTCGACCTCGCCCGCGAGTGCAAAAAACAAGGCGTCACTCTCTGCTTCTATTATTCGCAAGACCTCGATTGGCACCACCCCGACGGCGCGTGGAACACCTGGGACTTCGATGAGAAAAAGAAAAACACCGACCGCTATCTGAAGGAAAAAGTTCTGCCGCAGCTCAAAGAACTTCTCACCCAATACGGTCCCGTCGGTCTTATCTGGTTCGACACCCCCATGTGCATTTCGCGGAAGCAATCCGCCGCCATCCGCGCTTTCGTTAAAAAACAGCAACCCGGCTGCCTGGTCTCGGGTCGCATCGGACACGGACTCGGCGATTACGGCATCCCGCGTGACAATCAAATGCCTCCCGGCCGCCTTGAAGGAGATTGGGAAGTCTGCGCCACGCTCAACCACACCTGGGGGTTCAAGTCTCACGATCACGAATGGAAATCCTCCACCGATCTTGTCCGCACCCTCGTCGAGTCCGCGAGCAAAAATGCCAATTATCTCCTCAACATCGGCCCCAAAGCGGATGGCAGCGTGCCCGCCGCCAGTGTTGCCCGACTCCGCTCCGTTGGTCGTTGGGTTCAGGCCCACGGCGAAAGTATTTACGGCACGGCACCATCGCCCTTCAGTCATGATTTCCCTTGGGGTCGGATCACCACCAAGGGCCGAATCGTGTATTTGCATTTCTTCACCCGCCCCTCGCGTCACTTCGAACTGCGCGGGCTAAAAACCAAAGTCACTTCCGCCGCTCCTCTCCTCAAGTCCGACCATAAAATCGGCATCAGCCAAAGCATTGATTCCACCGGCACACCCGTGCTCAAGCTCGACCTGCAAGGCGTTCGTTTCCGCAATCCCGTTACCGTGCTCAAACTGCGCCTGTCGCAAACGCCCACGGTCATTCCTGGCCCCATTCAGGAACCCGATGGCAGCATTTCACTACTCAGCGCCGAATCGCAACCTGGTGCCGCCAAAGCTAAACCAGCGCTCCATATCACCGCGCTTGGATTCACCAGCGGATGGAAAAAACCCACCGATTACCTCGACTGGAACGCCAACGTGCTCACGCCCGGCGAATTCACCGTCGAAATTATCACGACCCATCAACACCTCGAACCTTGGAGCGGCGGACACACCGCCCGGATCGAAGCCGCCGGTAAAACTTTACGCAAAAAAATCACCCGCGACTACGAAATCGACTACACTCAAGCAGCCTATTTTCTCCGTATCGCCACGCGCATGGGCCGTGTGAAAATCACTGAATCCGGACCGTTCAAACTGCGCCTCCATCTCGATAAAATCCTGCCGCCACCAAAGGACACCCCGCTCTGGGATGACCTCAGTCCCCTCATTGTAGCCGTGCGCCTGCTACCGTTCAGTAAGGCATTAAAGTAGGGGCGGTTACCGCGTCCGCCGAAGCTTCACGCCAAGGCCGGATCCCTACTCTTCTTCCCTGTCCTCGGCAATGACCGATACTCAACGCGAGCTAGTCCGTGGTTTAAGAGCTGTGGAAATCATTCGTGGAATTTCGGGTTCATTCGTGGTTAACTTCCTCTCATGACTGACCAACAACAAGAGCTCATCGACGACCTCAATATCATCGAAGACCCTCAGGAGCGCCTCACCATCGTTGTCGATCGCGCGAAGCGGCATCCCGCGCTTGATGAGTCGGAACGCACGGATGCCAATCGAGTGCCTGGTTGCGTTTCGCAAGTCTGGCTTGTCAGCGAATTTCGCGATGGCCGCTGTCACTTTCGCTGCGATGCCGACGGCCCTCTCGTCAAAGGACTTGTGGCCCTCCTCTGCGATTTCTTTAGCGACACACTGCCAGCCGAAACCGCGAGCAATGAAGCGGATCCCCTCTCCGAATTAGGCCTCCTCAAGAACCTTTCTCCTACCCGTCAGAACGGCCTCGCCGCCGTCCGCGCTGCGATCCGCCTGTTCGCGCAATCGCACGCCTAGCCTGTCATTGCGAAGGAGACGTAGCCGACTGCGGCAATCCACGTATAAGAATGCGTGCCCAAATGCCTAATCGTGGATTAGGCCACGCCCTTCTAAGGCGGGCTCGCAATGACAAACCACGGGAATTCGATACCAGTCCCGTAGCGGGCTCGGGTAATTTCATCCGTGTATTCCGTGTATTCCGTGGGCAACCTCTGATTATGCCTCATCTCTACGACGCGCATAACCATCTGCAGAGCGAAACCCTCTCGTCTCATCTGGATCGTATCGCTGAAGACCTCACGGCAGAAGGAATCGCCGGAGCCGTCGTCAATGGCACTTCGCCCGAGGATTGGTCTTCGGTTTCCGCGCTCGCGTCACGGTTTCCTTGGGTGGTGCCCAGTTACGGTATTCACCCGTGGGATTGCGGTAATCGTCCTGAGGGTTGGCAGGGACGTCTTGAGGCACGCATCGCCACGGAACCGCGCGCGCAAATCGGGGAGATTGGCATCGACCGTTGGATCCTTGATCGCGCCAAGCCCGATGACTCACGATTAGCAGGCCTACGTCGCGCGCCTCTCGACGAGCAACTTGAGGTATTTATCTGGCAACTCGAATTCGCCGCCGCGCAAGGTCGCGCTGCGTCAATTCACTGTATTGATGCATGGGGTGCGTTGTTCGATGCGCTCCGAACCGCCAAACTTCCGGCCCAGGGCTTCCTGCTCCACGCCTACGCAGGGCCGGTTGAAATGGTAAAAACCTTCGCCGATCTCGGTGCGTATTTTTCCTTTAATGGTTCGTATCTCGACCCTCGACGCGTCAATCAGAGAGAGACGTTCAAGTCTGTGCCCAATGATCGCCTGCTGATCGAAACCGATGCCCCCTCGATGCCGATGCACAGCGATTGGCTGCGCTTCCCGTTACCCATTCAAGCAGACGGCAAATCCACCAATCATCCGGCCAATATCGCCGGAGTCTACGCGGGACTCTCCGGTTGGCTCGATTGCCCGATAGACCAATTGGCCGACCAAGTGGGTGAAAATTTTAATCGACTGTTTGGATAGGGCTGGACTTCAGGAGAGACAGCAAGCTGTCCAGCGGCACCGTGGCAATCGCCGAAGCAATGTCGCTCTTGGCGTATGGCAAGATCAAGCTATTGCCATGAATTAGAGAGCCACAGCTGTAAACCACGTTGGGCACATAACCTTCACGATCTTCCCCCTCCGCCGACAGCAGCGGATCGCGCAGTCGACCAATCACCTTGGTGGGGTCGTCGAGATCAAGCAGTGCAGCGCCAATGCAATATTTGCGCATAGGACCGACTCCGTGAGTGATGACCAACCAGCCGGCCGCCGTCTCGATGGGAGAACCGCAATTACCGATTTTTACCGATTCCCACAGTTCCGCCGGTTGGAGTAATAACTGCGGATCACTCCAATAATGCGGATCATCCGAAAACATGATAAAGAGGTTTTCGTCGTCTTGGCGTGAAAGCATGGCGTAGCGGCCATTGATCCGCCGGGGAAAGAGCGCCATACCTTTATTTTGGACCGCAGGACCATTGAGCGTCAGCACATTGAAGCGGTTAAAATTCTTTGTTTCGATCAGTTGAGGGAGAATCGCGTGACCATTGTAGGCCGTGTAAGTGGCGTAATACATTACTTGATCATCGTCATCCGTGAAGCGAACAAAGCGGGCATCCTCGATCCCCCTGCTCTCGTTGTCCGAAGTCGGAAAGATGATCCGTTCGCTCATCGGAAGTTCCGGGGGGAAGGAGATTTCGTAATTCGAATCGGCCAACCAGCTGATGCAATCGAACGTGCGCCGCAGGGAATGAGAGACTACATTTACTCGCGTCCGTATGGTTGCGACTTCCGCTTCCAACTCCGAGCGAGTAAACCGCTCGGCCAACCCATCCATCACGTTACCGGTGTCACTTGTATGAAAGCCCATTTCCCGCAGCTTGCGCACGAAACTTTCTTTGCGGTAAGTCGGATCGGGCACCACTTCAGGCAGCACCATGAAACGCGAGATAGGATCCACTTTGATCTGACCATTCGGGGCGATTACTCCGCTGCGAAATTCAATCGATGAGATATGCCCTTCCCCAGTCGCTCGCAGACTCATAATGAAGCGTAAGGCTCCTGCCGGCACGCCGGACTGATCCGGATGAGGCACGATCGACGGATTAAACAGCGCCGCAGACTCCAGGGCATATTCCCCGGAAAACAAGGCACCTATCAGGAGTCGCCGATGGCGTGACAACGAAGTCCTCTTTTTCGTCTTAATGTGATCCTGCACCAGTGCAAAATTGGCTAGCAAGAGTGGCTCGATATCGCGATGCCGCTCTGAAAAATCCCGATGCAGCAGCACCCATTGGCGATCAACTTCCTTTTCCGTCAAGCTCATCGCCCGATGGATCACCGCATTGATCAGTGATACTTTTGAAGGGATAAAAGGACGCAGGATCACTCGCGAGCTCTCGGGATGAAAAGTCAGTTCGTGACGGCAGATATAGACTTTGTTCATGAGGAGTAATTTAGAGTCGTGACGTGTAAATGGCTGGCGATTGTCATATCGGCTAGCGCGAGATGAAACGCCAGCGATGACTCCGCGCCTTGATTCGCGTTTACCCGGTCAACATGAAGACCGTCGCTGCAACCCCCAGTGGTCGCGTCGTAAAGGGGCAGATTTTTATCATTTCGTCCGAGAAACCACTCGAAAGCCCGTTGGGCCTCACGCGGCCAGTCGGGGTTCTGTGTCGCTCGAAAGGCTTCCAAGCACGCCGAGACCATCGCTTGAGCTTCCACCGGTTGCTGATCGAAATCCGCCCTGGCCCCATGACGTGCATAAAAACCATTGCTCCCGATGGGTCGGAAGTGACCACCGGGAACGCGTTGAATCGAGGCCAACCAACGCAGCCCTTTCAGACCAATCGCCAGCGCTTCCGGATGAGGGATGGATTGCCCACTCAGAATGAGGGCCTGACAGATCCGCGCATTATCATAGGTGGCGGTCGGCTCAAACCAAGGCCAGATCTCCGTGGCACAGTTATTCCACAACCCGACCAATCGATCAGTGAGTAACCGACGCATTCGATTCAGGTTCTCATTCGCATCGAAGAAGCGTAGGTATTCATGGATTCCCAACAGCGTGAAGGCCCAGGCACGTGGCGAGGTAAACGACTCCACCACATCCAGCGCTTGAGTGAACAGAAAATCGGACAGATGCCGGTGTCCCCTATTATGGGAACGTCCCGCGCCACAGCCCACGGCCCAAAGCGACCGGCCATGACTATCCTCACTCCCGGCGCTCTCCATCCACTCCCGACCAAAGTTCATAAAATTCCGAAACCGACGCGATTCCGGATCAAAGGCTGCATTCATGAAAGCCAAGTAGGTCGTCGTCTGTCGATCAAGCGCACCCACCGCCCCCTCACTGCCCGACTCTTCCAGCATATTACACAAGATGAAGGCCCGGGCGTTATCATCGACACAGTAGCCTTCATAAAAATTGGGCACGTTGAAGGTCGCATGTTGAAAAATGCCGGTGTCATCCGTCATCCGCACGATGTGATCCAACCGCAACGGCGGAAGCTCGTAACGACGATGAGCCAGTGTCCAAGTCGCGAAGGCCGCTCTGGGCGCAGCTCTGCGGTCCGCGCGGGCGTGCTGAAAGGTCTTCAAATACTGTTTTCCGACAGCAGACCAAATCATATCCCGTCCCAGATCATAAGCCTTCTGCCGAATTTTGTTCATCCTCTCTGGGTCATCGAGCAAGCCGCAGATTGCCTGAGCAATGGCGGTCGGATCTCGAAACGGCACCAAGACGCCGCGCCCATCGTCCAACAGTTCACACGCGTGCCAATAAGGGGTGGAGACCACTGCCTTACCCGCACCAAAGACATGCGCCAACGTGCCAGAGGTGATCTGCGCTTCATTCAAATAAGGCGTGAGATAGATATCCGTCGCGCCAATGAATTCCTTCAGATCCTCGCTCGAAACGAAACGATTATAAAAAATCACGTGCGCCTTCACCCCGCGCTCCTCCGCCAGTCGCTCCAAACCCAATCGATAGTGCTCCCCTTCACGTTCCAACAGATTCGGATGAGTAGCCCCCAACACCAAATAGACCACGTTGGGATGCTCACGGACAATCATCGGCAAAGCCTCAATCACCTGCTCAATGTTTTTTCCCGGACCGATCAGTCCGAAGGTGAGCAACACTTCCTTACCCTGCACCCCAAACTGTTCTTTAAACTGGTCGGAGTCCAGGAACGGAACATCCGGGATACCGTGGGGTATAAGGTCGATTTTATCGTCAGAGATGCCGTAGATCTCACGCAAAATCTCAGCCCCTTTGTGGGCCATCACGACCAAACGATCACTGCGTCGGGCAAGTTCGCCCATGACTTTGCGCTGCAGGTCATTGGGTTCACTTAACACCGTGTGCAGAGTCGTCACCACCGGCATTCGCACCTCTTTGAGCAAAGTGAGTAAGTGACTGCCTGCCGGTCCTCCATAGATGCCAAACTCGTGCTGCACACAGAGCACATCAGCATTATTAAAATTCAGGTAGTCCGCTGCCCGCTGGTAGGAATCGAGCTCTTTTTCATATAACTCAATCCGCACTCGCGAGGAATAGTCGTAGCCACTGGGCCGGTCGTTTACCGCCGCCACTTGACATTCCGCACTTGGTGCGGCGGCCGCCACCGCATCACACAGATCCTGAGTAAAGGTCGCGATTCCGCACAATCGGGGAGGATAATCACCGAGAAAAGCTATGCGTTTTAACGTATCCTGATTCTGATCCTTTTTAGCATTAACTATCCTCATAGTTCTATGACATCACGAGAACGCGACAACGCAACGTATGCTTTCTGCTATTGTCATAATCTGCCTCCTGCTCGGCTTTCGTTCGCGATACTTTCTGCCAGTCGTAAAATGAAAGCTAGTTTGACGGAGCGTTATCATCCACCAGCAACCGCACCACTTCTCCTGCCATCGCGAAACCGAAGGCCGCGGTGACGAAGACGGCCGTGCCGAAGCCACTCTCACAATCAAGCGTGAGATTGCTGCCCGGTTCAGCCTCAGATTGGCAGGTGCCATCGGCCCAAGGGAAGACGGGTTTCTCACTCGACCACACGCAACGGATATCAAAATGCATCTTTCCTCGTGGCGTCCCGATTTCGAAGCCGTGATCGGTGCGGAGTTTTCGGCGCACTAGTTTTAATAATCCGTCGCCGCACGACTCCCCAAGATCTCCTGATCGAATCTCCGTCGCATCGCGCTTTCCGCCTGCTCCACCCACCGTAATCACACGCCGTCGTAGCCGCTTACATTCCGCCAATAGCATCGCCTTGTTCGACAAGCCATCAATCGCATCCACCACGTAATCGAATTCAGGCGTCAGCATGCGTTCAGCCGAATCCTTGGTAAAAAACTCCACCATTTTGGTCACGCGACAGGAGGGATTGATCCGCTGCACGCGGTCCGCCAACACATCCACCTTTGAACGTCCGATTTCACCATCAAGTGCCGGCAACTGCCGATTCACATTCGTCACGCAGACATCGTCCAGATCGATCAACGTGATCGCGCCGATCCCACTCCGCGCGAGCCCTTCGACCGTCCAAGACCCCACACCTCCCACGCCGATCACGCACACATGTGCCCTCTGCAATTGTTTCAGACCTTCCCGGCCAAAAAGTCGCCCCACTCCACCAAAGCGATTTAAGTAATCCTCATTCATGGAATTTTTTCAGCACACGATCATTCATAAAGAACCACGGATGAACACGGATCGACACGGATTTAAACTCATAAGGAGGAAGATTTTTGCGCGGAGAAAATCGATCTATCTGCTAGGGATCGGAACCCAAGATTAATCCTGATGGTTCTGGAGATTGTCATCCATCCGTGTTCATCCGTGGTGAAAAGAGATCAGTCTTCTTTTGCCGGCTTCAAACCAGCAACCATCGCCTGCATGTCACGGCCAGAGGGCTTCTGGAAGATACGCAGATCAAACTCTCCAATGACAGAGAGGATGTGATCAAAGATATCGGCCTGAATCGCTTCATAATTGGCCCATACTTGATCTGTGGAGAAGACATAAATCTGGATCGGCAAACCGTGCTCGGCGGGCTCAAGCTGACGCACTAAAAACGTGAGATTCTGGTGGATTTGCGGATGCGCTTTCAGGTAAGCAACGCAATAGGCCCGAAAAGTCCCGGCATTGGTGATGCGACGTCCATTGCCCAGAATCGTGAGATCTGTGCCACGCTCTTCGTTAGCCTTCTTAATCTCATCCCGCTTCTTATTCAGATAGTCCTTGAGGAGATCTATTTTGCTCCAGCGCTCGATCAGTTCCTCATCGGCAAAGCGAATCGATTGCACATCAATAAACAAGGAGCGTTTGATCCGCCGCCCGCCGGATTCTTTCATGCCTCGCCAATTTTTAAACGAATCCGAGATCAGATTATAGGTCGGGATCGTGGTGATGGTTTTATCCCAATTCTGCACCTTCACAGTCGTCAGTGAGACGTCGATCACATCGCCGTCAGCTCCGGCTTTCGGCATTTCAATCCAGTCTCCCACTCTGACCATGTTGTTTACGGAGATCATGATCCCGGCCACAAAGCCCAGAATAGCATCACGGAAGACCAACAACAGCACGGCGGTTAATGCACCCAAGCCTGACAACAGATAGACCGGCGATTTATCGAGGATCGTCGCGAGCACCAAAATCACCCCGAGCACCGTCGCGACCAATTTCAGTGCCTGAAAAAAGCCTTTAATCGGCATACCCGCACTGTTTTTTCTATTATCCGAGATGATCTGAATTGCATCCAGCACTGCAAAAAAGATGCCGACCATGATGAGAATGAGGTAGATATTCACCGCGGCATTCACCCCCGCGAGCACCTCAGGGGACTTGCCAAGCACATCGTCGCCAAAAGCGTTGATGATCATCGCGGGAACCAAGTGCGAGAGGCGTGTAAACACGTTCGATTCGACAAAGGCATCATCCCATTCGGACTTCGTGTATTTCACGATTCGTTCCACCGCCCCCACAATGATTCGTTTGGCGATAAAATTACCCAGCCACGCCAGACAGAGCACCGCCACAATGCCAACCCAGGTGCCCATCAAGCCAGCATCTACCACGGGTATACCGTAGCCGATCAGCAATTCACGAATCCATGTAATCAGGCTTTCCATAATTTTCATATTGGGTGCCTACCTCGCCACGATGCAACCCCGCGGAACGATTTACTCCGTCAGCGCTAGCACCCGCTCCACGGACTCAATCGCTCGCTCTTCACGAGCAGCAAAATCTCCCTTCAATTCTACAAACGGCAAATCCCGAGCGATCAGTGTTTGCCGCCAGAGTTGCCTGCACATTTCACGGCCCTCGGGATCAGGAAAACTCCGCTGAGGGTCGGGCGTAAACCCGATGTCCGTATCGCACAGCAAATAGAGATCATAGCCCTGGCATCGAGTGTCCGCCTCGTTGCGCACCCAATCGGGACATTTGCCACCATAGAGCAGATCAGCCCAGAGCACATTCGTCAGCAGATCTGTATCGCAAAACAGCACCCGCTTCGCGCGCTTGGCCGCGGCATCTTCGGTTTCCATCTGCACACGCGCAATCGTGCCCAAGTCGTCTGCTGTGATCTTCCCATCATGCGCGTCCCAAAATTCGCGCACATATTCCGGCACGCAGGGCTCGCCGAAATGCTTCGCCAATGCTTCTGCCAACGTGCTCTTGCCCGTCGATTCAGCTCCCGTGACTACGATCCGCCTAACCATGCTGAGTTTCGCGGAAAGATTTACGCCACTCGAAATACCCGCCAAGGGCCAACACGAGGAAGAGCGCATACAGCACAGAAAACCAATATAATCCCGACATCCAATAGACCGCAATCGCGGCCAGATTCACCATGACCCATCCGATCCAATTTTCCAGTTTCTTCCGCACCTGGAGCAACTGGGCTAAAATGCTGAACGTCGCGATAAACGAATCACGATACGGCATCGCGTTATCGGTGTAGGTTTGTTGATACCAGCCCCACAAAAGCGTGCCCGCGACTCCCGCCACGATGCATCCGATCCGCGCCTCCCAACTCAATTGCGTGACCGGAAGCACTGAGCGATTATCTCCTGGCCGCGACCAATGCCACCACCCGTAGACCAGCACGACAAAGAAGAAGCCCTGCAGCTTCATATCCGCGTAAAGCGTCGCGCGATAGAACACCACCCCAGAGAGCAGCACTTGCACGAGACCCACCGGGAAAGTCCAAATGCTCTGGCGGATCATTAACCCAACCCCCAGTAGTCCGAAAATCGTCGCGAGCTGCTCATACCAAGAAGCCCCGATGATCGCGCCCCAGATCATGAGCAAAATATCGAACACAGGCTGCAGTATCTCGAGCCCCTTCTGCAGCAAGTCCATCATGCATTTGCCTCCGCATAGGCTTCCATCGATTCACGCGTCACCACATGGCGACTCGCACAACGCGGGCAACGAATCTCAATCTTCGGATCTTCCGCAAACAGCGCATCAGCATCCTGTCGCATCGACGGCAGCAGCACCTGCATCATGCGCTCCTGATTGCAGCCGCAATGCCAACGCTGCACTCGCGTTTCCATGAGCGTGAGTTTTTCCGAGTCGTCGATCTTGGCGACATCCTCCGCGGTCAAACCGCGCAACCATTCCAAATCGCAATCAGGGTGCTCCGTAATCATCGCATAACTATCCTCGCCGGTTTCAAAGTAGCGCGCCGCGCGCTGCTCACTTTGCGCATAAAACATTTCGACTGCCGCGAACGGATCGCCGCCTGTAATATTCACCGCACTGCGACGCATCTCACCTTTGCCACGAATCACATCCGCCGACAAAAGTCCCTCCGGCATCTGCCGCACGTTTTCCGTGAAAATCCGGCCCGTCACTGAGCCAAAATTATTATCCCCGGTGAGGAAAACATTCACCAACGGCTGCTGATAATTCATCGTCCAAGCCGTCAGCACATTTCGTGGCTGCGACGCGCAATGGAGCGTAAACGCCGCCAACGCGCGCTTAAACATCTCACCATGCTCAGGAGTCGGCTTCAGCTCGTGATCCGACAAGTGCAGGAAGTAATCGACAAACAAATCGCTGAAGTTCGCCCGCGCGAGCAACGCATTGCGTTCGCGCACGAAGTAGGTTTTCACTTCGAGTCCGGCCTCGGCTGGATTCACTGGTGTCGATTCTGGCATGAGAACAAGGAGACACACCTCCACAGAATCTCAAGCGCACATCATAGAGTCCTGAATCTTCGCCACATACCGAGCCGTGATTGAATGTGGAAATCAGGAAACAAGGCAGGAACAGAAAATATCCCATTCATGTATTTGGAATTCGGAGTATTGGTCTGATGGATTGCTTCCAACTTTCCAGTTTTCCACATTTAATCGCCGAATCTGATAATTCGCGCTGAGCAGCTCTACTTTCCGAGCTGCTTCTGCAGTTTCTTGATCTTCGGGGCGATCACATACTGGCAGTAGCCTGCGTTGGGATTGTTCGCGAAGTAGTCCTGATGGTAGCCCTCGGCTTCCCAGAATTTTTCTAGAGCTACGATGTCGGTCACGATCGGATCGCGGAAGGTTTCCTGAGCAGCGTCGCGAGATTTGATCGCGGCAGCTTTCTGCGCTTCGTCGGCATAGAGAATGATCGAGCGATACTGCGTGCCGATATCCGCACCCTGCTGATTAAGCGTCGTGGGGTTATGCGCATCCCAGAAGAAATCGAGTAGTGTGGCCAAGGAGACCTGCTCTGGATCGAAATCGATTTTGATCACCTCCGCATGGTTCGTGCGTCCCGTGCCGATCTCTTTGTAAGTCGGCTTAGACGTTTTGCCACCGGAGTAACCACTGACGACCGACTTCACGCCGGGAAGCATTTCGTAAGCGGCTTCGGTGCACCAAAAGCAACCGCCACCAAGGACGAGGGATTCTGTTTTAGCTTGAGTGGTCATAGGTAAGGCAATGGCGCTGAGGAGCGCAAATAGGGTGAATACTTTCATACCGATTAGAGCCATCATGCGCGAAACTATTCCCGACGCAAGTGGCTCCATAATACGAATCAGCTCGAAACCCAATCGAGTTGCTGTTCCATCCAAATCTACCCCATGCCTACCCGAGCCGAAAGTTCGATCGAAAAACTGCCTTTCATGTGGTCCCCCGAAGAGCAGTCCGAAGCAATCGACAGCTACATCGGCTTTCGGGGGACGTTCGAATTGGCGAAAGCGGCCTCCGTTGAATTCACGATCATTGGTGTCACTTGGTTTACAGGTTGGTTAGACAGCGACTATTTTTGCGAGGGACCCGCGCGATTCCCTCAATCGTTTCCTGAATATCAAACATTCACCGTAGAACTACCCGCCGGTCGGCACGTCGTTGCTGTGCTCGTCAACCATATTGGCATCTCGACCCGCACTCTGAAGCCTATGGCTCCCTTCCTCGCCTGCACGGGTTTGGTGGACGAACATTCCATTTCAATTGATTGGAAGTGCACGCGATTTGCTGGTTACACGCCAGAGGTCCGACGCGTGAATCCTCAGCTCGGTTTTATCGAATGGTGCGACACACGACTCAATCCGGTCGCTTGGCAATCCGACGAATTCGACGACCAATCATGGAACGAGCCCATCGCAGTCACGCGAGAGATTGGCCCTCTCCAACCGCTCTCCATCTCCAACCCCCGCAACATCGAACACGCTCTCACGCCGCTGTCCAAAGGCTCGCTCACCGAAACTTTTGGCTACGAACGCGACGATATCCCCGCGCGGTTTTTTCTCCGCGATCTCGCACCTACTGATCTTCCCGCGCAGGGCATCTGGCGACGATACGACTTGGGCCGAGTGCGCTTGATGCGACCGCGTTTCGAACTGGATTTACCGACCGGCACCGTCGTCGAATTCGCCTACAGCGAATCACTCGTGCAGGATCGAGTCTCGCCGTGGATCACCCTCTCCGCGGGGGATTCGTGCAACCTCGATCATTACATCGCGCGCGGTGGACCACAGGAATTTTTCCCGCTCGCCCCTCGTGGTGGGCGTTTTCTGGAAATCCACATTCTTGCACCAGAAGCCTCGGTAAAATTCCTCCGCGAATCAGTGATCGAACGGGCGTATTACGGCGAGGCCGGTGGCACGCTCCGAACGGGCGACGCCTTGCTCGATCGCATCTGGTCAGTCGGCGTCGAAACGCATCGCGCCTGCTCCGAAGATGCGATCACCGACAATCCTACCCGCGAGCGCGGGCAATGGTCGGGCGATGTCGTCACTGTTGGGATGGACATCGCCGCGACTGCGTTTGCGGATCTTCGCTTGTGCCGCCGCAGCCTCGTGCAATGCGCCCAATCCGCCCGTGAAGACGGGCTCGTGGCGGGATTATGTCCGGGTGGTGCGGCCTATCTCACGACTTACGCCGCACAATGGATCAATGCCTGCGTGCACTACTGGGAGCTCACGGGTGAACGCGAATTGCTCGTCGCGATGCTGCCTTACGCCGAGCTCAATCTCGCCGCCTTTGCCGCGCAAACCACCGACAATGGCATCGCCGACGCACTCGGTTGGGGTTTCGTCGATTGGGGCTACGTGCGCAATCCCGGCCCGAGCGATATGGGTGTAAACCTGCACTACTACGCTGCGCTTCAGGGCATGATCCGATGGTGTGATGCGCTCGGGCTCGCAAATCGACGCGTTCACTTCCTGACCAAAGCTGATGAACTCCGCGCTTTGATCCGCACCTATTTCGAAGCCGAATTTCAACAGGGCAAAGATCCATGGACTCGCATCGGATACCACCGCTCCGCGCTCGGACTACGGCTCGGGTTCTTCGACGCGACCCAATCGAAACAAGGCCGCCAATTTTTGCAGGCGCACATGCTGCGCTGTTTTCCCAATCAAACCGATGCCCCGCGACTCAGTGATCCCGGCGCAAATAATCCACAACTCATCACCCCCTACTTCGGTCACTTCGCGTTGCCGGAGCTGATCGAACACGGCGGTATGGATTTCGTGCTCGATCAATACCGCACCTGCTGGGGCTGGTCGCTCGGCAAAGATCGCACGACTTGGCTTGAGGTTTTCGATACACGTTGGAGTCACTGCCACCAATGGGCCGGCTGCCCCACCTGGCAACTCTCACGCTACCTCCTCGGCCTGCAACCACGCTTCGACTTAGGAGAGATGCATTACAGCCTCTCGCTCCACACCGGATCGCTCCCCGCCGCAAATGGCACCCTCCCCATCGCCGGAAAAGAGGAGGTCATCACGATCTCATGGACCAAGGTCGGCGATACCCTCAACTACACATTGAACACAACGATCCCGTTAACCCTGCACTCCGCCGAAAAACTCGGCGGCGGCACCGTGTCCGTCGAACGCGATTACACCGCAACCTGGTCGCTCGACGCGTGTTCATGATCGATTGTAGGGCGGGGTCGCCGCACCCCGCCTCGAAAGTCTTTGGACACTCGATGGCGGGATCAGCGATCCCGACCTACATTAGCGAAAATTAGCGTTCATTAGCGGTTAAAAATCCGCCCCTCACCGCGTCAGTTTACGGTATTTAATCCGGTGCGGTTGGTCGGCGTCCTTGCCCTTGCGCTTCTTGAAATCTTCCAGATACGCCGAGTAGTTCCCTGCAAACACCTTCACCGTGCTATCGCCCTCGAACGCCATGATGTGCGTGGCGACGCGATCGAGGAACCAACGATCATGCGAAATGATCACCGCGCAACCTGCGAAGTTTTCGAGTCCGTCTTCCAAGGCGCGGATCGAGTTCACATCGAGATCATTGGTCGGCTCATCAAGCAGGATCAGATTCGCACCGCTTTTGAGCACGCGTGCGAGCAACACGCGGTTGCGTTCACCACCGGAGAGGATGCCGACTTTCTTCTGCTGATCCGCACCGGCGAAACCAAACTTCGCGCAATACGCCCGGCTGTTCACCTTGCGTTCACCGATGGACATCATCTCTTCGCCGCCACTGATCACTTCCCAGATTGTTTTCTCATCCGCGAGCGAATCACGCGACTGCTCGACGTAAGCGAGCTGCACCGTATCGCCGACTTTGAATGACCCCGTATCGGGTTTCTCCAAATCGGTGATCAACTTAAACAACGTCGTCTTACCCGCGCCGTTCGGCCCGATCACGCCGACGATGCCGCCGGGAGGCAGCGAGAAGTTTAGGTTTTCAAAAAGCAGCTTGTCGCCGTAGCCCTTGCTCACACCGGTCGCTTCAACCACGAGGTTTCCCAGACGTGGACCCGGCGGGATGATGATCTCAAATTTCTTCTCCTGCTCCTCCACGTTTTGATTAAGCATCTGCTCGTAAGCATTGAGTCGCGCCTGCCCTTTCGATTGACGCGCCTTGGCGGAGGATCGAATCCACTCCAGCTCGCGCGCCATCGATTTCTGACGGCGATCTTCCGTGCGCTGCTCCACCGCGAGTCGCTTCTGTTTCTGCTCCAACCATTGCGAATAGTTCCCCTCCCACGGAATCCCGTGACCGCGATCAAGTTCGAGAATCCACCCGGCCACGTTGTCGAGAAAGTAACGATCATGCGTGACCGCGATCACGGTGCCTTCGTAACGCGCGAGATGCTGCTCCAACCAATTAACGCTCTCCGCATCCAAATGATTCGTCGGCTCATCGAGCAGGAGAATCGAAGGCTTCTGCAACAACAGACGCGCGAGTGCCACGCGACGCCGTTCGCCACCGGAAAGGGTATCCACAATCGCATCCGAGGGCGGACAACGCAGCGCATCCATCGCCTGCTCCACCAGCGGCGCGACGTCCCATGCCCCGAGTGCATCGATCTTTTCCTGCAACTTGCCCTGCTTCTCACTGATCGCATTCTGCGCGGCATCGTCTTCCGCTTCAGCCAGCTCATCCCAACTATTATCATACGCATCCGTCATATCAGTGAGATGCTTCACGCCCTCCTCGACACAATCCTGCACGGTCGCACCAGCAGTCAAAGAAGGTTCCTGTTCGAGCAGACCCACGCTGTAGCCGGGTAGAAACTCGACCTGCCCATCGATCTCCTTATCGTGTCCCGCGAGGATGCGCATCAGCGATGATTTACCCGAGCCATTGAGGCCCAACACGCCGATCTTCGCGCCGTAGAAAAACGACAACGACACATTGCGCAGGATTTCCTTGCGCTCGATTTTCTTCGAGACGCCGATCATCGAGAAAATTACTTTGGGGGTATCTCCAGATTGAGCCATGGCACCGTGATAATCGTCCGCCACCGCCACGCAAGCCTGCTGGATCGCCACCCCGAAAGATCAGACTCAATCCAATTAACGCGGAGCGCGCAGAGGACGTGGAGCCTGATTCCCAACTTCACTCCGCGCTCTTCGCGATCTCCGCGTTTAAATATCTGCATCTTTATAACCGCCCAATCATAGCTCGACTTGGCCGCGAGCATTCCCGAAATTAGCCCTACCCCATGAACAACGAGATACTCTGGCTCGTCCGACTAAGCCTCGATCAAAACCTGTTCAATCGTGAGCAAGCCGTCGCCGTGAAAAACGCCGTTGGTGAGGCTGCCGAGTTAATGGACTTCGCGCAAAAGCTCATCGATGAAGGCATCGTTGATGACGTTTCCAGTTTGGAAGGCATCGCTGGTGATGCCATGGCCAAAGCCACCGACGGCCCTCCAGAAGACGATCCCTTTGCGGAATCTTCTGCCGAACCCGCCGCCGCGGAAACTTCCGATGAAGAAGAGGACGACACTCCCGCTCAATCACCCGCCGCAGGCAGTTCCAATTTCCCCTTCGATTCGATGGACGCGCTCGACGACGACGCGCTTGCGTCTGCTCTCCGCGAACTCCTCAAAGCCACCGCCCGCGACGGAGCGAGTGATCTGCACCTTTCGACTGATGCCCGTCCTTTTATTCGCAAGCACCGCAGCTTCGAATTTCTCAGCGATCATGCGTTGACCGCTGAAGAAGCACTGCGCCTTAACACCGCGCTGCTTTCCGAGGGACAAAAGAAGACTTTCCTTGAGCTCAAGGATTACGATTACGCCCTGGCTCTCAGCCAAGCGGATCGCTACCGCGTGAATCTCATGTTTCACAAGGAAGGCGCCGCCGGATCCTACCGCATGGTGCCGGAGAAGATCCGATCGTTAAGCGAGCTCGGGTTCGGCAAACACGAGCCGACCCTCCAGAAAATGCTGAGCTTCCACAACGGTCTCATTCTCGTGACTGGTCCCGTGGGTTCCGGCAAAACCACGACGCTCGGTTCGATGGTCGATACGCTCAACGCCGCACGCGAAGATCATATCATCACCGTCGAAGATCCGATCGAAGTCGTGCACATGGCCAAGGGTTGCAACGTCAGCCAGCGCGAGGTGGGCCCGCACACCAGATCGTTTGGCTCCGCACTCAAAGGCGCGCTGCGCGAAGATCCCGACATCATTATCATCGGCGAGCTGCGCGACCTCGAAACCATTGAGATGGCGATCAGCGCCAGTGAGACCGGTCACCTCGTGATCGCCACCATGCACACCAGCGATGCCGCCACCACGCTCAATCGATTGCTCGATGTTTTCCCTCCCGGTCAGCAAACGCAGGTCCGCGCGAGTGTTGCCGAAAGTCTGCGCGGCATCATTTGCCAACGCCTCCTCCCCTCGACCGAAGGCGGACTCAATCTCGCCTGCGAGATCATGATCAACAACACCGCCATCTCCAATCTCATCAAAGAAGGTAAATCCGTCGGCCTCCGCAACGCAATGGAGACGGGTGTGCGCGACGGCATGTGCCTGATGGACAATGTCATTTTCGCCCAATGGAGCGACGGCCTGATCTCCGCCGAAACCGCCCGCGCCAACATCGCCAACAAAATGCTCCTCGCAAAAATCACCTGATCCCTGTGCCGCATCCGGATCGCCTAGTTTCTTCCTTCCCCGATCTCCAATCTCCCAACTCCGATCTCCGATAATCCCCCATGGCCGCTCTTGATTCACTCCTGCGCAAGATGATCGAAGAAGGTGGTTCCGACCTTCATCTGACCGTCGGCCTACCTCCGAAGATCCGCAACTCCGGCGCGCTCGTCCCCCTTGAAGACACGCCCATCGATACCGCGACGATGGAATCGTTGCTCCAAGAGATCTGCTCACCCGAGCGCTGGGAAGAGTTTCTCGAGAATAAAGACCTCGATCTCGCTTACGAAATCGAAGGGCTCGCACGTTTCCGCGGCAACTACCTCTACAATCACTGGGGACAAGCGGCCGTATTTCGTCAGATCCCCGCGGAGATTCTTTCCTTCGAAAAACTCAATCTCCCCGAATCGCTTAAGAAGCTCTGTCACCTCAACGAAGGTCTCGTCGTCGTCACCGGCCCCACCGGCAGTGGTAAGTCCACCACCCTTGCCGCGATGATCGACTACATTAACGAGAATCTCTGCAAACACATCATCACGATCGAGGACCCCATCGAATTCGTGCACCCCGTGAAGAAGTCCGTGATCGTTCACCGCGAAGTCGGCGAACACACCAAGACTTTCGCCTCAGCGCTCAAAGGAGCGATGCGCCACGATCCCGACATCCTCCTCCTCGGTGAAATGCGCGAACTCGAAACCATCAAGCTCGCGCTCGGCTGCGCCTCGATGGGCATGCTCGTCTTTGGCACCCTGCACACCAACAACGCGCCAAAAACCGTTGACCGTATCATCAACACCTTCCCCGCCGAAGAGCAGAATCAAGTGCGCATCATGCTCGCCGGATGTCTCTCCGGCGTCGTCGCGCAACTCCTCTGCAAACGCCAACCGAAAGGCCGCTGCGCCGTCCACGAGATCCTCCTCAAACACGAGGCCCTGCCCAACACGATTCAAAGCGGCCGCATCGCCAACATCCGTTCGATCATCGAAAGCAGCGCCGCCGAAGGTATGACCACCATGGACAACAGCCTCATGGCCCGCGTCAAAGACGACACCATTTCAGCCAAAGAGGCCTACATGAAGTCCTCCGACAAAGCCCTCTTCGCCCCCCTCCTCAAACCAGGTGATCTGGACGCGGAGCATTGAGTTATTCGTCAATCATCAGTGCTGAATGCATGCATAAATAGGAGTTTCCGGAATTTCTATTTCCTCAAGAAATGTCATCAATAGCTCCTTTAAATCTTCTTCAATCGGATCAAAATTGTGATCTGGGTTAAGAATAAATACTACTAACTTAGTAGCATCCTGTGCATCCAAAGGAGCATTCAACTGCTCGATAGCTTCAGTGTAACTATCGGTTATCTTTTTAGCTAAAGCAGGTGGAATCTTGGTCGTATGGAGAAGCTTATCATCGCCATACCAACTCAGTCTCTCATTTAGAGAATGATTAACAGTTTTAACTTCGGCATAGTGGGGACGAGTCGACACCATTCCACGCCAGTCAGGAGATTTTGAGTTTCCTCTTGTCGGCACAATAACCACATCCGAACAGCCATAATTTTCCTGTAGTATCTTGGCTCCCAGCGCTTCATTCAACGTATCATGAAGCTTCTCCCAGTCTCGTTTATTCTTGGTGTCGCACGCCGTAGCAGTTGGACCAATTTTTTCCTGAAACAGGCTCCATTGTGAAGCTGGGACAAAACTCAACCAGTTTTCAATCTTACGATAATAGGCCAAAGTAACAGTATCAGGGAATTGTAACCGCTGCGGAAATCGTAAGAAGAAATTATTCCTATCAGATGAAACAAATCGGTCATATAATTCCGTTAAACGAGGGAGCTGCATCCGAAAGTCGTTCATCATGCCTGCAATCTTTACATAGTAAAAATGCCGGAGTCCATACAGTTGCAAAATCCCAATCTATGATGCACTTTTCGAAAGATGAGCACCGTGACTGAAATCGAATCTGCGCTGGAGAAACTACCCGAAGAATCTCAACGGCAGGTCGCGGCATGGCTCGAAGCGAAATTGTGGCCGGAGACACCAGCGATGCATGCTGCGATTAATGAAGCCGAACGTTCCTTGGTCGAGGAAGGCGGAGTAACCTTGGAGGATGCCCGTCAAAACATCCGCCAATGGATTACCGAGTAATCTTCTCTCGTCCGGCTCTTCGCGATCTAGGTCAGATCGCTCGCTACATTGCGAAAGACAATCCAGCAGCAGCGGAACGTGTCGGGTTACAGTTACTCGCCTTGTCGGAATCGCTGAAGGCGTTGCCGCGAAGAGGCAGAGAACTCAAAGGCCTACCTGGAGTGCGCCAACTCGTGCACAAATCATATCTGATCTCATACCGCATAGCTGAAACAGATCAGTGCGTTTACATCTTACGTTTCTGGCATTCCAAACGAGATCCTCTGAGTTGGAATCCCGATCAATAAGTCGACATGCTCACGTCCCCACACAGTCCGATTTCTCCTCTATCAAGGTGATGGGTGGCACCTTGGTTTTTCGCGGCACACGGGTTCCAGCTCAGACGCTGCCTGACTATCTCAACGACGGGTCCTCACTTGATGAGTTTCTTGAGTTCTTTCCCTCGGTGCAGCGCGAGGATGCCTCAGTGTTTCTGAGACTTATCAACGAAGCCGACAGATAAAATCTCACTTCTCTTGAGACTTCTGAGCCTCTTTGCGGCTAATCCTCTTTTGAGAATCTGACTATTCATTCCTGATGATGGCCACATAAGGCTCAGAATGCACAGAAGCAGAAAAGATCTCAGGCAGTTTTGAGTCTCTTGAGCCTTATGCGGCCAATTCTTCTGTCCTACCTGATTCCCATCAGTGACTATTAGCGTTCATTAGCGGTTAAACAAAAAGGCGTCACACCGCGGATGACCACGAAGTGACGCCTTTGATTGAATACGGATTCTTCGCTTACTTCACATCGAAGCGGTCCGCATTCATCACCTTGTTCCAGGCGGCGACGAAATCGGTCACGAACTTTTCAGACGCATCGCTTTGGGCATAGACCTCGGCGATGGCACGGAGTTGGGAGTTTGATCCGAACACCATGTCGACACGTGTGCCGGTCCACTTCACATCGCCCGTCTCACGGTCGCGAAGCTCAAACGCGGTCTCGGCTTCCGAGGTCGCTTTCACTTCGTTGCCCATGTCGAGCAGGTTGATGAAGAAGTCGTTGGTCAGTGACTCAGCGCGATCCGTGAACACACCCTCCTGCGACTTACTGTGGTTGGCATTGAGGGCGCGCATGCCGCCGATGAGCACGGTGAGTTCCGGTGCGGTCAACGTGAGCAACTGTGCCTGATCGATGAGGAGCTGCTCGGCGATGCGACCGAAGCCGCCCTTGCTGTAGTTGCGGAAGCCATCGGCGTTTGGTTCGAGATAGTTGAACGAATCGACTTCGGTTTGTTCTTGCGAGGCATCGCCGCGACCCGGCGTGAAGGGAACCTCCACTTCCTGACCACCACTCTTTGCGGCTTGTTCGATTGCGGCGCAACCACCGAGGACGATCAGATCGGCCATGGAGATTTTCTTGCCGTCGGACTGCGCGGAGTTGAACGCACTTTGCACGCCTTCGAGCGCTTTGAGCACTTTCGCCAAGCGAGCGGGTTGATTAACTTCCCAATCCTTCTGCGGTGCGAGACGGATGTGGCCACCGTTGGCGCCACCACGTTTGTCGGAGCCGCGGAAGGTCGAAGCCGAAGCCCAAGCGGTCGAAACGAGCTCGGGAATCGAAAGACCAGTCGCGAGTATCTTGCCCTTGAGGTCGGCGATATCACTCGCGTCGACCAGAGGATGATCGACGGTGGGAATCGGATCCTGCCAGATCAGATCTTCCGCCGGAACTTCCGCCCCGAGATAAAGTGACTTTGGTCCCATGTCACGGTGAGTGAGCTTGAACCAGGCGCGAGCAAAGGCATCGGCAAACTGATCCGGGTTTTCGAAGAAGCGACGCGAGATTTTCTCGTAGGCCGGATCCATCCGCAGCGACAGATCGGTCGTGAGCATCGTCGGGCGATGCTTCTTCGCGGGATCGAAGGCATCGGGCACGGTTTCGTCGTCGGTCTTGGCGACCCACTGGTGCGCACCAGCCGGGCTCTTGGAGAGTTCCCATTCGTAATTGAACAGGTTTTCGAAGTAGCCGTTGCTCCACTTGGTGGGCGTAGAGGTCCAAGTGACTTCCAAACCACTAGTGATAGAATCAGCACCCTTACCGCTACCATAGGTGCTAGCCCATCCGAGACCTTGCTCGGCCATGCTCGCGCCTTCGGGCTCGCGACCGACATGTGATTCAGGGCCGGCACCGTGTGTTTTGCCAAAGGTGTGGCCACCGGCGATCAGCGCGACGGTTTCCTCGTCGTTCATGGCCATGCGGGCAAATGTTTCGCGGATGTCGTGCGCAGCGGCCAGCGGATCAGGGTTACCATTGGGTCCCTGAGGGTTTACATAGATCAAACCCATCTGCACGGCCCCCAATGGATTCTCGAGCTCGCGCTCTCCGTGGTAGCGTTTGTCGCCGAGCCATTCGGCTTCCGATCCCCAGTAAACATCTTCTTCGGGTTCCCAGGTATCGGCGCGACCGCCGGCAAAACCGAAGGTCTTGAAGCCCATCGATTCCAGCGCGCAGTTACCAGAGAGGATCAGCAGATCGGCCCAGGAAATCTTGTTGCCGTATTTCTGTTTGATCGGCCAAAGCAGGCGGCGGGCCTTGTCGAGATTAGCGTTGTCCGGCCAGCTATTGAGCGGCGCGAAACGCTGCTGCCCGGTGCCGCCTCCACCGCGACCATCAGTGACGCGGTAGGTGCCGG
>Ga0208414_1001037_pt1 | contig 22918 bp, 25 predicted proteins | sample AntAceMetag02UKE_FD_184770 | JGI IMG/M metagenome (GOLD analysis project Ga0208414, IMG submission 184770) | Saline lake microbial communities from Ace Lake, Antarctica - Antarctic Ace Lake Metagenome 02UKE (SPAdes) (version 2) | ecosystem: Environmental > Aquatic > Non-marine Saline and... | reverse complement strand
AAACAAACGGAGCAGGCACAGGCACTGCTTCCGCAACAACTAAAGCAAATGCTGGCAAAGCATTTAAATTAACTAGCCAACGAGATTTAACAGACTTGTTTGGTGTACCGTTCTTCGAGCAGACAGCCAGTTCTACTCCAATACACGGTTCAGAACGTAACGAATATGGACTTTTAGCAGCATACAGTTTATTAGGTGTTAGCAACGCAGCGTTTATCGTTCGCGCCGATATAGACTTAGATGAGCTCGAAGCACAAGTTGATGCCCCGGGAGCGAACCCAACAAACGGCCAATGGTGGATTGACACTCAAGCAACCACTTGGGGTATCCAGGAATGGAATGGTGCTGCACCAACAGTTACTGGCGGACAAAAGTTTGCTTCAAAGGTACCAACAGTATTAACAGACAGCGATTCATCTAAGGTCGAAAACGGAGCACCGAAAGGCTCAGTCGGCGCAATCGGCGATTACGCAGTTGTATTCCAAACAGTTGAAGGTGATGGATCATTCGGTGCTAACGAAGAACTAGCAAGAATGTATTTTAAATCAGCAGGCAATGGTAATGTTGCAGGCGGAGCAGTAGCAGTTAACGCCGGACAATGGGTGCTAATTGGCTCACAAGAGTGGAAAGCAAGTCTACCAGTTGTAGCAAGTTCTGCATACACTGAAACACTTTCAGGTACATTGTTTATTAACAACAGCCAAATTGCTGGTGGCAACATTGCAACGATTGCAGCCAACATCATTGCTGGTAACATTGCTGGTGTTACTGCACAGGTAATTAGCAACAGATTGTATATCTATTCAGATGGTACATCTGCAGCAGACGGCGACGGCGGCGATTCTACCGGAGCTGATGGTGCAATCTTAATAGAAAATGGTACTGCCTCGTGGAATACAGTAGGCGGTATTACCGTTGGATTATATCTATCACCAGAATTACAACAAAGCCCACACACCAGTGTTCCAGCATTTAAAATTGCTGACAACGCAGGTACAGTAAACGGCGCCCCAACAGGCTCTGTATGGGTGAAAACTACAGAACCAAATAATGGTGCTCGTTTAAGAGTCAAGCGTTGGAGTTCTGCTACATTATCATGGGTAGCATACGAAGCTCCAATGTATGCCTCAACAAACGCTGCTAGTTTTTATCTAGATCGTAGCGGCGGCGGCGCAAATATTTCTGCAGATTCGTTGTTTACACAATACAACGCAACTGAAACAGGCGGGTTTGATGCTACTCCTGGAACAACAGAATTCCGCGTATGGTATAGAAACATTGCAGCAAATGCAGCAACCGGTGCTACTTCAAATACAATTAATGCTACTACACTAGCAGCTGGTTCCTACACATTTGATTTAGCCGAATCACTAAAAGGTCAAGAAGCATTAGATACTGCAAAGCCTATCAGCTTTACCGCTGCTGGTACTAGCGATGATGCAGATACAATTGCAGGAGCAATCAACGCAGCAGGATTTACAAATATTGTAGCTTCTGTTGTTACAGTAAATGCAACATCTGCTAAATTAGTAATCAGCCACACATTGGGCGGCGATTTTAGAATTACTGACGGTACAGGTACTCCAGTAAGCAGTTTATTCACAGTATACAGCATCAGTACACGAACAGGTACTGAAAACTTCTATAGCTTATCAGCATTGCTAGTTGCTGGCGCAGCTAATGACTACTTAGTTACAGGTTGGAAGCCACTAGCTGCTGACAATCCAAGACCTGCCGTCAGCGGTGATGCTCCACTAAATGAACCAACTGATGGCCAGATGTGGTACAATCCAAACTTTGCAGATGTTGATCTAATGATCCACAACGGTGCTACTTGGGTAGGCTATAGACACGCAACTGCTCCATATACTGAAGCGGCATCAACAAGAGTCGGATATGCTCCGGTAGTTGCGGCCAGCAATCCGTATGTTACAGGTATGCAAACAGGCGATTTGTGGATCAGCACAGCTGACTTGGAAAACTTTCCAACCATATACAGATATAACACAAACCTTGAAGATATTGCTGACGTTGCACAACGTTGGGAATTAGTTGACAAGACTGATCAAACAACAGAAGAAGGTGTATTGTTCGCCGATGCACGTTGGAATACAGACGGATTATCATCAGCACAAGGAACAATTGAAGACTTGTTAACTAACAACTTCTTAGATCCGGATGCTCCAGACCCAGCACTATATCCAAAAGGTATGTTGCTATGGAACCTACGTCGTAGTGGTGGTAACGTTAAACAATACGCAAACAGCTACATTGATACTGCTGGAGATAATCCACGTACAAGTACCGCAACATTAGCTGGTAGTGCATTTGTCAGCGGTTCAGGTTTAAGTATGGATGCATACTGGACTGATCGTTGGGTTACTGCTTCAGGCAATAACGAAGATGGTTCAGGCAGCTTTGGTCGCAAGGCACAACGTCAAGTTGTTGTGCAGGCAATGAAGAGTGTAGTGGATACAAGCTCAGAAATCCGTGATGAAGAACGTCGTAACTTTAACATTATTGCTGCTCCTGGTTATCCAGAGCTAATGAGCAACTTAGTTAACTTAAATATTGACCGAGGTATTACAGCGTTTGTAATCGGCGATACTCCATTACGTTTAGCCAGCGATGCTACAAGTTTAACTACTTGGGGTACTAACGCTAATCTAGTAACTGATAATGGTGATGATGGTGTTGTTACATATGACGAATACCTAGCAACTTACTATCCAAATGGATTTACCACTGATCTAAGCGGTGCTCCAGCAGTTGTTCCAGCAAGTCACATGATGCTAAAAACAATCGCCCTAAGCGACAATGTTTCTTATCCATGGTTTGCTCCAGCAGGAACAAGACGTGGTGGAATTACTAATGCTACAGCAGTTGGTTATATTGACAGCTTGAGCGGAGAATTCCAAACTGTTGCATTGAATGAAGGACAGCGCGACACACTTTATGATCTAAAGATTAATCCAATTCCGTTCTTCAACGGCGTTGGCCTAGTTGCATACGGTCAAAAAACTCGCGCAAGAAACGCAAGTGCATTAGATCGTATTAACGTATCACGTTTAACAGTATATCTACGTAGCCAGTTGAATAAATTAGCTCGTCCATATATATTTGAACCAAATGATAAAATTACACGAGATGAAATCAAACAGGCAGCAGAAAGTTTGTTGCTAGAATTGGTAGGTTTAAGAGCAATTTACGATTACGCAGTGGTATGTGACGAAAGTAATAACACACCATCACGCATTGATCGTAATGAGCTATATTTAGATCTTGCAATTCAACCTGTTAAAGCAGTTGAATTCATCTACATTCCATTGCGTGTACAAAATACAGGAGCATTCTAAAAATGGCAATTACATCATTAAATAACTTTGGTATTCCAACAACTAACCAGGCAGGAAGTACGCAAGTACTTCTTATGCCAAAGTTAAAGTATCGCTTTAGAGTGACCTTGTTAGGATTTGGAGTAGCAGCAGCAACAGAACTAACAAAACAAGTTCAGGATATTACTAGACCTAAAGTGTCGTTTGAAGAAATGACACTTGATGTTTACAACAGTAAGGTAAAACTTGCCGGTAAGCATACACTAGAAAATGTTACACTAACATTGCGTGACGATGCTAGCGGACAAGTTCAAAAGTTAGTTGGACAGCAAATCCAGAAGCAATACGACTTTATGGAACAAGCATCAGCTCGTTCAGGTATTGACTATAAGTTCACACTACGTATGGAAGTGTTAGACGGTGGTAACGGTGCTTTGGTTCCAGAAACACTAGAAACATTTGAACTATACGGTTGCTATGTGCAGAACGTAGACTACGGCGATAACAACTATGCCACTAACGAACATATGACAGTTGCACTAGCGATTGCCTATGACAACTTAGTACAGTTTGCAGCAGGTGCAGCAGCAGTAAGTCCAATTGGTGGTATTGGTGCAGCAGTTGGTCGTACAATCGGCGAAGCAGTAACAGGTGCTTCTACAAACCAAGGCTAATTGACCTTATAACAAAAAGAGCTCGATTTTATCGGGCTTTTTTTGTGACATAAATATTAATATGGCAAATAAATTCACAAGATTTCTAACAGGTGTCTCAGAGGGGATATTAAATCCTAAGGGACAGCAAGCAAACTGGCAACATGCTACTCGTTTATTCATTGACGACTCGTTTAGATTAGCGCCACGTACAAAATTCTTGTACTATGTGAGTTTTGAGCTCAATAAACATGCAATTAGATCACCATCATTTACAAACAACCATAGCCAAGAAGTTGGATTGCTTGTAAAAACTGCTGAACTTCCTAAATTTAGTTTCGACACAGTGACTAAAAATCAGTATAATCGAAAAAAAGTAATTTATAAAAACATCAATTACGATCCTGTTAGTATTACTTTACATGATGATAGTGCAGGCATTGTAAGTGCAATGTGGGCGATTTATTATGGATATTATGTTGCAGATAGATTAAATCCCGATGCTGCATATAGTGCTACTCACCTACGTCCAACAAAAACAAACTTAGACAATTTTAGATACGGATTAGATAACAGTATCTCCGATCCATTTTTTAAATCAGTAAGCATTTACACAATGAGTAGAAAAAGATTTATAGGATATACACTGGTAAATCCAAAAATTAAATCTTGGTCTCATGGTAATATGGATTATTCAGCAAGTGAGTTTAATGAAAGTGCTATGCAATTAGAATACGAAGCTGTGAAGTATTCTGCAGGAAATGTAGCTTACAATAATCCTAAGGGATTTGCGAATTTGCATTACGATACTGTGCCAAGTCCTATATCAGTAGCAGGTGGCGGAGTAGCTACTCTTGCCGGCGAAGGCGGAGTATTAGATGGATTAGAAAGTGTATTTGGAGATATCGGATCCAGCGCAACCTTTGACAGCTTTGGCGGATTCCTTGGAACTGCCATAGGAGCAATCAATACATATAAGAACGTTAAAGGCTTGTCCAAGGATCAACTAAAATCAGAAGCAATTAATATTTTAACCAGTCCTAGAAATATATCATCAGCAGTTTCGACAGTGGGCGGCATAGTAGGAGCAGTGTTTCCGAAGAGTGCAACTACTGCTCCGACAACAGAAGCTACGCAGAAAGCATTAATTAACAGCAATAGAGGTTAAGATGGCAACCAATTTACCTTCACAAATTATTACAGATAGTGCAGCTGGTACTAAACTGTATTTCGATCGATACGGTGAAGCCCCGTTAGAATTTGCAGCTAACGATGTTACTTTGGCTGTAAGTTTTTTAAAAAAAGGTGGGTTTGACGATGATGCTGCACAAACTGTAGCAATGACATTACTGAGGCAAGCAAAGATTGACTCAGTACCTATAGCACAACTAATGGATACACTGTCAATCTTTAATTCGGCCCAATTAAATCAGTTAGTTGGCGAAATTTTAAATAATAATCGTGTATCAACATCGTTGTTAGGATTTAGAACGGCTGAAGTTAAACCAAATCAGATTAGGAATATTGCAGCATAATGGCAAAATTTGCACAAGGTCGATTTGAAGTAAAAAATCCTGACAAATATGTTGGCAAAAAAATGCCTATGGCTCGCAGCAGTTGGGAATTTGTTTTTATGAAAATGCTTGATGAACATCCTAGTGTGCAAAGCTGGGCCAGTGAGAGTGTTCAAATTCCTTACAGAGATCCACTTACAGGTAAACATACAATCTATGTCCCAGACTTTTTTGTTGTGTATGTAGATAAGAACGGTAGCAAACATGCAGAACTAGTTGAAGTAAAACCTAGTAATCAAACATTTATAGAAGCAGTAGGTAAGAGTCAATATAATCAACAACAGTATGTAAAGAACATGGCAAAATGGGAAGCTGCTACTGCATGGTGCAAACAGCAAGGTGTTAAATTTCGTGTGGTAAATGAAGGAGATATTTTCCACCAAGGGACTAAACGGAAATAAGTAATAGTATGACTAAACGATTAGAAGAACTATTCAATCTTGATTCTGCGGAATCCGAAACGGTTGTAGAAGAATCTACAGTGCCCGTACCTGCACACGACGAAGTAAAAAGTCTAGACGATAGTTATCGTGCAGTATCTGAGATTACAAGAAGTTTACCGCATATTGCAGAGTTAGATAGTTTAGACGAAAAAGAACTAGACGATCTAGCAAAAAAAGCTGAAACTGCCTACGATGATCTAATGGATTTAGGAATGAATGTTGAAGTACGGTATGCTGGCCGTATTTTTGAAGTAGCTGCTAGTATGATGGGCAATGCTATATCAGCTAAAACTAATAAAATTGACAAACGATTGAAGGCTGTCGATCTACAGCTTAAAAAATTAAAGATTGAGAAAGATGCAGGCGACGATCCTAATGATGTTATCAATGGCAACGGATATGTCATTACAGATCGCAACGAGCTTCTGAAAAAATTAAGCGGAAAAGCATAAATACTACTATGAAATCTTTTAAAGAATATCTTATTGAAAGCAAGAAAATATACAGCTTCAAAGTCAAAGTTGCAGGTGAACTTCCTGATAAATTTCAGGAAACACTAAAAGCAAGACTAGATAGTTGCTGCGTTCTTACTTTAGAAAAAGTAGCAACAACACCTATTCAGAAACTGCCGCTAGACTTTCCAGGCAAAGAAAACTGCGAAGTAACAGTGTTTGAGGTAGTTACAGAATACCCATTAACTTCGCCACAGCTAGTTACATACATTAAAGACATTGGACTTACCGAAGATAGTTTCCGTGTACGTGGCAGTGGAGAACCTAGTGAAGAACAGCAGGTGTTAGCTGATAACAAACCTAGCGGTGAAGCTGTGCTAGACGAAACTGATCTTGACAAAGGCAATACAAAAATCAAACACACAGATTACTTTGGTGATGATTTTAATAAAGGCTTTTTAAAAGAATTAAGTAAGACTGCTAAACAGCAAAAGAAAGATAACGGTCAAGGCGAATATAAACTGCCTAAGATCAAACAAGATAAAGTTGGCGCAAAAAGCGCCTTAGGGAGTTAAAAAATGGATTTTAATAGTTTAATGGCAAGAATGCGTGAGTTAGATCAACCAGCAACAGAAGCATGTGGAGACTCAATGCCACCAGGTATGTCGACTCCCGGAATGGGCGATATGGGTAAACCTAACACTCCGCCTCCAAGCATGAGTGTAAATCTCAATGCACAGGGTATGAGTGACATCGAAAGCCTAATGAAACTAATGACTAAAGTTAATCCAGATATGATTAATCAACCGTCAGACGGCATGCCTCCAATGCCAGCTATGAGCATTTCACCAACGGATAAGCCAATGGGCGGCCTACCTCCATTAAAGATGTTACCCGACTTTGATGCAGGCAACGACGACATGCCAGGCGGCGAGATGGATAGTGATGATGTTTCTAAAGCACACGGCGATCTAGACAACGACGGTGATCACGACATGGATGATCACGATATGGAAAAGAAAGAGAAAGAAGAAGCATTCGGTAATTCTGCACCAGGAGATGAAGGCCCAGAAGAATTTGATATTGATGCTGCTATTCCAAACGGCAATGACTTGCACAGAGAAAAGAAAATGTTCAAGCACAGCTATCGTCAAGGCGACAACCCAATGGCAATGGAAGGCAACGATCTACGTGCTGCTATCCGTGCAGAACTATTACAACGATTAGCAGAAGCTAAAGGAGCGAAATAATGGGAACAGTTACTAGAGTAAATGGTTTAGATTGTACTGTTGATACAGTATACTCTTTAAATGCCAATGCATATTTAATCACAGTTAAAGATGTCGGCGCTACTGCTATTGATTTAAGAGCTGAAGACGATGCAGTTGACGAAACAGTTGAAGCATTAGTTAAAGAATTAAATCCGTTGATGTTCTATGTTACTGATGCAGACACTGGATTAGTTCATGTTATTATGGACAAGAGCATTAATAGCGCAGCTGAATTGCAAGTACGTGTTCGCCGCCTAGGTACCGCAGTTGGTCCTAACACAATCGATGTCAGCGGATCGACTGTTGTTGCAGCAACTAGCATTACCGTTGGTGTTGCATAACTAATTTTTTATAAAACCAAATAGCACCTTCGGGTGCTATTTTTTTCAGTAAATAAGAGTATGGGAAAATCACTCGACGGCGTATTAATTAAAAAAGCACATGTTCAACTCAGGTACACACTTGAGGAAGTAACGCATCTTGAAAAATGTATGGACCCTATTACCGGCCCACTATATTTTGCTAAAAACTTTATTAAGATACAACACCCGGTAAGAGGATCGATTCCCTTCGAACCTTACGAATATCAAGAAAGATTAATTATTGCATTTGTTGAGAATAAGCAATGTATTGCTATGTTACCTCGACAGATGGGAAAGACAACTTGCGCAGTTGTTTACCTACTGTGGTATACAATGTTTATGAATGATGCGCAGGTCCTTATTGCAGCACACAAGTATGAAGGTGCAAAAGACATCATGGATCGCTACCGTTTTGGTTACGAAAATCTTCCTGACTTTATTCGCGCAGGTGTTATTACCTACAACAGAAATACCATCGAATACGATAACGGCTCACGAATTCAAGCAACAACTACAACGGAAAATACAGGCCGTGGTAAGTCACTATCTCTAATTTATTGTGATGAATTCGCATTTGTTCAACCACCTGAAAAGGCAAAAGAGTTCTGGACTGCATTATCACCAACATTAGCTACTGGTGGTAAGGCAATTATTACCAGCACACCAAACTCAGACGAAGATCAGTTTGCTATGATTTGGAAAGAAGCTAACAAACGGTTTGATGATTTTGGAAACGAAACAAAATTAGGCCCTAACGGATTCTTTCCGTACTTTGCACACTGGCGCGAAAATCCTCTACGTGATGATGAGTGGGCTGACGTAGAACGTAGTAAAATTGGTGAAGAACGATTCCGTCGAGAATTTGAATGCGAGTTCTTGATTTTTGAAGAAACATTAATTAACAGTGTCAAGTTAATGGAGTTGGCAGGTATTGATCCTATAATGAATATGGGTCAAACACGTTGGTACAAAGACGTTGATCCTAGAGCAACTTACCTACTGGCACTTGATCCTAGCTTAGGAACAGGTGGCGATTATGCTGCTATCCAAGTGTACGAAATGCCTAGTATGACTCAGATAGCAGAATGGCATCATAATACTACTCCCGTGCAACAGCAGGTTAGAGTAATGCGAGATATTTTGAAATACATTCAGCAGCGCGGCGAAGAAAAAGGTGCAATGCCACAAATATATTACAGTGTAGAGAATAATACACTGGGCGAAGCAGCATTAATTGTTATTAGTGATCTAGGAGAAGAGAACTTTCCCGGATTGTTCCTAAGTGAACCCATCCGTAAAGGACATATACGCAAGTTCCGTAAAGGTTTCAACACTACGCATCGTAGTAAAGTTACGGCATGTAGTCAACTTAAAAATCTAGTTGAAACTAACAAAATGACGTTGTGCAGCAAACCTTTATTATCCGAATTAAAAACATTTATTGCCAGCGGAGTAGGATTTAAAGCAAAAAGTGGAGAGCATGACGATTTAGTAAGCTCTACACTGTTAGTAGTACGAATGGCAGAAGTCCTAGCAGATTGGGATCCTCAAATATACGATAAAATGACCGAAAAACTAAGCGAAGATTCCATGCCAATGCCGATCTTTGTTAGTATGGGATACTGATAAATATACTTATGGACGCAAGAAACAATATCGCAACAGATTTATTCTATAAAATTAGAAGCCGATTTAAGAACCTAAAACTGGGTGCTGAAACTGGGCAACTAACTATCAATCCCGAGGAAGCTCGCTTTTTCGATTTTGATTATATGGAAGGAGCAACACCAATTGGCCACGTAAGTGTTAGCCTAGCTGAACCTAATTCAATGAAAGTGTATTTTAGTAATGGAATTACAGAAGGCATGGATGACGGACAAAAAGGCAATTGGTACAAATTCTTACGAGAATTACGTGAGTTTGCTAAACGCAGACTACTGAGTTTTGACACACGAGATATTGCTAAGGATAATTTAGATCGTAGAGATTATCAATTTCTAGCACAAAATGCTCAACCAAAGCAGACAAAAAACAACACAATACAAACACCAGTCGGAGAAAGCGTTATGAGTGAAAGCACAATGTATGGCAGCAAGACAGTGAGTTACCAAAAATTAATGGATACACGTTTGATTATCAAACACAACCAAGCAGTTATGGATGATGCACACCCGGGTGCAAGAACACGTAACATCAGCGGATTGTTTGTTGAAAATGCAGACGGAGAACGATTCAAATATCCATTTATACATTTAGCAGGTGCCCGTGCCATGCAACGACATGTGGCTAACGGCGGCGTACCGTACGACGAAATCGGTGAAAGCATTATTAAGATGAGCGAAGAAATTGCACAGCTAAAGAGCTTTGGTAATTATGTTGTTCGTAACGATCTAATGAATTCCGAAACTAACAGCGTAGTAGAACGTTCAAGTTCTTACTTAAATGGTCTACGTGAACAGATTAAGGCAATGTCAAAGCAGCGTCATTATGAGGCATATAAAGAAAACTTCGAAGCATATGATGGTAGTGAAGTGCCGCAAGATGTAGTCGAAGACTTCAAAGAAAAATTTACAGTAAAATCATTTAAAGAAGATATCGCAACAGTATTTCCAGTCTTATACAGATTGATGAAAGAAAATGATACTATAGGCTACGACGACATAGTCGCCCTAACGCAAGAAGAATTACAACAAGAAGATGTCGAGTTAGATCAACCTGCATATGACCCAATGGCAAAGTTTGAAAATTGGGTAATGGCGTTGGGTGAAGAATCTGCTATTACATCTCAAGATCCAGAAGAACAACAGGCAGCAATTCAACAACTACAAAGCCTAATAGGGCAGACATTTGTTGCGGGTGTTGACGGCACTAACGCAATAGAAAGTCTTAAAGGCATCATCGACGACCCACAACTAATGCAAGGCATTAAAGACACTGCTGATGCAGATCCAGAATCAGACCTACGTAGTGTAGTCAAGCAATGGTTAGAACTGTACGCTCCGGAAGTTGCAGAACAACTAGACTTTGGCGATATGGATGCAGGTGAGGCACCGGCAGAAGATCCAGTCGCAGCACCAGAGGCGGGCGGCGAAGCGCCAGCCGAAGAGCCACAGATGGCCAGTGACGACCCAGAAGAAAGAAATCAAGGCAAAATGAATGTACAAGAGTTAGCAGAATTTATTCACACTTTCTATGATAGAGATTCGGGCACATTCCCTAAAGGTCCAGAAGGTGTATGCACAATGGTAGGCAAGAAATTTGGCGAACAGGCAGAGAACGTTGCTCGTAAAATGGTAGAACGTATGGCTCCCGAACAGCAGGATCAATCGATGAACGAGCTAGCTCGTATTAGACAGTTATCAGGCATGTAATATACAACACGCAATAATAAGGACTCTTCGGAGTCCTTTCTTTTTGGCAAAAATAATCAAAATATATGTAGATAATCATTGACCTTGATAAATAAAAAGCGCATAATAAAACATGTGCATTAGGCATAGTAGTAAAAAACATTTTAGGCATATTACAGGAGGCATTTAAAATGGCAACATTAGCAGAAATTCGTGCGAAACTTCAAGAAGCACAAGGTAAGTCAACAGGACAATCAACAGGTGGTGGCGACAACGCAATCTATCCACACTGGAACATGCAAGAAGGTAAAGAAGCAGTAGTTCGTTTCCTCCCAGACGGCAACACAAACAACACGTTCTTCTGGGTTGAACGTGCAATGATCAAACTCCCATTCGCAGGTATTAAAGGTGACACTGATAGTCGTCCAGTTCAAGTGCAAGTTCCTTGCGTTGAAATGTACAACGATGGTTCAGTTTGCCCAATCCTTAGTGAAGTGCGTGGTTGGTTCAAAGACAAAAGCCTAGAAGAAATGGGTCGTAAGTACTGGAAAAAGCGTTCATACATTTTCCAAGGCTTCGTAGTTGAAGATCCAATGAAGGAAGAAAAACTTCCAGAAAACCCAATCCGTAGATTTATTATCGGTCCTCAGATCTTCCAAACTATTAAGTCTGCTCTTATGGATCCCGAGTTGGATGAATTGCCAACAGACTATTTTAAGGGTGTTGATTTTAAGATCGCAAAAACATCTAAAGGTGGTTATGCAGATTACTCTACTTCAAAGTGGTCGCGTCGTGAACGTGCTATCTCTGATGCAGACAAGGCAGCAATTGATCAGTTCAACTTGTTTGATCTAAGTGGGTTCCTTCCTAAGAAGCCAAGCGACATCGAACTCAAGGTTATGAAAGAGATGTTTGAAGCATCTGTGGATGGTGAAGCATACGACATGGAACGTTGGGGTCAATACTTCAAGCCAGCAGGTATGGGGCAGGCAACTGGTGATCCCAATAAGGCATCTACTCCACGTGCAGCACCGGTAGCAACTCCTGCTCCGGCGGCAACCCCTGCTCCAGTAGCAGAATCAGTTGCCGTAGATCAACCTTGGGAACCGAAAGCAGCAACTCCGGCAGCAACTGCTCCAGCAGCAGGTACTGACTCTGCAAATCGTGCGCAAGATATCCTTGCAATGATTCGCAATCGTCAAAAGTAATAATTGCTAAAACAGAGTACGGGCTCATGCTCGTACTCTCTTTCACACCAGGAGAAAAATAATTATGGCAAAAGCATTCGACGTTTCTAAATTTAGAAGATCAATTACTAAAAGCATTGCAGGTCTTAGTATTGGCTTCAATGACCCAACAGACTGGGTCAGCACAAACAACTACGCACTAAACTATCTCATCAGTGGATATTTTGATCGTGGTATTCCGCTGGGCAAAGTTACAGTATTTGCAGGAGAAAGCGGCGCAGGTAAAAGTTTTATCTGTTCAGGTAATCTTATCAAGAACGCACAAGCACAGGGCATTTACCCTATCTTAATTGATACTGAAAATGCATTGGACGAAAAATGGCTTGAAGCATTGGGTGTTGATACAAGCCCAGACAAGTTGCTCAAGTTGAATATGGCAATGATTGATGATGTTGCAAAAACTATCACAGAATTTATTGCAGAATACAAACTTATGGATGAAGCAGATCGTCCAAAGATTCTGTTTGTAATTGATTCGCTGGGCATGTTGTTAACTCCTACAGACGTTAATCAGTTCCAGGCAGGGGATATGAAAGGCGACATGGGTCGTAAGCCCAAGGCACTGACCAGTCTCGTTCGCAACTGTGTTAATATGTTTGGCGCCTACAATATTGGCATGGTATGTACCAATCACACCTACGCTAGTCAGGACATGTTTGATCCGGATGACAAGATCTCAGGCGGTCAAGGTTTCATCTATGCTAGTTCTATTGTTGTAGCCATGCGTAAATTGAAGTTGAAACTTGATGCCGATGGCAACAAGACTAGCACAGTACAAGGTATTCGTGCTGCTTGTAAAATTATGAAAACACGTTACGCGAAGCCGTTTGAAAGTGTACAAGTTGAAATTCCTTACGAAACAGGTATGAGTCCATATAGTGGATTAGTCGATCTGTTTGAAGCCAAAGGGATGCTCAAGAAGGAAGGAAACAGTCTTGTATATACTACCAGTGATGGTGAGATTATTAAGCAGTTCCGCAAGGCTTGGGAACGCAACGACAAAGATGGATTAGACATTGTCATGGCAGACATTTCTAAAAATGGCGAAATTACCGTTTCAGAGATAACTACTATTGTTGAACCTGAAACGGAGATTACTGAATGAAAGAAGATTTAATTGCAGACTTGTGGTCAGTGGTAGTTGAGCATCTTCCTGAAAAGAAACGTGCAGATGTTGCTACTGACTTTGTTAACACCTTAATGGATTACGGTATTAAAGAATCGACTTTAGACGGACTGTTAGGTGTTGACACTTACCTCGATAATGCAATCGATTATGTTATCGATGGTGAGGCAATTGCCGAAGAAGAAGATGACGACTATGATAAAGATGAAGACTAAATGAATTGGTATGATCGTGTTTCAAAGGATATCTCGAATATCCCCGGTGCTGTGGCCTATTATGAAGCTGAATTAATTTCAGCAAAACAAGATGTCTGCATAGCAGGAAACATCGAGAAAGCAAGTTCGCGCATGCCTGGCATTGTTGAAGAACGATTTAATCAATTACAAGAGATTGAAGGTATTCTTGAATATCTTCATATCGAACTTCGCAGACTTCGTAGTCAGCATTTTCGCAAGTATTTAGAAAGTTATCAACGAGCTTTGTCTTCTAGAGACTGTGAAAAGTTTGTAGAAGGCGAAGCCGACGTTGTAGATTTTGAAAAGATTATCAATGACTTTGCCCTGTTACGCAACAAGTGGTTGGGCATTATCAAAGCATTAGATCAAAAACAATGGCATCTTAGCAACATTGTTAAACTACGTGTCGCCGGATTAGAAGACGCCAGTCTTTAATTAACGGTATAATATACGCAGATAAATATCTGCATGAAACGCATTGTACTAATCACAGGGGGTTTTGATCCCCTTCATTCTGGGCATATAGCCTACTTCAACGCAGCTAAAGAACTAGGAGATATCTTAGTAGTCGGTGTTAATAGCGATAGTTGGCTAACTCGTAAAAAAGGACGAGCCTTTATGTCCAGCAGTGAGCGTACTACTATCATACAGAATCTTAAAATGGTAGACCATTGCCTGTTATTTGATGACAGCGACGACAGTGCTCGCGAAGCCATCCGTAACGTTAAAATGCTTTATCCTAACAGTCAAGTTGTATTTGCTAATGGCGGAGATCGCACTAAAGAAAATATTCCAGAAATGACAGAATCCGATGTAGAGTTTGTTTTTGGAGTAGGCGGAGAAGATAAACGTAATAGTAGCAGTTGGATTCTTGAAGAATGGAAAGCACCTAAAACAACTCGTCAATGGGGATACTATCGTGTGCTACACGATGTGCCGGGAATGAAGGTTAAAGAACTTACTGTTGATCCTGGTAAAAGTCTATCAATGCAACGGCACAAGTTTAGATCAGAGTATTGGATTGTCAGCGAAGGTTCAGCAGACGTTAATAGACTTATGCCAAGCGGATATGTAATGTCGCCAATCCACTTAAAGTTACATGACGAACACGATATTCCTGCAGGCGAATGGCATCAACTAATTAATCCTTACGATGTTCCTTGTAGAATTGTAGAAATTCAATACGGTGAACGCTGCGAAGAAGAGGACATTGAAAGAAAATGATTCCAATTTTTATAGGATACGATCCGAGAGAAGCAATAGCATTTCATGTATGCACTAATAGTATCATTCGGCATAGTAGTCAGCCAGTGGCAATTAGTCCGCTAGCATTGAACACAATGAACGACTATAAAGAAACGCACACAGATGGTAGCAATCATTTTATCTATAGTAGATTTCTTGTACCTCACTTAATGGGCTACAAAGGCTGGGCAATCTTTATTGACGGTGATATGATTCTACGTGATGACATAGAAAAATTATGGGCACTGCGCGACGAATCAAAAGCTGTAATGGTTGTCAAGCATGAGTATAAAACTAAGATGGCTGAAAAGTATCTTGGTAGCAAGAATGAAGATTACCCTTGCAAAAATTGGTCTAGTGTGATACTTTGGAATTGCGGGCATCCTGCCAATGCAGTAGTAACTCCGGAGGTTGTACAATCAGCAAGTGGTGCGCAAGTGCATAGATTTACCTGGCTGTCTGATGATTTAGTTGGAGAACTGCCTACAGAGTGGAATTGGTTAGATGTTGAATATGAATGGAACCCTTTGGCTAAACTAGTTCATTATACATTAGGTACTCCTTGCTTTCATGAATTTGCAGATCAAGGAGATTTTGCAGACGAATGGCATAGAGAACGCATTCATACAGAATATTGTCAACAGAGAATTATATGAATAATTGGATATGTTTAAGTAAAAATGGTGAAGATCAGTATATTAATATGTTTGCCTTGGCCACAGGATGTAGGGTAGTAAAAACTGATGATTTTGTCTATAGTGATTCAACTGATCCTATTATTATGAGAGGCATACTCAAATATAAAATTATGAAAGAGTGCTGGGAAGACGAGCGTAATTTCTATTATATGGATACTGGATATTTTGGTAATCAACCCAATTCCAAAAATCCTTACGGTTGGAAACTTTATCATAGAATTGTAAAGAATAATCTTCAACACGGCGAAATAATTTCTAGACCCTCGGATCGATGGGAAAAATTAAAGTTATCAATTAACAACTGGAAAAAAGGAGGTAAGAATATTATTATTGCAGCACCTGATGAAAAACCTTGCAAATTCTATGGCATTGATAAAGATCAGTGGATCGCAGACACCGTTGAAACTTTAAAAAAATATACCGATAGGCCTATAATCGTTAGAGATCGAGCAAAGTCTAGAATAGATCGAGTTGTACACAATACACTCAAGCAAGCACTCGACGCCGATGTACATGCATTGGTTACATTTAACAGTGTAGCAGCAACTGAGGCAGTGTTGTATGGTTATCCAGCATTTACCTTGGCTCCGTGTAATGCAGCAAGTCCAGTTGCTAGTCGAGATCTAAGTCAAATAGAGACTCCGTATTATGCAGATAGTGATAAATTATACGCATGGGCCTGTCATTTAGCATATGGTCAATTTCATGTAAATGAAATAAGAGACGGATCTGTTATAAAAATATTAGAGGAACAACTTTGAAAATCTTAGTCAGCATTACTTCGGGATCAAATAATACAGAAAGAAACATTTTACGTTCTTTTTATGATGGCATTGAAAAATATTATTTTCAAAAATTTAATATTACTGATCATAAAGTACTTAAAAGGAAACATGCAATTGATTTACGATTAAGTTATGATCCAGTAATTGAAAAATGTGATATTGCAGTGCAGTTTGGAACAGCAAAAAATAGAGCAGCAGAACACCATGTTACTAAACAAAGTATACTAGATAGAGCCAAACATATAGTATATATAGAAACTCCGTTATTGGGGAGAAAAATAGTTAATAATACCAATCATTCCTATTATCGTGTAGGAGTAAACGGCTATTTAAATAACGATGGAATATTTTATCATGAAAAAACTTTAGATAACAATAGACTTGCTACGATAAAAAAACAATTAGACATTCCAGATATCACAGGGTGGAAATCGCATACCTCTGGAAATATTTTAATACTATGTCAACTTCCAGGCGATACAAGTCTTCGTGGCCAAAGTATGAGTGAATGGCTATTAGATACAATTAATGTTATTAGAAAAAAAACTGATAGGAATATATTAGTACGGTTACACCCAGCAATGAGTATTAAGGGAAGAGCAGAATTTTATAGCGAAATTGGTTCGATATTGTTTTGTAATTATATAAACTTAATTTGGTCAGACGGAGTTGCCTCGACATTACAAGAAGATTTAAATAGTTCGGGTATATGTATAACATATTCAAGCGGGTCATCTATTGATGCTGTATTAGCAGGTGTTCCGGTTATTGCTACAGATGAAGGAAATTTAGCATATCCTATCTCTAGTCATCGTCTAGATGATTTAGAAAAACCAAAATTAGCTTCTGCTGTTGAAATTACACAATGGTTAACTTACATAGCTAACAGCCAATGGACTGAACAAGAAATGCTATCTGGAACTGTTTGGACAAACTTGCAACCTATTATACAAGAATTAGATAGTGAATAATCTATCAGTAATAATTTATCATAAAACAGTTCCCAATGCAAAGAATCTTGAGAAGGTTGAATTGCTAAAGAATTTTTCGTTAGGCGTGCGTATCGCAGGCGATCAAGCTGTTGATAATAATTCTCTCTCTTATCAAGGTGCCGATGTAGGAGTTATACAGGGATGGTTGGGCCAAGGAAACATAACTACTCCACACTTACAATTAAGAAACACTGTTATTACTAATCAGTTACAAAATAAAAAGCACGTGGTTGCAGTAGATAGCAATTTATTTTTATATGCTAACACATTGAATCCTGCTCACTATCTTCGTTATAGCTTTAACGGAGTTTTTCCTAATACTGGAATTTATTGTGATACTGAAATTGATCCTAATAGATGGCAGAAAATTAGTAAAAATTTACACCTATCGTTAAAAGATTATAGAACTAACGGCGATCATATATTGTTGCTATTTCAGAGAAACGGTGGCTGGAGTATGGGAAACTTTGATGTGCAAGATTGGGCTATTCAAACTATTAATACAATTAGGCAGTATTCAGACAGGCCAATTGTTATCCGTGCTCACCCAGGAGACAAAGCTGCCCGAGAATATCTTGATCCTAGAAATTCTAAATGTCGAATTAAGTTTTCAAAAGCAGTTAGATTAAGTACTAACATAAATTTAGTAGACGATCTTAAAAATTGCTGGGCTGCTGTAAATTATAATTCTAGTCCAGTCGTGGGCGCTGCTATAGAAGGAGTTCCTATCTTTATTATGGATCCAGCTCGTAGCCAATGTACAGAAGTTGCCAACACAAATTTATCACAGATAGAAAATCCTACACTGCATGATAGACAACTATGGACTGAAAGACTAAGCATGTTTCACTGGAACTTTGACGAGTTACGTAGTGGAGAGTGCTGGTCGCACATGAGAAAATTTATATGATAAAAATTATTACAGTACTAAAAAGCGGACCCGAGTGGATAGACGATTATGTTTACAAGTTTAAGAAAAATTTAGAAAAACATATTTCTGTTCCTTTTGAATTTATATGCTTGAGTGATATTCAGTTAACTGTTAATACCCTTCCTCTGATAGATGTAGGAAATGGATATTGGAATAAATTACAGCTTTTTAGGCCAGAATTCAAGCTAATTGCTAATTGTTTATATTTTGATTTAGACACAATCTTCTTGAACAATATAGATGATATCATTTTAGAAATTCAAAAGCATCATTTTCTAATGTTACAAGATCCGTGGAAACCTACACAAAGCGGATCAGGAATGATGTGGTGGAATGGTGATTATTCGCATCTGTGGAATGAATATCTATCTCGGAAACCTGATGTATGGGCCAAATTATACAACGAACATCCAAGATACGGCGATCAAGGATTTATTATTGACAGAGTTGATCACCAACAGATACAGCAAATTGTTTCTAACCCAGCTTGGATTGCAAAGTTTGGAAGAAAAGAAGCCAATGCTATTAGTAAAATATTAATTTTTGCTGGAAAGAATAGAAAGCCTTGGTTAAATACTAGTCACCCAGATGTAATGAAAAACTGGATATAAGGAAATAAGATGCCAACAAGTAGCAAAAAAGGTAAGGCGTGGATCTCTAACTGGGTTCAGACAAATAATACTCATATAAAAACAGTACTTGATTTAGGATGTGGTGCTGGAACATATGTTAAGCTATATAGAGAAAAAACTGATATGTTACGTAGTGCCCACTGGACCGGCGTAGAAGTATGGGGTGCGTATATAGAGGAATATAATCTAAAAGATAGATACGATTATCTTATCAATGACGATATAAGAAAACTTGATTTTTTTAAAATTGGAAATTTTGATTTGTGTTTTCTTGGCGACGTATTAGAACACATGACCAAAGAAGAAAGTATTGCGGTAGTTGATAATGTTTTAACTTATTGTAAACATGTTATTATATCTATACCAATAGTCTATATGCCCCAGGGAGCATTTGAAAATAATCCTTATGAAATACATATCAAGGATGACTGGTCCGACGAGGAAGTAAAATCAACATTTTCTTATATAAAAGATAGTGCTGCTGTTAGCAAGATCGGAGTTTACTACCTAAGGAAAGATTAATGAACTTGTCAATTATTACAAGTTTTAATGAACAATATTATAACTTGATAGGCAAGGAGTCTGTCAGGAGTTGGTTAAATTTCTGGCCAACAGAACTAACTCTTACCTGTTACGTTGAGGAATTTAAATTGCCCGTGCATGATAGAATCAAACAAATTTCGTTTGATCAATTGCCACAGGCATATTTTGATTTTCAAGATTCTAATGAAAACGACCGTGTAAAACTGTTTGCTAAAAAAGCATATTCTGTCATTCATGCGATGGAAACATCGTCAGCAGATCGAATTATTTGGATAGATGCCGATGTAATTTCTAAAAAACATATTGATCTTGAATTTATTGAATCTCTGTGTCCAAGCAATACACTGGCATCATTCATGGGAGTTAATCATCATATAAAGAGAGGAGATTTAGCGAGTCCTGTAGTGTTCAGCGCCGAAACTGGATTTTTTATTCTTAATACTACTCACAAAAATTTTAAACAATTTGCGGCTAGGTATCAAGAATATTACAATCAGCATCTATCACAAGGTCTTCGACGATTCTACGATGGCGATGTATTTGGGGCAGTAATTGACGAATTTAGAAACAACTCAAAGATAAATGACATGTGTGATTCTATGTCAAAATCACCAAAATCACCTCTTAAATATACAGAACTCGGACAGTACATTCATCATTTTAAATCAAAACATTCCAAAGATAATTTTAATCAACGCCAGTACGCTTCTGTTCTTGATACTTTCAAATCGGTCAAATGACTACGTCCAGCAGTTTTTCTATCTCCCTTTAGATGATCGAGATATGCACCCCATTCACTATTAATTAACGGATGCCCTTCTCCCGTAATCAGGTGACTTGACCAATCAAGCTCTATTAATGCTATTTTTTTCCTTACAACGTCAAAAATAAAACTATCGTGCCACTCGTCTTGTTGAAAAATTCCGTTTTCTGCATCGTCGTACATCTGTTGAAATTTCGTTAAAAAACTTTGTACAGCAGTAGAACGTAGATTCATAGCATATAATCCACACTCACTAAATTTTCCTCGACGTCCAAGAAAACACAAATCTTTATCTGCAGGACATAATCTTGTAATATCTTCTACAGTAACGGGACTGTGGCAAAGAGTATCAGCATCCATCCACAGCAACATGTCTGCATCTGTTGTACGAGCACAATCAAATATAGCATATACTTTATGAGCGAATCGAATGGCGTCCCATTTAAAACTTTTACCTACATCGTGTCTTTTTCCTCGCACAGGATCTGCGCTAACATCACCTTTGGCTTTGGGAACATCTTTCCAACGTTCTTTGAATGCCATTAGTTCCGGAACTTCTTCTAAACGTTTTAATGTAACATGGTTATGATTTCGAATTGCAGGATTGCATCCTTCGGGATATATGTGTAACGCAACTTCCTCTGGCCAATTTTCACAGAAGGTATCAATCATTCTCTGTCCGTATTCTTTAAGACCGTTTTCATTAAACGTGGTGACTACTGCCATCTTCATTTTTTCTGTTCCCATACGTGAAAGTGTTTTTCAACTCGTGTGCAATTCCATCCTGTATCATACAACGGTTTTGAGAACTCTCTACTAATAGGTTCTCCACCTTCAATGATCACACAGGCTTTATTATTTGACCAAAACATTTTTAATTCTTCTAGTCTATTTAATTTATTCAAATCGATGTATATAACTCTAACATGCGTGAGCGATGTTAAATTATTAAGATTCTCTCTATAAATTAATTTCTTTGATCGCATGCTAATATCATTGTTATCAACTATAAACACACTGTTGTGTGCTAATAAGATATTTGGCAGATTACCAAACCCGTCACCTATCACTAGTGCGTTCTCTGTAATCTTTGATATTTTATTAATCTTTTTTATAAACTTGTCCATAGTCTCGTTAAATACGTATATTATTTATTAGACATATGAAATTCAAACTTTATCGCGAGTACGGTGCTCTTAATAGCCCGCCAATATTTGACGCTGTTGAACAGGGACTACTTTCTCTCGGGCACACAGTTGTTGATCGTGACGAAGATGTTGCGGTCATATGGTCAGTTCTTTGGTCTGGGAGAATGAGAAATAACAAAACAATTTACGACCACCGCAAGCGCATAAACAAGCCAGTCGTTATTATTGAAGTAGGAAATCTCAAACGTGGAGAGACATGGCGACTGTCATTAGACCATATTAACAATTTAGGATACTTTGGAAATAGTGAAAATTTAGATACCAACAGACCCGACATGTTAGGTGTGAGTTTGAAATCTAGGCCTGAGAGACACAGGGGCGAAATACTAGTAGCATGCCAACATCAAGAAAGTCTTCAATGGCAAGGCATGCCAATCATGCGACAATGGTGCGAGGATACCATTGCTAAAATTAAGCAATATACCAATAGAAGAATTATTGTAAGACCACATCCTCGATCACCGTTTACCTTTAAGATGAGCAATATTATTGTTGAAAAACCAAAACGTCTAGCCGATACCTATGACGATTTTGATATATTTTACAATTATCATTGCGTGATTAATCACAATGCTGGACCAGCAGTACAAGCAGCAATACAAGGCATACCTGTATTATGTGACACTAGTAGCCTAGCAGCCCCTATGAGTATTGAATGGTCTCAACTAGAAAATCCTACGTTGCCCAATAGAGAGGAATGGTTTTTAAAACTGTGTCATACTGAATGGACTGTTGACGAAATTGCACAGGGTGTTCCTTTAGCTAGACTATTTCCTTGACATCAACTGTTGAAGGTAGTATAATTAATGTATGCTATCATTATATGCTGAAGACATTCTTTCTCAACTTTACCTTCTTGTGTGTACAAATGCAATTTCTGTACAACATCAAGATGTGTTGCCTATCCAAAGTTTTTACTCAAAAATATCTTTAGCCGAGCCACTGACAAAAAATCAAGCCAATTACATTACAAAATTATTAGACAAGTATAAAAATGCATCAGCTGATGCAGGCATCGATTATCGAGAAAATATCAAAGCATTAAAATGGAAATTACCATTTAGAGAACTTG
>Ga0208414_1001031_pt1 | contig 22990 bp, 17 predicted proteins | sample AntAceMetag02UKE_FD_184770 | JGI IMG/M metagenome (GOLD analysis project Ga0208414, IMG submission 184770) | Saline lake microbial communities from Ace Lake, Antarctica - Antarctic Ace Lake Metagenome 02UKE (SPAdes) (version 2) | ecosystem: Environmental > Aquatic > Non-marine Saline and... | reverse complement strand
GAAACGCCGGAGCTGCATTGGCGTTTATTTTGGCTCAAGAAAAAATTGGGTCAGAAATGGTCGACAATTTGAATGCGTCGATTCATGTTCGAGCAGTGCTTACTGATTTGTTTTTATATAGCGAAGCTCTTGTTCCGCTAGACATTAGCGAGCCGGTATCACAAGCTTATGACGCGACCAAAACCTAAGATTTAAATGACGGAAAAAGTGATAGGCCAATTGGTCTATTTTAGTCAAAGGTCTTAAGTAATCTCTAAACGGAAAGGAAGTTAAAATCTCCTTTCCGTTTTTTCGTTTGTGTTATTTATAATTTGAGCCAGTTTTATCGGGAACTAAGGATAAGAATTAGTGTCGAAACTTGTTGTTGAGAATTAATTTATCATGATTGAATTTCCCCCACGCCTAGACCTCGCGAACCTTCCCACGCCGCTTACTGAGTTGTGTAACTTCACTGGTGCGCCCGCAGGCGTTTCAATTTGGATAAAGCATGATGAGCTAACTGGCATGGAGGTGTCGGGCAATAAAATAAGGAAACTGGAGTTTTCTATTGCTCACGCCAACTCGCAAGGCTGTGACACACTCATAACCTGTGGTGGTGTCCAGTCAAACCACTGCCGAGCCACAGCTATTATTGGCGCCCGGTTAGGGTTGAAAGTTCATTTGATCTTGCGCGGCGAAAGGCCAGCGGCCCCGGATGGAAACCTTTTGATGGGTTACCTTAGTGGCGCAACTATTTCCTACCTCAGCACGAGTGAATGGGGCAGCCATGAAGAGAAGGCCGGTGAACTTGCGGCGCAATACTTAAAAAAAGGCAGTAAAGCCTTTTTTATTCCGGTAGGCGCTAGTGATGAAATTGGGCTGTGGGGCTACATCGCTGCAGCAGCAGAACTCAAACAAGACTTCGAAGATTTATCGATTAATCCGGAATACATTGTTTGTGCCACTGGTTCCGGAGGCACCCAAGGAGGCCTTTTGGTAGGTGCAAAATTATTTGATCTAGATGCAAAATGCGTGGCTTTTAACGTTAGCGATAGCGCCGCATATTTTGAACGCAAGATTACAGACGACGTGACGTTATGGAAACAGCGCTACGGGTTAGATTTTGATCTAAGCGGTATTGATATCAGAACAGCGGAAGGTTACCTCGGCCCAGGTTATGGCAAAGCTGATCCATGTGTTTTTGATACTATTGCTGAACTTGCTCAAGCTGATGGCGTTTTCTTAGACCCGGTTTATACGGGCAAAGCATTTCATGGCATGGTGAGTGAGTTGAATAAAGGTGAAGACGGACAGTTTCCTGGTGTAAAAAATATAGTTTTTGTCCACACTGGTGGCCTATTTGGCGTTTTTCCACAGCGAGATGGCTTCACGTTTGACTAGAGTTTATCGACGCCTCTGCTAACACTTAAAAGTATTTCACAACGGATTTTGAATTATGATATTTAACATTAAATTGTGTTTGCCGCGCGTAAGTTTACTTAAAGCGGTGCTCGCCCCTTCAGTTACTAAAATAGTTGCTCCAGTGATGACTATATTAGTGTCTTGTACAGGTCTCATTTCATTATCTGTTCAAGCCCAAGAAGCGGATGGCTATTCTGGCGCTTCGCCTGCCTATAGTGAGCCTGTTATGTCAGGGAATTGGGATACCGAATACGAATCTGAGCTTTTGCCGAATACCAAACAACTTATCACAACTGGCCTGCGATCAGGAGAAGGTTATTTCAGCGCAGACGGCTCTCAATTAATTTTCCAAAGTGAAGTGCCAGGTGATAATCCCTTCTATCAAATATATGTAAGGGATTTAAGCACTGGCTCGACAAGTTTAGTGTCGCCTGGGGTAGGCCTAACTAGTTGCAGCTGGATACATCCTACTGAAGAAAAAATCATGTTCTCGTCTACTCATGAAGACCCAGATGCCTTGGCAAAACAGGCCGAGGAAATTGAGATCAGAGAAAGTGGTATCAAAAGACCTTATGGCTGGGACTACGATACAGCGTATGATATTTATCAGGCAAATTCAGATGGCAGCAACATCATCAACCTTACAAATAGTCTAGGCTATGATGCTGAAGGTTCGTATTCATCAGATGGCCGCAAGATTCTATTTGCATCGAATCGAGATGCTTACGGACGCACCCTTAGCCTTGCTGAAAAAAAACTGCTTGAAGACGATAGTTCCTATTACATGGATCTCTACATGATGGATGCTGATGGTGGTAATGTTCAGCAGCTGACCTTTTCACCAGGCTATGATGGAGGCCCATTTTTTAGTCCAGACAATAAAAAAGTATTGTGGCGCCGTTTTAATCCCGACGGCAATAGTGCAGAAATCTGGACCATGGACGTAGATGGCGGTAATCAGCTGCAACTTACCGCAGATTCCATGGTGGCCTGGGGGCCTTACTTTCACCCGTCAGGAGATTACATAATTTATTCTAGTAATGTTCTGGGGCATGCAAATTTTGAACTCTTTATGATTGACCCCGAAGGTCTCAAAGAGCCAGTTCGTGTGACAAATACTGAGGGTACAGATATTCTGCCGGTATTTTCTCCAGATGGATTGAGCCTTGCATGGAGTACAACTCGAACTCCTGGCGGAGCTTCACAGATTCATATGAGTCAGTGGAATCATGCCCGCGCCTTAGAACTTTTGGGTTTGAATTAGAGCATTTACGGGGTGGGTTTTGTCGATGTTAAAAATGGCTAGTGTATCTAAGGTTACAGCGAAGGTTATGGTTAGGGTCGCGGTTTTCGCCGTTTGTTTCGGTCTCAGCGGGTTTGCTGATAGTCAGCCTGCGAGCCAAGAATCCATTGACGGGGCTCCTACACCTTCGTTGCCAACGGCGCAGAACCCTGCACTAAACCCTACGCTTAGCCCCTCACCAGATATTATTCTACAAGTTAGGCCCATTCATCATAGCCTGCGGATAGTTTTGGACCCCTTTAATCAGTCGCTTATTGTTGAAGACACAATAACGTTTCCAGAATCTGCTGACCTTGCAGAGCTTGAATTTAGTCTGAATAAAAACCTCGTCATTACCAATAATTCTGGCAGCCTCAGTAAATTACCGGCCTCAACATCCACACGGGGTATAGGTATCAACAATACTGGCGCTCAAACCGCTGATCTGAGCAACTACACTTTACGCTTAACGCGCCGGGCAAATAATCAGGCGTCATTAATCTATTCTGGCTCGGTTTATGATTTAGCTGAACAAGAAAGTGCCGAATATGCACAAAGTTTCGCTGATACTTCCGGCATCATAGGTGAGCAGGGCGTTTACTTAAATAAGGGCAGTCTGTGGGTTCCAGATTTTGGCAATGAGTTGATCACTTTTGATCTTAACGTCGAGTTTGCAGACTCTGCCAGTTCTTGGACAGCGGTGAGCCAAGGTGATCGGGCCGGTGAAAATAGCTGGCGCAGCAACGACCCTATGGAAGAGATTTACCTTATTGCGGCAGACTTTTCCGACTATGCGTCCAAGTATAACGATATAGAAATTTTGGCTTATCTAAGAACACCAGACCAGAATTTGGCAACTAAATATCTAGATGCCACGATACGCTACCTTGCTCTGTATGAACCGCTTTTAGGTGATTACCCCTACAGCAAATTTGCGCTTATAGAAAATTTTTGGGAAACCGGTTATGGCATGCCGTCTTTCACCTTGCTGGGAGAGCAGGTCATTCGCTTTCCCTTCATTTTAGAATCGTCCTATCCCCATGAAATTCTCCACAACTGGTGGGGTAATGGAGTTTATCCCGACTACGAAAGTGGTAACTGGAGCGAAGGTCTAACTGCTTATCTGGCCGATCATTTATTTCGCGAGATGGACGGAGCAGGTTCTGAGTATCGAAAGGAAATGCTGGCCCGTTACAAAAATTATGTCGCCGAGGATGATGATTTCGCTCTGTCCAGATTTACCTCGCGTAATTCAGCGGCGAGTCAAGCGGTAGGCTACGGTAAGACGCTAATGGTTTGGCATATGCTCAGAACAGAAATCGGTGACGATTTGTTCTTAGCAGGGTTGCGTAAGTTCTATCAGGATTTTAAGTTTAGACGTGCCACCTTTTCCGACATTGCTCAACTTTTTACAGAGGTTGCAGGTGTTGATCTGACGCCATTTTTTGACCAATGGATAAACAGAATTGGGGCGCCTTCGCTTTCTTTTACCGTTACCGAGGTTGGCGATAACCAAGCACGTATCATGTTCGCTCAGATACAGTCAGATGATCCTTATGCCATTACCTTGCCCGTCGCCTTATTTTACAAGGGAGAAGAGTATCCCCAGATTTACAATATCGCGCTTAGCCAAAAGATCGACGGTGTAATTGCAGACAATTATGGCCAGCTTGAAGGGATATTGGTTGATCCCTATTTTGATGTTTTTCGAAGCCTCGATAGAGAAGAGACGCCGCCTACGATAGGAGAGCTTTTTGGTGCCAGTGAGATAACTTTTATTTTGCCAATGTCCGATCGGCAGTATTGGATGCAACTGGCGGAGTCTTTTGCTGACGGCGTAGACGCAAATATAATTTTTGAGAATCAACTCGAATCCTTGCCCGGCGATCGGTCGATTTGGGTGCTAGGTAAAGACAATCGGTTCGCAGCAAATGTATCCAGCCAGATAGCTAGCTTCGATTCGGATATTGGAAATGCATCAATAAACATTGCAGGACAAGAGATAGAGTTTTCTGATCGCAGCTCGGTCTTGGTTGCTCGACATCCAAGCAATGCAGATTTGGCTATAGGCTGGATTGGGATAGACGCCATGGTAGCCGTGCCTGGCATGATTGAAAAATTGCCCCACTACGGAAAGTATTCTTATCTAAGCTTTGTTGGTTCAGAACCAACCAACGATGTTAAGGGAATATGGCCCAGTAAGGCGTCGCCAATGCGGTGGAGCAAGCCTGGAATCCAGGCTGATATTAACTGGGCGCAACTTCCAGCCACGCTTGCACTGGCCACTTTGCCAAGCAAGTACTTAACCGATCAGTTACTTAGTCATGTCACTGAGTTGACAAGTGTTGAAATGGCCGGTCGTGGTATAGGGTCCGATGGTATAGAAGTGGCCGCAGCCTACATAGCTCGCGAATTTAGAGCGGCAGGCATAGAACCCCTTTCAGGAAGGTATTTCCAAACTTGGACTGAGCAAATTGAGGGTAAAAATGAAGGTGAAGGTGAAGGTGAAGGAGAAGAGGAGAGCACAGTCCAGCTATCAAACGTGTTTGGTATGATCCCCGGCAGTAACCCCAACTTAAGCGGTCAACCTTTGGTTGTAGGAGCTCACTTCGATCACTTAGGCGTCAGCGCTACCGGTGAAATTTATCCTGGAGCCGACGATAACGCATCCGGGGTGGCCATAATGTTAGAAGTAGCTGCTAAACTTAGCTCTTCTTTTGCGCCACAAAGACCCATAATTTTTGCGGCCTTTACCGGTGAAGAGAAAGGCCTGCTGGGCTCCAAGTATTTCTTAGAAAATTTGCCGACGCTGTTTAACAAAGATGACGTTTACGCGATGATAAATCTCGATTCGGTTGGCAGACTTAATGGTCGTCAATTACAAGTATTCGGAACCAACAGTGCTTATGAGTTGCCGTTCATGGCGCAGGGGATCGGGTTTACTATAGGTTTACAGTCCAGTTTCCCCGAGCAGACCATTGCAAGCAGTGACCACGTGAGCTTTCTGAACGAAGGTATACCCGCTATACACCTGTTTGCTGGAGTTACCGAAGATTATCATCGGCTAAGCGATACTGCCGATGAACTAGACCTTGATGGGATGTCTGATATTGCGCTTTGGTTAGAGGAAGCGATTTTCTATTTGGCGGACAACACGCAGCCACTGGGGGTCACTTTTAAAGGCGCGAGTGTTGCGGTTCAATCCTCAGCAGGGGCGCGCGAAGCCAGTCTAGGAACCGTGCCAGATTTTTCCTATGCCGGTGAAGGTGTAAGAATCTCCGCAGCAACCCCTGGCGGCGCAGCGGCCGAATCAGGTTTACAGGCCGGGGATATTTTACTAAGCTTTAACGGCGCCGCACTTGCAAATCTGCAGGTCTATTCGAATCTGATTCGAGAGTCCATGGCAGGTGATATTGTGACGTTAGAAATTAGCCGTGAACAACAGATAATTTCGATCCAAGTTACTCTTAAAGCACGCTAAACAATAATCCAGATGCGACGAACAGAATCGATAGGCCAATGAGCTTTTTACTCGCTGACGATTTAGGTGAGGCCCAGTTATAGTGTTCCTCTTCCACAAAAAGGCAGTTACGGTTTTTTCTGAACAATTTCACTTCTTTCTCCGGCAATTGAACTTCAGTAGAACTAGTAAAGCGTATGTGCGGGTTTTTTCGATGCGGACACTAGGGCAATCCAGCGAATAAATGTGTCTAAAAAATGGCAACTGTCGCCTTGAGTTCTTTTGCAACTAATTGTTTCTAAATGAGAAAGCTGAAGTCTTTTGGTTTATAGTCTTAAAATTGGAATTGGTGCAAATACCTGTGCCTAGTTAAAACAATAGTTAAAACAAGACGCCCAGTTAGGCGAAGAGGTTACATGTTCATCCAATTACGGCGTAGTGTGTTTTGCTGTATTATCATTTTATTCTCTATTTCTGCATTCTCGCAATCCAACCTTCCTCAGCTTATTCAAATCGACCACGCCGCGGCGGGCATTACGCTCGATGGCTTTATAGACGAATCAGTCTGGGACGATCTTCCGGTCATCGACGGAATGAAAGTCATCGTCCCCGATACATTAGAAGACGCGCCTTACGAGACGCATATCCGTTTCTTTTATACTGAACGCGGAATTTACGTCAGCTCCATGAACTTTCAGCCAAAGGAAACGCTGATTGCGCGAATGACCTCACGAGACCAATTTCTTCCCCGCGACGGTTTCGTTGTTTCTATAGACGCATCCGGTGAAGGTTTGTATGGATACTTTCTTCGGTTAAATTTAGGTGGAACTCTCACCGATGCGACTGTGCTCGCGGAACGTCAATTTAACAGTCAGTGGAATGGGGCTTGGGATGGCCGTACTCAAGAACTGGAAAACGGCTGGAGTGCCGAGATGTTTATTCCCTGGTCTATGATGGCGCTTCCACAAACAGATGACACGGTGAATTCGACTCGGACGATGGGGTTGTATTTTGAGCGGCAGATAGGCCACATGAGCGGCAACCAAATCTCTAACCCTGCGCTACCGCGAACGGTGAACGAATATCTTTCGGCATTTACGAAATACGAATACAAGAATATTAAACCCGCTAAGCAGCGAACTTACTTTCCTTTTATTGCTGGAACTTTTGATAGCTTACGTAATGATACTGAGATGAAAGTAGGAACTGACATTTTCTGGCGACCTACCACCAACACTCAATTCTCCACCACATTAAACCCAGATTTTGGCAGCGTCGCCGCTGATGATGTTGTCGTTAATCTCTCTGCATTTGAAGTTTTTTTCCGTGAGCAGCGTCAGTTCTTTTTAGAGGGGCAAGATGTTTTTCTTACCCATCCTCGCAACACCAATCCAGGTGGTCCAGGGGGCCCCATCTCTATGCTTAATACTCGGCGCATTGGCAGTGCACCAATTTTTGATATCCCTGATGATGTTGATACGGTAGCCACCGATGTCAGCAGGCCAAGCGATTTGCTGGGCGCTGCAAAATTTACAGGCCAAAGTGGCAAGCTTCGCTATGGAATATTAGCAGCTTCAGAAGCTAATTCACAAATACGAGGGACTCGAGAAGATGGCACGGTGGTTGAGCTAGACGCCGATGGAAGAGATTTCCTTGTCGGGCGATTAATTTATGAAGACACAGGCTCGGGTGGACGGCGCAGTATAGGTTGGATGGGTACAGATATTTCTCACTCTAGTATTGATGCAACTGTTAACGGCATAGATGCACACTATTTTTCTGCAGATAACCGATTGGTTTTTGATGGCCAGTTTTTCCACAGTAATGTGGAAGGAGAGACAGGCATGGGTGGCATGGCAGATTTTCGTTTTCGCCCAGATCGCGGCAAGCAGCATACACTACGTGCCACCTACTTTGATGAAACTCTGGATATCAATGACCTTGGCTTCTTAACTCGAAACGATCAAATGAATCTTGACTACAATTACAATTTGGTTCAGTCGGATATAGAGGGTTTAAGAAATAGAACAACCACTTATATTATTACCAATCAGTGGAATCTTGAGGGGCGTCCTGTTCGTCTTGGTCTGTTTTTCAATCAAGAATACAATTTTCTAAACAACGATACCTTTGCCTTTAGTCTGCGACATTTTCCTAAGCGGGCAGATGATAGGCTTGGCGGTGGCACTGGCGATTTTGAAATACCTGCTCGCAGTGGTTTAGATTTCTCATATGAGACTGACCCGTCAAAGAAAGTGTCGCTTTTCGGCGGAATCGAGTTGGGCCAAGAAGCTCTCGGTCCTGCTCGTTATAACTACGATGCCGGTATAGAATGGCGCCCGACCGACAGATTTTCAACGAGTCTAAGTGCTCGTTATACCGACTCGGAAGCAATTCTGGTTCATCAAGGAGATGGGGCCTACACATCTTTCGAAGGTCATCAGTGGTCACCAAATCTTGAGCTAAATTATTTCATTTCTAATTGGCAGCAGCTACGCCTCAGTGTCCAATGGAATGCACTTAAGGCATTTGAAGACCGATTTTGGCAGGTCGATCCGGATAACTTCCGACCGCTAGTTCCGGTTAGCAAGCCCAACAGCGAAACCGACGACTTTGTGGTTAGTCGTATGACTTTTCAGGCCCGCTACAGGTGGGAACTCGCGCCGCTTTCTGATTTGTTTCTGGTCTACACTCGTGGCAGTAACCTGCCACGAGATGAGTTTGATACATTCCCTAGTCTGCTCGAACAGTCTTTTAATGATAGGGTTGTTGATACAGTGGCATTCCGGCTCCGCTATCGTTTTGGGTCCTAGCATTGGGGATTCATCGATAGGGTTCAAATGTTAGGCCTCAAATCATAGGGTGCAAACAATAGGGTGCAAACAATAGGGCTGAAAAACTCAATTTGGGCCCACCATAAGCCAGATAAAAGCTATCGCTGTTCAGGCCTTTAAGCTTGCAATTTTTCATTTCTAATTGTCATACTGTGGAAAACATGGTTTGCTAAACTCTACGTTGGCTAAACCAATCGCCTATAAAACGGGCCGTAAACTTTAGGTTTGAAATATTTGGCTCAACTAACACTGCGAGCGAGACCGATGCGAAAAATAAAAATTCTAGGTATTATTCTGATTGTTTCAACACTGGCAGGGCAGGCCATGGCGCAAAAACTAGTGATAGCACACAGGGGAGCGAGTGGGTATTTACCGGAGCATACGCTGGAGGCGAAAGCGATGGCTTACGCCATGGGAGCCGACTATATCGAGCAGGATGTCGTTATGACCAAAGACGATCAGCTCATCGTGCTTCATGACATCACGCTAGATCGTACTACTGATGTGGATGAATTATATCCAGATAGAATAAGAGCAGACGGTCGTTTTTACGCAATAGATTTTACGCTTGCCGAAATCAAGCGGCTTAGTGCCAGCGAAGGTTTTAGAATTGTTGATGGTGAAAAGGAACAAGGTTTCCCAGCAAGGTTTCCCATGGGCGCTTCTACTTTTCGTGTGCCAACCTTACAAGAAGAGATAGAATTAATTCAGGGCTTGAATAAATCCACTGGTAAAAATGTTGGTATCTATCCTGAAATAAAGTCCCCAGAATTTCATCGAGACGCAGGTAAAGATATCAGCACGGCCGTAGTGAAAGTGCTTAAAGAATATGGCTACACCTCAAAGCAGGACAGAGTTTTTTTACAGACTTTTAGTTTTGACGAACTAAAAATTATTCACGAAGAAGTCCTTCCCGCCGCTGGAATTGATCTTAAACTAGTTATGCTTTTAAGCAACACCGAGGATTACCCCTGGATGTTCGAAGATGGCGGCATGAAAACTCTGGCTGAAATAGCCGATGGTGTGGGTCCGGCACATCCAATGGTCGTGGCCAGTGATTCAACCACAAGCAATATAGAAGTAACCGGATTAGTTGCTGCCGCTCATGGGGCTGGCATGCAAGTGCATCCATACACTTATCGAAAAGATAAGGGGCAGGTGCCACCTTATGCGAATAGCTATGACGACCTCTTGGAGATTCATTTTTTTAATGCGGCGGTCGATGGCGTTTTTACAGATTTCCCCGATTTGGCAGTTCAGTTCCTAATATCCAGATAGTCTTTTACTAGCCGGCTTCTTTCTCCATCGAGGAGCCGGTTCGTTTTGGTCCGCACCAAAATAGCTCTTTCCGCGCACCGTTTCGGTTAGAGTTCCCTTGTTGAATCTCTGATACGTATATATAGCCCCCCAAACCTTTTAACTACAGGCAGTACACTGCAATTTTCGTGATTGTCACGTCGATGTATGAGAATATTTATTCAATTCGAAATTTAGTCATTTTCACAGTCCTTAAGAACATCAGGAGAAATAGTTTGAACATCAAAAAAATTCTATCCATAAGTCTAATTGGTTTTATGGCAAGCCATGCCAATGGACAATCCATCGAAGATGAAGCTGTTGCTTGGCTGCAAGAATTTATTCAAGTGGACACTATCAACCCGCCGGGAAACGAATTTCGCGCGGTTGATTTTTATTCGAAGATTTTTGAAGCCGAAGGAATCGAATTTGAGACAGCAGAAAGTGCCCCTGGCCGAGGAAATATTTGGGCGCGTTTAGAGGGCGGCGATGAGCCCGGACTAATGTTGCTTCAGCATACCGATGTTGTTCCTGCCGACCCTGCCTATTGGACAACCGAAACTCTTTCTGGTGAGATGCGCGATGGCTATATATTAGGCCGTGGTGCACGAGATATGAAAGGCACTGGCATTTCTCATCTGGCGGCGTTTTTAACGTTGCATCGAAGTGGCCGTGCGCTTAACAGAGACGTGATTTTTGTTGCGTCGGCTGATGAAGAAGCGGGCGGTTTATTTGGTGTTGGTTGGTTAATTGATAATCGTCCTGAGATATTTGAAGGCGTTGGGCTACTAATGAACGAAGGTGGTTCGGGTAGTCAAGACTCTGACGAAATCGTCTTCGGTGTTGAAATCACTCAAAAGGTACCGGTTTGGCTTCGCCTCACTGCGATAGACGAGCCTGGTCATGGATCATCGCCTCGGCCGACCAGTTCACTGACTCGCATTGTTGATGCATTGGCGATACTTAGGCAGAACCCTTTTCCTGCCCGCATTATTCCACCGGTAGCAACCTACTTTGCAGGTATCGCGCAGTCGCTGGATAACGAATGGGCACCAGCTTATGCGAATATCGAACAAGCGATTACTGACCCTGAATTCCTGCCGGCTTTTCAGGAATATCGTCCAGGCCATCATGCGTTGACTAGAGACACCTGCTCTATTACTCGGTTAAGTGGTTCAAATAAAATAAATGTCGTACCCCCAGAAGCCTGGGCAGAGCTAGATTGCAGAATGTTGCCAGATAGACCGGCTGAAGAGTTTATTGCGGACCTTACCGCTTTAGTAGAAGGCACTGGTGTTGAGGTAAGTGTAATCATGGCATTTACGCCAGCGATATCATCAACTAACTCGCGTTTGTTCAGCGCTATAGAGAATGTCACCCGCGAGCTTTACCCCAACTCCCGCGTGATGCCATCGGTAAGCACCGGCTTTACCGACAGTCACTTTACTCGCGACCTTGGTATTGTGAGTTATGGTTTTGACCCAATCATTACTAAACCAGGTGAGCCCACTGGCGTTCACGGCAACGACGAAAGAATTCCTGTTGCCGCATTCAGACGCGGTGTGACTGACATGATTTCGATCATTCGTAATGTGGTTAATAACTAATAGCTGAGCGCTTAATAAGAAATACCGGTGGCGGAGTAAATAGCTCGCCTTTACTCCGACACCTACCCTTCCTCGTGACACCTTCCTTAAGAATACAAAAGTTTCTGCTGATAATGCCCCGAATAAGAATAGCCATAAAAGCGCTATAAAAGAGCTCTAGAAGTGCCACAAAAGAGCGAATCTGCAACCAAACCATCGCAGCAAACTGTGCGGCAACTCATCAATGATTAGGTATGTAAGCAAGGGAATATCTCCTCTACTTTTAGCGGGACAAACCAGCTATTGTTATTTTTGGTGGGTCGCTGTTGGCAGTTTGGACCTTGAATCTGTGTATTAGATTTGTGAGCCATTAAATCAAGGATATTCAGCAAACGTGAGCAAGCTAATTGAGGAATTAAAGAGACGCAAAGTCTTCAGAGTGGCAGGTCTATATGCGGCGGTGGCTTGGGTGCTTATTCAGGTAACCGACGCGGTGCTGCCAACCTTTGGGGCTCCGGCTTGGGTTAATCAAACCGTAATATTTCTCTTTGTTCTCGGGTTTATACCTACTCTTATTGCCGCATGGGCCTATGAAATAACCCCGAATGGTGTGAAGGCAGACCCTGGCAGCCCAACGTCACACCCGATTCAAGTAAACCAAAACCAGTGGCGGATTAGCACGAACACTTGTCGAGACAGGTGCAGATAGCTCTGACTGGAGCCCCGATGGGGCCTGGGTTTATTATCGCGGTCCTGAGGGCGAGATTAGGCGGGCAGGACGAAGAAATAGTAACTCCCAACAAGGACAATGGTGAAAGCGAGTTTTTGTTCACGGACGTACTCCCAGATAACAACCTCATCTATACAGTTGAAACAACGGACGGTGAGACTCTACTGCAAACCTTTAACGCCCAAACTGGACAAAAAAAGAATCTCATTATCGGCACGGCGCCAATATACCTGGCTTCTGGCCACCTATTGTTTCAAATTCAAGATACCGCTACCTTAATGGCTGCGCCGCTCGATGCTGAAACTCTTGAGTTCTCGGGTCCCGCCTTGCCATTAGCGGAGGGCGTTCTACAGGTGGGTATCGGCGCAGCTGGTAATATTGGCGTCTCCGATTCAGGAAGGCTTATCTACAGAACAGGCGATGTCGCAGGCACAATGACGACGCCCATGTGGGTCGATCGAAGTGGTGCCGGACAAACAATTGTCGAGAACTGGGATATTCTGGCGATTGGCGGCAATGGCATCCTGACGCTATCCCCGGATGGAAGTCAGATTGCTGTCTCCATAGGCGAATTGGGAAGCGAAGCTGAAGTTTGGATTAGCAAGCTTGATGGCATCATGTCTCGGATAACTTTTGGTGATCGAGGCGCACGAGAGCCCTCTTGGGCGCCGGACGGACAATCCATTGTTTATGGTTCATGGGACAAACAGGATACTTTTGACAGAAACGCGTGGATGGTAGCGGGGCAGCGCAAAAAATATTGGAAACAAACATCCGATCCAGACAAGGTTTTCTATCGGATGATGGTGCATGGTTTATTTATCGGGATGATCCAACAGGCGCAGGTTCAGGAAGGATTATCGGCGCTAAAAAAAGCGAGGGATATGTGCCTAAGCCACTTATTGAAACAGAGTTTGAGGTTTCCTCCCCTGCGCTGTCTCTCGATGGCCGCTGGCTTGCTTACGGGTCCATCGAGTCAGGGCGATGGGAAATCTATGTGCAGCCCTTTCCAGCGCTTGAAACAAGGCGGTGGCAAGTATCTCGCGGTGGCGGCACTGGCCCAGTGTGGGCTAACAGTAGTAATGAATTATTTTACGTCAATGGGAACAATGAATTTGCAGTGGTAGAGCGGGGCAAAACCACTACCTTTAGTTGGGGAGTGGAGAACGTGTTGTTCGCAGCAGAAGACTACTATACAGGAAACCAAGTTTTATCCTACGATAGTGATTTAGATGTTCAGCGATTTTTAATGATGGGCTTTCGAGAAGTAAGCGATACCCAGCTCATCATGGTGGATAACTGGATAACTGGATAACTGGATAACTGGATGGCGGATTTGAAAACTTCTCGGTGAATATTTCGGATAGCAGTCCGGTTAATAATCGGTTAATTGGCAGGTGAGTAATCTCTTAAAAAGCCTGTCGAACAGTTGTTTGGAAACCGCTAAAAGACTAGTTTTTGATGTCTAGCTCAAAAGTTATTCATAAAGAAATCCAGTAGAAACTCTAAAGCGTGAAGTACGGTTATCGTCAATGGAATGTGTCGAGTTTGCTCACCTCCTTACAGCACTATAGAACTATTTTTTATTCACTAGATGAAAAATTCATGTAGGAAGTTTGTGCTAATAACTTATCGCTCGATTCTGCAGTAGGTAAGCATTTTTCTTCGCTCTAGTCCCTGTGCCTTAGTTCCACTACTTGCCACGGTGCCATAAGCGTTCGCTACTATTCATACTTCGAAGCTAAGTTGTAGAACAGTTAGACAAGTTTCTAGTACACAAAACTCACTTCAAATCCCACAAATAGTCACAGACTCTATTTCAACCCAGTGGCAGATTCGCGCACTGTAGCTGTATCGGCGCATCCATTTTCCCGACTGATTGACAAGGGTTCAGCGTGCTTTGGATTTTAGGTCAAAATAATAATACACAAAGGTCACTGCATTCGTTATCAGGTTTAGGTCGGCGCAGGCGCCAATCAGTATTTACCGTGGGTTTTAAATTTTACAGTCAGATAATCCATTTATAGGGTGATTAAAGCTCAGAAAGTGAAGGCTGAAACTCGTTGTAACTCTAACTCATGTCCACGGCCTCAAAGCCTTCGAATTCAGGACGTGTTAGATACACGGCTCGATTGTCGCCTGCATTGCGGTGTGCGGCTTTGAAGGCGTCCGAGTGGTTTTGAGATAAGTCTAGCCTATCGTTGGGATAACTTCGATTTCTACTTTGGGTTTGCCTCTACAAATTCAAAACTCGATCCAGCAGCGGGATTATATGCAAGCAACTTTGGTTCAATTGAATTGAATGGCTATGAATTTAATGGACTTGGAAATTCGCGCGGTGATACATGGAATCTTGGTGTTGATTACAGTCTTAGGAATGACTTTCAGCTAGGCTTGAATTTATCGTACGTGAATAGCTTAACAATAGATGTTCTACATCAAGACGTTGATTTGGGATGGGTTCCAGAGCTCTTCTCTCTGGACAAGCCTTCATACTTTATTGCAGATATATTTGTGGAATGGTCTCCAACTGACACGCTAGTTTTCAATTTGAATGTTACTAATTTGTTTGATGAATTCTATAGAGATCATTCCAGCGTAGGGAATTACAGCTTGGCCCTAGGCTATGAGCTAGTTGCGGGTCCTGTGGAGGCGGGCAGAGACATTCGACTTGCAGCGTCGTTTAGTTTCTAACTCTATTGTCGTCGCAGCACAGTTATGGCCGGGCATGGTTCGCATAAACATGAGAATAAGTATTAAGCGTAGAGTAGAGTTTTGGACATATTGTCATTCAAGCTAAGAACAGTGATTTTCTGGGCGCACCTTGTTGTAGGTATTTTGGTTGGCGTAGTGGTATTGCTTATGTCGGCCACGGGAGTGCTGCTAACCTATGAGAGACAAATTTCTGAGTGGGTGGAACAAAGTTATAGAGCCGATATTGAGTCCACTCAAGCGCTCTATTCTGTTGACAAACTCATTGCATTGGCGCAGGTTTTACACCCAAATGAAGATCACTTCCAGCTAAGAATTGTGAACAGGCCCGGCGCTGCAGTGCCGGTTTGGGCGGGCCCGAAAAGCTATCTTGCGAATGCATCTGCTGGGGAAATGTTACGAGAAGGTCAAGGTACAGTCGATGAAGTGTTTGGTTTTGTGACTAATCTGCACCGATGGTTTGCGATTGAAGGTAAAGGATTCGGTTTAGCTAGGTCTGTAATAAATTATTCAAATTTATTGTTCTTTTTTCTAATAGTCAGCGGCGTATACCTTTGGCTTCCCCGTGTCTTGATATGGCTTATATTAAAAACAAAAATATTATTTAATCCATTGGTAAACAACGCCAAGGCGAGGGATTACAATTGGCATCATGTGTTCAGCTTTTGGGCTCTCTTGCCACTGTCATTTATGTCACTTTGCGCTACGGTATTTTATTTTTCTTGGGCATCTTCAACTCTTTATGCGGCATATGGAGAGGTCGCCTCAGAAAGATCGGAGTCTCCCCGCGACGAACCCAGCTCCTCTATCATCGGCACTGTAAGTTATGACTCCCTGTTAGAAAAAGCCAAGGTACATGCATCACAAAACGGTGCCTCTGATTGGTATTCCATTTGGCTCCAAACTGGTACAGCCTCAGGCGAAACTGAGTTCTACATTGATAGAAGCATTGGGCACCGACCCAATTTGGCCTATGAAATTACTCTAAATATTGATAGCGGCGACTTGATAGAAGCTAAGTTTCACGAAGATTGGTCTCGCGGAGATCGTGCTTGGGACGTTGCTCGATTTGGCCATACCGGTGAATGGTGGGGTTTTTTCGGTCAAACAATCGCCGGCCTCGCTTCTTTAGCAGCATGCCTTCTCGTGTATACGGGATTAGCGCTTGCTTGGCGCCGCCTGACTAAGCTATCGCCCCAGTTCAGCCTTAAAGTATGGGAAAGCTAGAAACCCCGGGTTTATATTGAGTATTAGCCAGATTCTTTAAAAGTGCTGTCATCAAATTTAAGACCCTTGCGCGCAGGCTTGTAATTAGTCATTCGGATTGCTGCGCAGCTTGAATAATCTGTCAAGTCGGGCCATTAAGTGTTTTTAGTTTGCAAAAAGTCATAATTTTTATTGTTAATGAGAATGATTCGCATTAGTATTATCGCTACTAAAAATAATCGATAACTAGCCATGAACCACGCTGATACGGTAGCCAAGAAAGACATAAATTCCCTCGCTCTCGGGGAAATTTCAAGTGCCCAATTGACGGGTGAATCTAAAGAGCTTTCCATTATCCACAATAGCGAAAGATACACACTGCGGATCACAGCAAATAACAAACTTATTTTAACCAAGTAACTCTGAATACTATTCCAGTCACGCCAGCCACTCAAACCGAACCTCTTCGGTACTAGGCAGCAAGCCAGACATTACTCCAAATCAGAGGCATAGAATGAATCTAGCTGCCGGACGGAAACTCGCCCTGCTGTAAGCCATGGCGTCCGTTTGCGCGGTCAATACTCCATCAACCGCCGACAACAATTTAGAAAAAGTCACCGTAATTGCCGCGCATGCGGACCGCTCGATTAGCAACGTTGCTGGTACTGTATCCATAATTAGGGTGAAAACAATCGAAGAAAGCGTGATTCAGGATTTGTTTCGATATGAAGAGGGCTTTTCTGTTAGCGGTGGTGGACACTTTGGTTTTTGCGGTTTCACCATTAAGGGCATTGGCAGTGCTAGGGTCCTCACTCAAATCGATAGTGCGCTGGCACCCGATGAGCTTATCTTCGGGCTTTTCTTGTCCTTTCAGAACGTTTTTTTTGATGTAGATGCAGTTCAGGCTGTGGAAGTAATTCGGGCCCCAGCGTCATTAGTATACGGTAGTGAAACATTAGGTGAGGTGGTCTGTTTTCTTAGCAAAGATCCCGCGGATTATTCGAGAAATTCTGACTATCCAGTCTATGCCGCTGTGAAAGGCGGCCCCCGAGTTTTCTAGACACTGGGCTTTGCGACTGTAGATTTTTTGGGCGAGTACAACGTTTCTTCTAGGGCAAGTTTCAACATGGGTATCTTTAATCTTACCGATAAAGGGTATTGGGAATGAGGCGACGTCGCAGGACGAGAATTTAATGATGATAAGCCAAATAGTTTTATCCGACCAAGGATTAACGCATCGGTATCTTTTCGTTATGTGCTTTAACAGGGCTATTAAAACACTCCCTTGCGTTTTGGCTTTAGCGCTGGCTGCTTTCTCAAGAGTCATAGCACAAGGTAAGAATGTTAAAAGCTACAATATAATTTTTGCTCGCAGGCAACAGGAGTTAACTTGTGGTTAGCTTTGTGCTGAGAGTTCCATTTTAAAATTCAATTTAGGTAACAAAATGATGATCCCTAATAATACTATTTTTTGGTTATCTCGGTGGTTTTGTCTTGCATTAATAGGCACGCTTACCGCCTGTGCGTCTTTGGATATCGATGAGCCGACGGTGTCTATGGAAGACGGAAAACCCAATAATTTTGGCGTTTTGGTAATGGCCCATGGCGGAACTGATGATTGGAACAAAGGCGTAGAAAATTCGTTAAAACATCTTCGTTCTCAGTATCCAGTGGAAATCGCTTTTGGCATGGCAGATGCTGGCAGCATTGAAAATGGCGTAAGAAATTTGGAGGCGCAAGGCATAGAGCATGTGGCGGTGGTTCGGTTATTTGTTTCAGGAGAAAGTTGGCGGCACAGAACAGCGCAAATACTAGGCATTGAAAGTGGCGCGCCTATTAAGCCACCCACTAAACCCTCTGGGCATTCTGCGATGGGCCACACAGCTATGCGGATGGGATTCTGGAAGATTGATTCTGAACTTAGATTTCATTTAAGTGGAGAAGGTTTGTCACAGGCACAAGAAATGGATCAGGTTCTGCTTAGTCGAGTTCGCGCCCTGAGTTCTAACCCTACATCTGAGGTGGTCGTAATAATTGCACACGGTCCCGCTGATGATGAAGAGAACACACGCTGGATCTCAGAGATTAGCGAGCGTACCAAATTAATTAAGCAAGAAATGAACGTACGCGATGTACGGGTTTTTTCTCTACGCGAAGATTGGGAGGAAAAAAGAGAGGGTGCGCAAGAGCTGATTCGCAATTATGTGCAAGAGGCGAGTGCGAACTCACTTACGCCAATTATCGTGCCGTTCAGAGTACATGGCTTTGGGCCCTACGCTCGCGTACTCGCCGGTCTAGATTATAAGGCTGATCAGAAGGGTTTGATTCCTCATCCAAATGTTGCAGTTTGGATACAAAACCAAGCCGAGATACTGAGAACGCAGGCCTTGGGGGATTAGGTTTATAAGGGGGGGGGCGAAAAATTTTTACACTAACAAAGGCCAAACTAGTCTAAGGCCTTGAAAAACTATAGCGCAAAAAAGCATCTGTAACTACTGTGAGCAATAGCCTGATTTTCGAAAGTTCACGGATGGTAGTATACTAATCACTAAGACGCATCTTCCTAGCGCATAAAGTGAAAAAGACATGAGCAGTTAGCATTTAAAGAATGACATCAAGGTTGGCGTAACTACGGTAGCGTAGCGGGGCTGGCTAGATATCTAACTATTAGAGTGTTAACTATGTCTACTATCATCTGCCGTCACCTAACTTTTGGGTACGACGGCTCCCACCACAATGTGTTTTCAGATCTCAATCTAACAATTGATACCAATTGGCGTACTTGCGTGGCGGGTAGAAATGGTCGCGGTAAAACCACTTTGCTTCAGCTTCTCAACGGCCAGCTTTCACCACACAAAGGGTCCGTAGAATACGCGGGCTCAACCCACTATTTCCCAATGCCGGTTGCTGATACATCGTTGCCTGCCTTCGCGGTTGCAAAAATGGCAGTGGGTCCTTACGCTCAATTAGAACAGGAGATGAAGCGGTTGCTCAGCATTGGTGACGAGAATGCGCTGTGCCGTTACATAAAAGTACAGGATAAGTATGCGCTGATCGGCGGTTATGACGTTGATGCAAAGCTCTCTCAAGAGCTTGCTAGTTTAGGTATCAATAAAGATAAATCTGATCAGTCATACAACAGCATGAGCTCAGGCGAGCAAACGCGCTGCATGCTTGCGGCGCTGTTTATTCAAAAAGATGGCTTTGCTCTCATTGATGAACCTACCAATCATTTGGATCAAGCAGGGCGGCAGCAGGTCGCGAACTACCTGAGATCAAAGAAAGGGTTCCTACTGGTTTCCCACGACCGGGCATTCTTGGATTCTTGTGCTGACCATGTTGTGGCACTAAATGCAGATAATGTTCAGGTTCAAAAATCTTCATTTAGTCGTTGGCAAGAACAGTTTCAGCTGGGTTTGTCGAAACAAGAGTCGCAAAACGCGGAGTTAAAAAAAGAGATCAAAAGTCTGGCCGAATCAGCTGGCCAGCGCCGTTCGGGCGCGGCGATGCGCGAAGGCAAAAAATCAGGCGCTTTAGATAAGGGGTTTGAGGGCGCTAGAGCTGCTAGACAAATGAAGAGGGCATTGAGTATAGAGGCGCGCGTAGATCAAAAAATAGAATCAAGAAAAGCCGCACAGCATAATATTGAAAAACAGTATCAGGTAAAGATAAATCAGCCTGCGACTAAAGGTCTCATACTCACTGTTAACAATCTTGTTATTAAAAGGGGAAAGCCCTTGTTCGGCCCCGTCAGCTTTAGTCTCACGGACGGCGCAAGGCTAGCTATTAAAGGGCGTAACGGGAGCGGAAAAACGAGTTTGCTGGACTTGCTCAATGGCAGCGCCATCGCACACACCGGTTCGGTTTCTTTTGGCAAGGGTTTGCGAGTCAGCCGTTCGTACCAGAGGCCGCTGTGGCAATCTGGCAGCCTGCAACAACTTGTAGATCAAGCAAATTTCGACAAGGCCCAATTTCGAACTATTATGGCGACACTCGGGGTGAGGGGAGATTTTTTTGAGCAGCCGATTGAAAATCTGTCTTTAGGCCAGATTAAGAAAATAGATATTGCTAGGACGTTGATTACACCGTCAGATCTTATTTTATGGGACGAACCACTGAACTACATGGATATTGAAACCAGACAGCAGATTGAGGCGTCGATACTGAGAAACAAACCCACCATGGTATTTGTCGAGCACGATGAGTCATTCGTCAATAAAATAGCGACAGATATTTTAGAGCTCGTGCCAGGTTAGATTTTTCTATTGTTTTAGCTTTTCAGAAAACCTGCAAACTCACTATAGATTGGCGGCTAATGAAGCTGTATGTGGCGTATGTTAAACTCTTCTTTTAAATAACAAACAAAGTAACTGGACCTCAATATGGGCAATGTGATTGTGCTTGGCGGGGGCGCGGCAGGTTTAATGTGTGCCTTGACTGCGGCTAGGCGTGGCCGTCAAGTACTGGTACTTGAAAAAGCAAACAAGATAGGTAAGAAAATACTGATGTCCGGCGGCGGGCGCTGTAACTTCACTAACCTCGACGTTGAGCCTGAAAACTTTCTGTCTGGCAACCCACATTTTTGCAAATCTGCACTCAAACTCTACACGCAGTGGGACTTTATTAAGCTGGTTGAGCAACATGGCATCGATTACGAAGAGCGCAAGCACCAGCAGCTGTTCTGCAAGGACTCCGCTAAACAGATTCTTGAAATGCTGCGCAGTGAATGTGAGCAAGCTGGCGTAAGGATTTGGACTCACTGCGAGATCAACAATATAACGGCTCTGCAACTCGCAGGAGAGACTCAGGAAGAAAACACAGAGGCAGCACAGCACGATCGCTATCAGCTTGAGCTTTCTCGAGGTAAAGGAGATGCGATTGTTAACCACAGTTTCTGCGTTGAATCGTTGGTCGTTGCCACCGGTGCGCTGTCAATTCCAAGTTTGGGTGGCAGTGATATGGGCTATGACATTGCCAAGCAGTTCTCCTTAAAACTTACCGAACGCTGTGCAGGGCTGGTGCCTTTTATGTTCAGCGACAGCTTCAAATCCGTCTGCGAGCGCCTTTCCGGTTTGTCTGTAGAAGTAGAAGTCAGCTGCAACGGGCAAAGTTTCAGTGAAAGCCTGTTATTTACCCACCGTGGAATCAGCGGGCCGGCGATACTACAAATCTCAAGCTATTGGCGCCCCGGCGAGTCGATATCACTGAATCTGTTGCCAGGCATAATAGCCGAACAATGGCTCTGTAAAGCGAAACATGCGAAGGGTAAGAGTCTGCTAAAAACCGTCTTGCAGCAGAAATTGGGCAAGGCTTTGGTAGCGGAATTACAGAACCTGTACTGGCCTAATCAAGCCGAAAAAATATTGGCTGAATTCACCGATCAGCAGCTTAAAGATATTGGCAGGCAGCTCAACCAGTGGCAACTGAAACCATCGGCCACGGAAGGCTATCGCACGGCAGAGGTGACTCTGGGCGGTGTTAATACCGACGGCATCAGCTCCAAAACGATGGAAACTAAGCATCAGCCAGGACTGTTCTTTATCGGCGAAGTGCTCGATGTTAGCGGTCATCTTGGTGGTTTCAATTTCCAGTGGGCTTGGTCTTCAGGTACCGCTGCCGGGCTATATGTATAAACACTAGTGGCCGGGATCAATGACGTAGAGCCGTCAAGCGGCTATGTTCAGTGAGTTTAGGTATCGCCTAAAATCATGTGAGATTTGGTTTTTAAAGAACAAAAGGTTGTCAATAAAAAAAAGAAAGGGGACACTGACACGCTAATAGGATAACGGATATCGATTCAATAATTAACGTATTGGTGTTCAAAGGCACGTTAAGAGGCGGAAATTATGAAATATTTTTACTGGGGTTTAGGGATTTTGATTGGAATACCGGTCCTACTCATTGCCATCCCCATAATCGCTTCAGAGCTCGGAGGTGAAGTAGTGACTTTGGACAGAGCTGAAGAAGAAGGTGAGGCTAGTCGAATTCGAATTTGGATTGTTGACAACGATGGCACTTCCTGGATAGAACATGGCGATATAGAGTCTTATTGGATAGATCATTTGCAGACCTCAAGCGCGTTAGTTCTAGATCGTGGGGGTGAAACCATAAGTTATGAAGGCGCTCTAGATCCCCATTCCCACGACCTCTACCATGACCTACGTAGAAAAAAATATGGCTGGGCCGATCAGCTTATAGAGTTATTTAGTGGTGGGCGAGAAAGTTGCGATGGGGTGCCAGTTCGACTTCTAATATCTAATGACGTCTAGCCTTGCGCTGGATTAGTGGGCATGTGCTGTGTAACTATTAATATGGGTGTTGCATCCCGTGAAAAAGAATAAGTAATTATAAATTTGGGAAAACCCAAAAACAGAATATTTGCAAAAATAAAAATGGGTTCCAGGGCTATTCAACGATTTAAATCATCTATTTAAGAGCAAATGCTAGCTTAGTAAATGAGAGAAGAATAAAAAGAAGCAAGAA
>Ga0208414_1001028_pt1 | contig 23056 bp, 23 predicted proteins | sample AntAceMetag02UKE_FD_184770 | JGI IMG/M metagenome (GOLD analysis project Ga0208414, IMG submission 184770) | Saline lake microbial communities from Ace Lake, Antarctica - Antarctic Ace Lake Metagenome 02UKE (SPAdes) (version 2) | ecosystem: Environmental > Aquatic > Non-marine Saline and... | reverse complement strand
CAAATTCTATTCATGATATCGATTTCACACATGTCGCTCTTTATCATAACAATACTTTCAATTATATTAAATAAAAAACTATCTTTACTAACTAACACACTCTCTTTTATTGAATCGGAATCAATATTAACCACCTTTTTTTTTGTTTTCGGATACTTCTATTTCCTTTACCTACTACTATTATTTGATTGCCTTTATTTCCACCTTTTCTGATACTCTTTACACATTTGTTTCAATATAATTAAATATCATTTAACTATATAATGACTCCCACAGACCAGGTTCTCTATGACAAGATTAAAAAGGAAATTTACGAACAAAATCCTGTACATAGTGCATATCGCAGTGGTACTATAGTAAAAAAATATAAAGAGGAATTTACTAAAGAATATGGCAACGAAAAAAAACCTTATACTGGAAAAAAACCCACAAAAACTGGATTAAAACGATGGTTCAATGAAGATTGGCGCAATCAACGAGGTGAGCTTGGATATAAGTATAAAAGTGATGTATATAGACCTACAAAACGGATTACTTACAAAACACCCAAAACATACAAAGAACTCGGTAAAAAACGAATTAATAAAGCCAGAACCCAAAAATATAGAAACGGAAAAGTTCATAAATTCTAAAACATTCTTTATTCGCTTATTATCATATCTTATGTATCCTTATTACTACGAGAGAATAGTTTAGAATTAATATAAGCATTTATTTAACAAGGAAAAAAATTACACCGAAAAAATCATTGCAATTATAGTAAGAACAATCTTTCCCAATATAACAATATTTTAGACATTAATCTCATTTTCATTAATTTTCGTTTTTTGAAGGTATCTAATAGTATTATCATATTGTTCAATATGTTCTCTTTCAAATTCAACTAGACCATCTGATAATCTATATGACACAAAAACAATCATACAAATCATACAAATAATAATATACCCTTCATTATCAACCTGATTGGTAAAAATTGTTATATACATATATGGAACAAAAGTGATTAATGAAAGAATTGTAAAACTAATTGCAAAATTTACAATTCTATAAGTTTTTAGGTTTGTATTACCGCAAGTAATAAACCTAGCATAACTTGAATAATGTTCGTTTGTGTTTTCCATTATAGGAGAATATGTAAATAAAGTATCTATTTCACTCGGTTCAGATTGTACATATGAACCAAATGAAATAGAGAAATCATACCATCCAGGAGGATGAAAAGGTTTATCAAGAAGCTTATCGGTTTCCATTATTAGTATCAAGGGATTTATTTTTATATAGTTTTCGTAAAACCTAAAAAAATATTAAACTACTGGGTAACTAGCACTCAATAACATGCCGCATTGTCCGTCTCCATTATTTAACGATCTTCCTCTCGCTAATTTTATATATCCATCCGACCCCCAAGAATCTCCCCACGAGTTCTTAACAAGATAATAATCGTCTCCGTTTTCAGTTCCATACCCAACAGCAAGAACTCCATGATCCAAACTAGTCCCGCATTTAGCAGAAAACACACCAGATTTATACAATTGGAATTCGCGTTGGTCTGCCTCAATCGCAATAGCAACTGGTTGTTTGGTCAATGCAGCCATCATTTGAGAATCGTCAGACGATACTACATCAATATATTTAATAATATCACTCCCTGGATACACACTACATGATTTCTTACAACTACCAGAATCCTGAGTATCGCCAGATAAATACGGGTAATCCGATTCCAAGCAAAGTCCTCTGTTATTACTAATCCAATCAAATGCGTTATCCATAAGACCGCCATTGCAACCTTGGTCGTGTCCACCGTTGCGGAAATTGTCACAATCAACTAATTGTTGCTCTGAAAATGAAACGAGTTTACCATTCTTAACAAAATAAGCGCCTTCTAATGCTCCAGTAGTTGAGAAACTCCAACAGGAACCACATTGCCCTTGGTTTTTCACTGGAGTTACTGCACCAGCTTGCACCCAGTTAACTGAATCTGCAATGAAATTTTTAGTTATCCACATGACACTTCCGAAGCGTTTAGTCTTGCCAACTTCAGGCGAATATCCCAAAAACGTCTTATAATCAGAGGAATTCATCGCAGAGAATTGATTATGCCCAAGGGTATGTGAAGCATTATTTGAATTGTGATCATGGATGAAATTATCATTATCTGCCCATTTTTCAAACATACTCATATACATATGATTATCATCTACAGTGACTTTATATTCATCCAGCCAAGAATCAAAACGATCACCTAAATGGACACTAGTGACAACTGGAATCAATGCAAAAATACTAAATAACTTCATTTTATCTATACAATATATAAATAAAATCTTTCTAAATACATTTCTTATACAATATATCGGATGGAGTATTTACTCTCCACTACAGCTATATTAAAAACCGATATATAGATACATGTTACCATTGTTCCAATTCGTTCACTGAAATAGGTGTAAAACAAACATGAGCTTCCCAGAAGTATCTACAAAACGCCCATTTGAAATCAACTTTATCCGAGTAATGTTCCTTATATTTGCCCAATAAAAACGTGCGTGTTTTTTCAGGAAGAAGGTCAAATTGTGCCATCGGGAGAACATATGCAAGTTGGACATTAGAAGTAAATGGACCACGATAATTAGATATAAAAGTAGTGTCAAAATCAGGAATATAAGATTGTAAATCTACAAGTAATGGTGGATAATGATATTCGTAACTCCATCGCCAGTCTGGGCAATCACCACTATAATATTTAAAGACCCACTCTAATCCTTCGAGATAATTAGTACATATAGATTTCGGTTTGCGTTCCATATGTAAGAGTGATCTGTAATATCGATCTTCCCATGATTTCTCACTGGGACATATATATTTTTCCTCGGGTCTGTAAATAATAGGTATATTCAATAATGCATTTTCTTTGTCGTCTTTAGTCTCGGTTCTCCATATTCGTTTATCGTGTTTATCACGCACTGTATATTCATTCATCAAAAATATGTGTTCGTTTTTAGCTAGTTCACGAATGAATATTCCAAAATATCTCCATTGTATTTTACCATTTGCGATGAAAAAACGGTCTTGAAATTTTCCTATATATTCTACATAAGTATTAATTAACGACGAAATTCCATGTGTGCGAATATTTAATGCTGGAAAATGCGGAAGAAAATCATTTCCTAATAAAAAACACATAAACACATAATCATAAATTCTGCGACGATCATAAAACCGACAGTTCATGTCCTTCAAAATGGATTCGCTAAGTAATCCCATATCGAGAACATAAGGTTCGTTTGAATCCTCAACCTGAATAGCACTCTTCATAAATTCGGGCGCCTCTCTGAAAATAAATCCGTTATTAAATAAATGACTGTGGAAAATAGCAAGCATAATTAAATCAGAATCTAGTCCATAAATCATGACATTTTCACTCAGATCTGGATTATCACGGATATGTTTAAAAATCTTATGTTCCCCTTCACCAGCTTCATTTGAACCAGATACAATCATTTTTTTCACATTATATTTTGCTTCTGTATTATTGAAAGCTTTATCCATATGAAATGATAATTCGTCCATGAATTTCGTCCCTGGAGTGATATTAGATGTAGACCACTCAGTTAGCTCAACCTTCGCCATAAAAGACGATTTGTAACGTCGTGTTTTTTGCTGATTCATCTTAGCAAATGGCGCGACACCATCAAACGCGATAATTACCGTATTTGATGGATTTATTTTCTTAATATACATTTCAATATTCAATATAACATGTTGAATAATTAACGACGTATCATCAGTATTTATGGTGCGAACTACATCATAAATAATTGAATTACAATCCATGTAAAGGTTATGGAATTGCGTTTTATGTTGTTTTAAATTACGGACAATATTTGGATATTTTTTTATAACCTGTGAAAAATAACTTGGAATTCCCATGTTCATTTAAACATCGTATTGTGTTTATATGATTTCATATAATTATTATAACGTTTTAATGGGATTGGGCGAAGTTCGGCGGGAATATGAGATAACGAAACTGAAATTTCCCTAAATTGTTCGTTATATCGTGAAACTTCTTCCAAATCTTTCAGTATTTCTCTACGTAAAAATTCCATATGCATATTATAATTTACTTCGTTGTATTTCATATATATAATCATGTCATCTTTATACAAGAGAATTTTAAAGGGAATTAGTGTATACTAAATGTAGTCGAATACTATAAACTTTATGCTCATGAAACGACGATTGCTTAATAAACTCTAGCAATCGGAGCAACAACTTGACACTCGTTCTCGTCAAGAGTATAATAATGAATAGGTCTGTACCTAATCTCAGTCTTATTAGTTGTTTCATTAAAGTATCCGATAGTATGTTTCATCCATTCCTTATCATCTCTATTTGGGTAATTCTCGTGAGCGTGGGCACCTCTAGATTCATGTCTCTTCTCAGCTGCATGCATAGTAGTGGCAGCACAAGCCAACAAATTTCTCAATTCAAGTGTCTCTACTAAATCAGTATTCCAAACCAAACTTTTGTCAGTAACACCAACATCCTTGAAAGAGTGAATAACGGCGTCAATCGCAATAACTCCCTCCTTCAAAACTTCAGAAGTTCTATAGACAGCAGCACTCTCCTGCATACATATTTGCATTTTCTCTCTAATACCTGCAGTAGGACTCTTACCTTCAGAATACCTTAATTTGTCAAGCACAGCTAAACTCTCCATACCCGCATTAGGAGGAAGAATAGGAATAGCGTCTCCGGGTTTAGAGATCATATTAATTCTATTCGCACAAGCTCTACCGAATACAACAATATCAAGTAAACTATTTGCCCCTAATCTATTCGCTCCGTGAACTGAAGCACAAGCTGCTTCCCCAGCAGCGAAAAGACCGGGAACCACTACATCAGCTATGAATTCACCTTTGTCATTAAACTCTGTTTTGATAACTTCTCCGTAATAATTTGTAGGGATTCCACCCATATTGTAATGAACAGTTGGTAAAACTGGAATAGGCTCCTTAGTGACATCAATTCCAGCAAAAATCGCTGCTGTCTCTGAAATACCAGGTAATCTTTCGGCTAAAAGAGTTGGTGGAAGGTGATCTAGATGTAAATAACAATGATCTTTCTTAGGTCCAACCCCTCTCCCTTCTCTAATCTCCATAGTCATAGCTCTACTAACAACATCTCTACTAGCAAGATCCTTAGCAGAAGGTGCATACCGTTCCATAAATCGTTCTCCTTCACTATTCCTCAAAATACCTCCTTCGCCTCTGCATCCTTCAGTTATTAAGCATCCTGCACCGTAAATGCCTGTTGGATGAAATTGAACGAATTCTGGATCTTGATTTGCTAATCCTGCTCTCATAGCCATAGCATTACCATCACCTGTACAGGTATGAGCACTAGTACAACTAAAGTAAGCTCTTCCGTATCCTCCTGTCGCAAGTACTGTATTCTTTGAATTAATTCTGTGGATAGTTCCATCTTCCATATTAATACTAATAACACCAACACAAGAACCTTTATCCATGATTAAATCCATAGCGAAATACTCAATAAAATACGTTGTATCAAATGCTAAACTTCGACCATATAAAGTGTGTAACATTGCATGTCCTGTACGGTCAGCTGCACATGCACATCGGTGGGCTTGACCACCTTTACCGAAATTAAGGGATTGACCTCCGAATGCACGTTGGTATATTTTTCCTTCTTTTGTTCGTGAGAAGGGGAGACCGAATTCCTCAAGTTCAATAACTGCCGCGGGTGCTTCTTTACACATATAGTGGATTGCATCTTGATCACCCAACCAGTCACTACCTTTAACAGTATCATACATATGCCATCTCCAATCATCCTCACTCATATTACCAAGAGCTGCATTTACACCACCTTGAGCAGCAACTGTATGACTTCTAGTTGGAAATAATTTTGTTATACAAGCTGTGTTGAAACCGAATTCGGATAGACCCATTGCAGCTCGGAGACCAGCTCCTCCTGCTCCTACTACTAAGGCGTCATATTTGTGGTCGACAATGGTATAGTTACCCTTCATTTTGAGCAATGATGACAGAGATCTAGTTTGATAGGACCAAATCTTTCCAGATAATAATGGCGAATGTAACATTGAATTTAATCTATATATATGTGGAGAGGAAAAAGGTAGAAAACGTAAAGTCATTAGTTGTATGTATATAGATAATATATATGATTAGTATTTTATATATTATCTTAAACTTTATATTGAAAATATAATATTAAATTATTTATAATATACGATGTAAGCAGGATGGCGAAATGTGCATGATCCCTCTTGAATATCGTTACGATTATCACAAAACGGAAAATATACGGTTGATGTGTTATCTATACAATGGTTAAATGACGAACACACATTATAAAGAGCGGATGTGATCGACAATAATACAAACCCTAGATACAATCTAGAACATAATTTAAATTCTGGAGTAACAAACACCTTTCTAAAATCCTTATAAAATTCGGTTTGAAATGTTGAACAATCTCGATTACATATTTTATAGTTATCATCATTTTCTTTCGTACTTTCATTCTCACTTTCGTTTTCATTTTCACTTTCACTTTCTTTCTCACTTTCACTTTCGTTTTCATTTTCACTTTCTTTCTCACTTTCGTTTTCATTTTCACTTTCTTTCTCACTTTCGTTTTCATTTTCACTTTCTTTCTCACTTTCGTTTTCATTTTCACTTTCTTTCTCACTTTCTTTCTTACTTTCACTTTCACCCTTTGTTTCATCGCTTATCTCTTTTTTTATTTCCTCTTTACTATCGACATTACCATATATTAAACGCTTTACAAAAAACACAGTCATATATTTTATATAACCAAAAAGTATTTATATCAATTTAATATAAATACTTTTCGGACACATTTGTAATAAATCTAAATAAAATATCCAATATTATATAAAATGGTAAAAAATAATGCAAAATCTATACTTATGGTGAAAAACGAGTTAGTAAATGATACTGACCAGACAAAATTAATAGAATTAATAAAGATTCGTCTTTATCGTGCGAGGGAAATTATAACAGATACGATAATTTCTGTACAATTATATAGAAAATACAATATATTTAGTAATACTGAAGTAAATATATGTATAACATCACTCAGAGAATTACATAATAAAACTATTGAAATATGTGAAAATATTCAATCTAATCCAGTTGATACAACCATAGATGCCGTTCAATTAATTACGGATAAAATATCTGCTATTATATCTACATTCGGCACCAAATATGTCGATGATATGATTTACATGACACTGGGGTCTAGTTTCGTAGAGTATATCGGAGAACCTGAACTAGTTGCAAAGTTTAATTTAATACGAAAATACATCAAGCCAATCGGATTCAAAACTATCACTACAAAAAATGACAATACAAACAACACAAAAACAATATGTATCAACAAAATTACGGATACAATAATTCAAATTGAAAACGCATCACAATTTGAATGTTTTGATTATGATAGTAACTCATCTTCGTTTCATCAAAAAGTATGGGGTATTAAGGTAATTTTTCACAGTGAATGTTCCAAGAAAACAATCATACTCTCTGGTATTGTGGACGAACTGAATCTAGATCTATTGGATAATATATACGTAAATACACGAAAAAACCAAATTTTAAGATATAATACTAGTTGTAATTTAGATGTTTTACAGCGACAAATTGACACGATGACATTGAAGGATATATTAATACATGGAGATGAAGACATAAGGAAAAAAAATGCGGCAATATGCGCGTTAGCTTCTATGACAAAAACGGATAAATTAGATAAAACCATTAAAAAATTTACATCATCTGAAATATTTGAACAACGAAATATATTAATCGATCTCTTGACATATGGCGACGATGACGAATTAAAATACATATCATATCTATTATATGATGTTATAACCGTATCAAATTTAGACTCAAATGAACAGGCTATGATTTACGATAGTTTTCCATGGGATGTCAAGAGATATTTCAAAGACGCTATGAAACATACAATGAATTATACGCATAAAATAACTAATAAATATGGGTTAAATCGTGTATCATTAGAGCAACAGGTGTATGCGATGCGTGCACCTGAACTTGTAAAAGATAAGGCAATGGCAAAGTTGAAGGAGATAAGAAATAAATCCGACGATTCGAATATTAAAGTGAAACAATATTTGGAAGGTATTTTAAAAATCCCATTCAATATATCTAGAGAAGAACCAATATTAAAGTGCACAAAATTATTAAATGTTGTCTTTAAGAATCTAATTGAGATTGCAAAACCGTTATTAAATATACCTATAAAGGCAACTTATACAAATGCGGAAATATATAGTTATATATCCAACATAGAAACTGAAATATTGGAATGTTTGAAAAATATATTATTAACCGTCGAGTGTATAACAAAATCCCAAATAAACAAAATTATAGAATATATAAATAAAAATGAAATCAAATGGTATAAATTGAAAACTAAACATGAAAAAATCAATGAAATTAAAAAATTCATTGAAACATCCAATATTAACGATAAAATCGAGATTCATACGATTATCAAAGAAGATGGGGTAAATCTAAAGAATATAAACAAATATATTACAGAAATAAAATCGGGATTGATAGAATTCCATAAATTATTTAAAGAGATAGACGATACCTTCGATAGATCGATTTATGGTCAGACACATGCGAAAACACAATTGAAAAAAATAATAGCTCAGTGGATAACTGGAGAACAAAAAGGATATTGTTTTGGGTTTGAAGGTTCTCCTGGAATAGGAAAAACATCATTGGCAAAATATGGACTAGCAAAATGTTTAATAGATGAAGATGGAACAACTAGACCATTTACGTTCATAGCCCTCGGTGGTTCTTGCAATGGTTCTACATTAGAAGGACACGGATATACATATTTAAATTCTACATGGGGTGCAATATCGACTGCTTTGATGGACGCAGAATGTAAAAATTTAATAATATATTTCGACGAAGTTGACAAGATATCAAAGGAACATGGGAGTGAAATAAATGGGATATTGACCCATTTGACAGATACAACACAAAACGACTCCTTCCAAGACCGTTTTTTCAGTGGTATTCCGTTAGATTTATCCAAAGCCCTATTTATATTCTCATACAATGACCCTGAATCAATAGACAAGGTATTATTAGACCGAATCCATCGTATTAAATTTGACAATCTAACCATAGAAGAAAAGATTGTGATAGCAAGAGATTATGTAATACCAGATCTAACAAAAAATATGGGATTGTCTGAAACAGTTGTTATATCGGATGAGATAATACAACATATAATCGTATTATTTACTATGGAGCCAGGGGTTCGTAAATTAAAGGAAATATTATTTGATTTATACGGAGCAATTAATTTAGAATTACTTCAAAAGTCAGATATAGAAATACCGATAGTTGTTACGGCGAAATATATAGACAAATATCTACACAAATACAGAAAAATTACAGAGCATACAATACATAAGAGTCCAATGATCGGAATTATGAACGGATTATATGCAAACTCTCATGGTAATGGTGGAATCATACAGATTGAAGCTTCGTTTTTTCCAACAACGGTATTTCTAGATTTAAAATTAACTGGATTACAGGGAAATGTAATGAAAGAGAGTATGAACGTAGCAAAAACACTTGCATGGTCTCTATGTTCTCCTGAACTACAAAATAAAATGATAATAGATTTCGAAACAAATAAGAATAAGAACACTGGTATACATATCCATTGTCCCGAGGGCGCAGTTGATAAAGATGGACCATCAGCAGGTGTTGCATCTACAACAGCAATGTATAGTTTATTTACTCAACGCCCTATATCCAATACTGTTGCAATAACTGGGGAGATCGATTTACGAGGGAATGTAATGCCTATCGGTGGATTGGAATATAAGATTATTGGAGGGATACGCGCAGGAATAAAAACATTTTTGTATCCAAAGGACAATAATAAGGATTTCATCGAATTTAAGGAAAAACATACAACCGACATTGATATTAAGTTCATAGAGATATCTAATATTCACGAAGTATTCACACACGTTTTTATCTAGTTATAAATTATATGTCTGGAATTAACGTTATTTCATTATCTTATTTATTCTCAAGATTGTCACCATTTATAATTGTGTCATATTTCGTATTACAATCACTCTTTAATCAGAATCTGAAAGGGATATTTTATGTGGCTGGTGTGTTACTAACTTGTTTTATAAGTTTTCTATTTATTGGTGAAAATACTGACAAAAATGTAACCAATCCAGTTTGTAACGCAATCGAAGGAATGCCGGACATGCCTATAGGACAGACAATTTTAGGATTTACATTTTCATATTTATCTTATATTATTATTAAACATAATTTAGCAACTACTAATACAGGGACATTTATAATATTTCCAATATTGATAATATCTGACCTCATATGGAATATAACGAACGAATGTGCGAAACCACTTATATTGTTAGGTTCGCTTGCTATTGGTACTATGGCAGGAATATCATGGGGTATGATAATAGATCGAGTTGATCCAGAACTCCAGTTCTTTAACGGTATAGGAAACAAAGAAATATGCAAACGCCCCTCATCTACGTTATATAAATGTAGTCTTATATAAAAACGCCTAATCTTGAAAAAAAATACGTTGAATATATTATTTTCAAGAATTTTTACATAAAATGGTTTTTATTATTATTAAACCATTCAATTATTTTTTTTGATAATTGTTTTCTGAATAAGTCATCCGCAATCATACCTGGTGCACGATAACTATCCGTAAAATGGTATATGAAATGCGTGAATATTTTACCTATATTGGCAAGTGAATATTTTACATCAAGATCTTCCAAAGAAAATAATGGGTAATTTTTACGAGAATTTATAATATTATGAAATGTAAATAACATCATCTTCAATTCATCTTTCGATGAAATTATACTGAAGTTAATAGAGTCCAAATGCATTTTTGCATGTTTAGCGCATAAAGGACATGGTAAATTCACACATATATTATAAATATGTTGTAATAACTCGCCGCGAATGATTGCGAAACTTTCAGGTTTGACTTTTTCAGCAATTGTATGTAAAAAAAACCACGTAGGTTCTCCCCAAGTCATTTTTTTTCTTTCTGGCTCTCTCGGATATAATACTGGTTGCATCGGTGCAATTGTTTTTATAATTGGTATTCGGAAAACCATAGGCATAACTACATTACCATTACCACTATTTATCGACAGTATTCTTCTATTTCTTCCGAACATTCTTTTTATATCTACAATATATTTTGTATTTCCATTAAAAGTGCTAAATAATATAAATGTATATGTATAAGTATCTATAATGGACTCAAAGGAAGAATTAATTAAATCGATCCAAGTATGGGTAAGATTGGATAACGAGATACGCAAATTGAAAAAGGAAGAACAATCACGTAAAGATGAACAGAAAAAGATTTCACTGAATCTAATTGATATTATGCGTAAAAATGATATCGATCAGGTTGATATAAACAACGGGAAATTAATTTATTCAAAAAAAAATGTGAAAAAACCTATAACCAAAAAAAATCTACTAAGTATACTATCTAAATTTTATAAGGGTGATATATCAAAGGCTACTGAAATAAATGACTTTATAATCGGCAATCGCGAAGAGGTTGTAGTAGAATCTATTGTTCGTAAAATTAAAGAAGTATAATAACAATTATCCTGTATCTAACTAGTATTCAACAATGAAATCATACCATTTTTATATGTAGCAATAATCGTAGGATTCTCACCACCCTTTAAAATATCTTCTGTGCTATATACATTATTAAATTTATCTATATGGTAAATAATTCCATCAATATCCTCAGCTCGAATTTCTAAATTGTGTTTGGTTATTAATGTTGGTTGTTCATCCTCAGTTCCCATTAGTCCATGTGGCGCGCCTTTTGAATGTGTTCCGCAAAATTCACAATCTGTTTTTCTTCTGCGAGTACACTGTTCCCCATTTGCACGCTTTGCATTGCAACGATTAGTTCCAGGAATAGAATTTTTCACACGTTTACGTTTAGTTAAATCGTCTTTTAACAATGTCAATCGCTCATAATCGTATATGAACTGCATTATCTCATGTGCGTCAGAATCCTTAATGCATTGCTCTTTAATTTTATCGCGGATGTCATCTTTGAACTGCACAATATACGTCTCAATCTTTTTATTTAGTCTTTTATCCATTATTGTTATTAATTAGAGTATAATACATTAATAACAATCAATTTCAATTTTCAACGAATCCCATCTAATATCTCGTGATTTTCTACATCCATCACATGGAATCGCATATTTATTTTCCACCATCCATTCATTTACATGAATATTATCAATATATACGTTTGCTGATAAACGTCCATATTTTTCCACAGATATATTTAGTAATTTCACATCCTTATCTAAAATAAGTGCACTTAGTTTATCCCTTGCTCATTTTGCGAGTGCAATATCATGTACACTTACTACGTCGATCCCAGGTGAATTAACACCCAAAAGACAGACCGGTAATATATATGTAGAGAAGTCTCTCATATCAACAGTTATCGTATTACCATCACACACATTTATAACTTTACCGTAAATTACTTCAGGTATAAATGGATGTGGTTCTATATTACACCTTCGCACATTTAAAATGGGACAAAAATCCGTATATAATATAATAAAAATAACATAAATATTTTTTCATTATCCATTATAATAACATAATGGATAATGAAAAAATAATAAAAGAATTAACAGAAAAAAATGCTAAATTAGAAGATGAATTACAGTTAACTAAAGAACATCTTAAAAAATACACAGCACCAACAAGTAGTAAAGTATATTATGAAAAACATAAAGATTTAGTAAAACAAAGAGTAAAAAAATGTAGGGAAAATACAATATACAAATCTACTCCAGAACAAAGAAAAGAATATAACAAACAGGCATATTTACGGAAAAAAGAAAAACTTCAAAAAGAATTAGAGGAAAACAAAACGGATGGGATTGTTTAGGAATAAGTTGTTAATAATATAATTAACAACTTAAAAATAAAATCTTTAGTAATAGTATAGGAGAATGGAAAAACCAAAAGAGAAACCACCTGAGTTTTTCAAATCTGTCAAAACTTCGCTGAAAAGCATTCTGAAACACCCTGAAATCAACTCACCCAAAATTAACGATGTTGTTATTAAGGCGCATCAAATTGTCATACATACTTTACAATTTTTAAAATTATATATGCTTCATTATTACGATACATCTCGTATATTACCTACGATGGATAAAGTGTTGATTTTGAATGTAATGAAAATTGTTTGTGGAGAAAAACATACCAATATGGGGAAACCACCTAAAAAAGAAACGATTGAACTTAAGGAAAAACTTACTAATTTTTACAACAAGCATTACAAACCATACACGCAAACAGAACAATTGGATTACGAATATATGAGTAATGTGCTTTCTTATTTATGCGAAGACATACAAACTATGTATGAAAATAACATACAATTACATTATGTGGATTATGTGGAACGATTTGTGAATGTGGTTTGGAAGAAGAAAATGATAGTTGAGAAGATACGAATAATTTTCACTACCAAGAAGGAAAGGGAAACGAAAATTAGAAAATTAGAAAGTGATTTGCGAAAGATTAAGAATGATTTGTTGAATGTGGATACAGTTGCCTTAACTTCTCATTCATGTTATCACAAATGGATTACCGAGCAAAAAAAACTTATACTTCCCAACAAAGAGAAGTTCCAAAAACAAAGTATCTATTATGATTTGAAATGTAGTCCTATGGATTATTTCCCTTGTATGATTGCTATGATGCGCAAAGTGGAAAATGAATTGGAAACCATCAGTAATGTATTTCCTTTACGAAGCAGTATTGCTCCTGGTTATATTCGGTTGGATACGATTACATTAGTATATTTGCTTATGCGAAAAGAACAAGGAAAGAAAAGTGATTACAGCAATCAAGGCAATACCAAAAAACACGAAAACAAGATATGGAAGTTCTTTTTTCGCACAGAAAAGAAAGTGTTTCGTAAAAATCCATATTCGTTTCATCATATGATTTCTACTGATGGAGTTGGTGTTTCTGTATTATTTATACGAGATGATTTAGTAGGAAAGCGATTACCTAATGCGAAAAAAGGTGTTTCCAAAGAAATGTATATTGATGAATTGAATGATTACTCTGCTTTACAAAATATGAAAATTGTTGGAATAGACCCAGGTAAAGAAGATTTGATTTATTGCGTGGATGATGCTTCCAAAGACGCAAATGTATTTCGGTATTCTCAAAATAAACGAAGGAAGGAAACCAAAATGAAAAAATACAAAAATATTATGTTAGGAATGAAAACTAAAAAAATACAAGGTAAAAGTGTTATTGAATATGAAACGGAATTGTCCGCATATAACCGTAAGACGCTTCAAATAGATAAATTCAAAGAATATATTAGAGAAAAAAACCGAATAAATAACATATTGTTTGGTTTTTATGAGAAACAATTGTTTCGTAAATTGAAATTTGGAAGACATATCAACAGTAAACGCAACGAACAAAAAATAATAAGTAATTTTAGGAAAATGTATGGAAATCCAGAGGAAGTTGTTATTTGTATTGGTGATTGGGAACAGAGAAAACAAATGAAATATAAAGAACCTACTTTAGGAAAAGGAATGCGAACATTGTTCCGTAAAAATAATTATAAAGTGTTTTTGGTGGATGAGTTTAGAACCAGTTGTCGTTGTTCCAGATGCGAAGGAATATGTGAGAAGTTCATGGTAAGGAAAAACCCAAAACCCAAACCAAAGAGTAAAATTCCTGGTACAGAAATAAAATATGATGAAATGCGGTTGGTTCACGGGCTACTACGCTGTAAAAGCGGTTGTGGGACGTGGAATAGAGACCGTAATGGTTCATCTAACATCTACAAGATAGCATATCAGGCAATCCATAAATTGGAAAGACCAGATTATCTTTGTAGAACAACAAGTAACCAAAACACTTCAACGAGTGTTTACAAACAAAATATACATATGGTTTGAAAAAACCCAAACTTCGTTCATTTTTTATGTGGATTTTTGTCCCATTTTAAATGTGCAAAGGTGTATACGTTTTACGTCCACGAAATAACTTTGTCCATGTCAAAAAATACAAAATATTTATCATTTCTCTAAAATACATGTATACATTTTTTTTTTTGCGTAAATAAAACTGAATAATTATCAATTTATAAAATATAATATGGAGGTAAGTATTCTTATATGTACAATACCTAGTAGAAATGATATGTTTGTTAAATTATATCAACGATTAAATATTCTTAAAAATACAGCCGATATCGAAGTTGAAATATTATATGATGAAACGTTGGATATAACAATTGGTGAAAAAAGAAACAGGTTATTGGCGCGGGCTAATGGTAAATACTGTTGTTTTGTAGACGATGATGATAATGTAGGCGATAAGTATTTTACTACATATGAAGATGCAATTAAATCTAATATTGATTTCGACTGTGTCAAATTAATCGGTTATTATTTTTTTAACGGGGAATTCATTAAACCATTTACACATTCACTAGACTATAATGATTGGTTTCAGGATGAAAAAGGGTTTTACCGTTGTCCTAATCATTTAAATTTGATAAAAACCGATATATGCTTACATATTGGATACAAAAATATAAATGTTGGAGAAGATGCCGATTTTTCTAGACGATTATTTGAAAGTGGTCTTATTAAAACTGAATATAACCATGATAATATACTATATATCTATTACAAGGTTAGTTCGAAACAACCTATAAAAAAAATGTCAATGTTCTTGTGATGAAATATATATATATATCTTAAAATAAAAAAAATAGATATATATATATATTTTACGATAAATAAGAAGCAATTAGAACATTCCACCGATCTTTTTGAATATATCCTGTGCGTCTACACATACCGATCGTAGACGTTGTTTCACTACGGTTTTATCTGATGGTGTGTTAAACGCAATTCGCACAGTGCTGGTAACGTCATGCGGATGAAACTTCTTAAATCCGCAGAATGATAAACTTTTATCGCCTTGATAATGCTTTTCATACAATATATATTCTAAAACCTTACCCACTGTATAATCCTCATTATTCAATATAATATCGTAACAATGGTCCATTGTAGTTTCGCTCGTAAGGATTTCAACAATGTCCGAATCTATTTCATTAATAAGTGTATCAAATTTCCCAACAAGTATCTTATTTGCCATTTTTAATATGTCATTATTTTCGTACATTCCAATCGTTTGTATTACAAAATCAAAACTATCTGGAACATATTGTCTCTGTGCGTCCAATATATAGAAATTACGCTTCTGAAATGCAATATCACTACTTGGTGTATCTTGCGACTTCAACTTACCTTCCTCTGTGTCCCATTGTTCTTTAATCTTGCTAATGTCTGGTGTATTACCATATGCACATTTAGAAACCACGTTAAACGAGCTTTCGTCTCTTGCAGTATGGATTGAAAACTCAGCGGTTAATTTTAATCTTTCTCCTGGAATATTATCACTCACCTTTGGACGTAATCTACCGAAATCAATGTAATAATTTGTTTTCTTATTCGGAGGAAATATTTTCTTAGTTTCCTCTTTAGTGAGATAATTTCCCGTAGTCTTATTCTTTATCTTAAAATGCTCTGTTGTAACATACATAACAGTATCACTATCGTTATTCTCGTCCACTTCTAATATATATTTATTTGGGAGAACATCCAGTTCATCCAACTTCATATAAACTGGAATACAACTCAATCTCTGTTTCATTATCTCATTATGTAATCTAGATGTATTATCTGTTATAGAACATTGGTTGTCCTGATACGTTTCTGTCTTAAATACTACTGTCGGAATTTCCGATAATATAATTCTACGAACTGCGTTTGCTAAACTCACATTCACTCCACTTAGAGTAAATCTCAATACGCTGCCTGTCTCTTGTATATTAGTAACTGATGGATTCATTATTTGTGTATTTATCTATATAACTACATGATAAATATTTAAATCAATTTTTGTAAATAAATCTTTTTATTTACAGATATCATAATATATTTCATACAATACAATTATCTATAACTTAGACCATTTATATTTCGGAAAATCTTGTAAAAATGGTGCCCAATGTTTATACTCGGGATGTTTCTTGATGTGTTCTTTTGCACTAAATTTTCTACCGCATGCAGAACCAAATATACCATAAAACTCCATATTTAATGCCATCTCGGTGTCAACTACCTTTGCATCAGTGCACCCTATCGGTTGAAACTTTGACTGTATATCGGATTCTGAATGTTTACATATTGTTCTAGATGTCATTTCAATACGAGCGAGGTGTGTATCATAATGGTCGCTTATGATTTCTTTCGCGTTTTGTATGTTGATTGTTCCTATATATTTTTCATTCAATAAATAATTTAACCTATTGTTTCTAGCACCGACACTAGTAGAATCATTTGTATGGTCGTCATCATTTGTTTCAATATTTCTTATTTTAGGATCCATTACTGAATTCATACCATAGAAAACACCATTTTTTGTTTTCTGTATACTATGTATATTCAATCCTAATTCCAGTATCATAATCTCGTTTGAAATTATATCTCCGAATAACCACGAACATGCATAATCACCTGCGTTGCGAGTTAACATGATTTCACTACACTCGTCTAGAGTTTTCGCGTATTGCATAACATTGCGTATCCTACAAAAATATGGGTCTCCGTTTTCGAAATCTGGTTCATAATTTATCTTTGATATAGTAGTTTCACACCCAATAATACCACTCGAACATAAAAACCAATCTGCTGAACTGGCTATATATCCTGGAGATGTCTGCATTACAAATGAATGTCCATCTGTAGGTTCGACATACAGGATAATATTCAAAAACGAACCAGATACAAAATCTGAATGAGTATTATGCGCCATCACGATATTACCAGATTCAGTTGCCGATCCAGTGGCAATAAATGCACTGCATCTGTTAGGTGCTAGATCATTCGGATATATAGACATTACTGAGTTCCATGCAATCAGTAATGCGACTGAAATATTAACTCCTGTAGAACGAGCCCCAGCCGATATACCACGCAATTCTTTATAAAATTCAGGGTATCTATTTTTCACAATTGGATAAATTTCGTCTTTAGATCGTTTCATATATGCATGAACATCCATTTTTAAAAATTCACGTATCATGAATGATAATATACGTTTTACCATTCGGAGTTCTTTTGCAAGAAGAAATCCGTGAGTGAATCCACGTTCGTATGGGTCGCCACGTATCCGTATCTTTTTCCATCCTTCAATCATTTCACCTTTTATTTTATTCTTGCGTGTGTATCTCATATGTATCTATATTCCTATCATAAAAAAATACGATAGGAATATATATTTATGTCATACGATTCGAGAACATTACCATACTAAGTAATATAAACATTAAAATGAATGGAATGAGAACGATAAACCAGGCAATCCCAGATGCTCCCGAATTACACATGAGATTTAAGATCCAAGTCCAGAATAATATATATACGAGCTTGATTACAAACACCATGTTTGTATTTGGCACGTTACATTCGTGAACCCCTAAACAATAAGTATGTACGTTTCCATAATTTTGGAATGCTACCGTGATCAAAAATATTATTGATATCGCGAAATATATCGATGCTGGAGTGCATAATTGTCTAAATCCTATCATTTATAGTATATATGATAGGATAGAAAAAAATACTATATAGTTGGTACGAGATGAGGGAATACATTTGAAGCAGGTTGTCGAGTAATGTCGTTGCCTATATTCGTATCTAATAATACATTTAGATTATTCGGGTCTAATACTGGACCTAATGATGTGATACCACCACCCGAACGTTTTCGTTTACTACCACCTTTTAATTGAGTATTTAGATAATTCGGATTAGAATTATATGGATAATAATAATCTTTTGAGAGAACCTCTAAATAAGCACTACCACCGAGCATCGGTGACTTTTTGTATATATATCCACCTCTCTTCTTTTTTGTTTTACCCGACTTGTTCTTTCGCCTACGCGTATTTGTTTTACGAACCATTGTATATATACAGCTAATATTTTTTATTCAATATCGACATGTGTCAACATATGCCTTCTACAGCATGGATTATTAAGACCTAAGTCGTCTAGAACAATGCCCTCTGGAGTCTTATCAATATTATTCTTTGTTAAATACGTAATTTTATCAATTTGGACTCCATCTCTTAATTTATGTTTACGCACTTGTTGTTGGAAATATCTATATTTATCAGCCAATACCTCACCGCATGTAAAGCATTTTACTGGAATAATCATTGTTGTATTGTTATAACATATGTTTATATTATTTTTTTTGTTTTCAATTTTACATAATATATTATATTATTGTATAGCTGTAAATGACTTATTTTACGACAGATAGGATAATAATATTATGTTTGTTAGCGATAATTGGTTTAGCAAATATCGCTAATAGAAACATTGATGGATTTACAAATAAAACGATAACATATTCCGAATATTTGCTACAAATTGAACCTATTAAGAAACAGATCATCTATTTTAAAGGAAAGAATAAGATAACTACTGAAAAAGAAACTGAATTATTAGAACGTCTTACGAAGACTGATATAGTAAACATGCGTCTCAAAAAAACCGATATAGATATACAAGCGGATATAGATATTATATTAAATGACCTAATAAATATTGTCGGTAACGAAACCTACGTTGACGAAGCATCTAAAATACAGACAGAATTATATGGTAGAGATACTAATAAAATGTTATTATTAGACAATATCGAATTTTTTAGTAAAATTGGAGATATATCCCCAGCCGAATCATCTATTTTGTATGCAAAAATATGGGCGACTCGAAAAGATGATACATATGGTTTTGCTGAAATACAATCTAGGATTGACAATATACGTATACCCGATTATGCACTAAAAACTAGAATTCTAAAGGAAATTGAATATTTCCGAAATAATATAGACCCGAATACTAATAAACCAGATTTACTTGAACCAAAGGTAGCCGAAATATACGCAAAAATATACGCTGACCATAGTACAATTGGATTGAATCGCATATTAAATGATTATTTAGAGAAAATCCCAGACTATAAGACAAAAATCGCTGGAACAATAACACCAACAAAACCTATGCAAACGCCATATGTCTCAGACGTAGCTGATATTACTTATCACGAAAGCGCAGAAGACCTACGCGCTCGCGATAAAACCGTGATTTCCGTGAAAGATGCATCAGGTAACATGATTACTCTACCATGGGACAAAGCCGTGACAAATACATCTAAATATAATGATTCAACTTACTTCAGATTCAGTCCGTCTCCATACGTTCCAGATTATGAAGATTCTATATTTTTAAGTCGTTTAACAGGATACAATGAAAAAAATGCCATATTGACCGATTATGCAACTGGCTTACCACCACCACCAGGTGGGTTCTGTAGTGCCAATAAAGACAATAAAATAGAAATAGAAACACAATGCGGTAAAATAGGAACCGATGCATGTGCTTCTACGTCCTGTTGCGTTCTCTTAGGTGGTTCGAGGTGTGTCGCTGGTGATGCAACTGGTCCTACAAATAAATCTAATTATAATGATATTAGTATATTGAATCCTGGTTATTACTATTATCGAGGTAAATGTTATGGAAATTGTATGTAAGATGAATTATTTAAGGTAATATGTATATCATACCCGATGTATACTATCAGATGATTCGGGTTCGTCTATAATTCGAATATAGAATACATTTATCTCAGTTGGATGACAATATTCGATTAATAATTGACCAGTTTGTATTTCAACTGGCTCGTGTTGCTCGGAATAACCGTGATATTCGGGTATTTGTAATCGGGGACCAGGCACTATATGATATGTATTTGGAATACCAAAATCGACTGATATATTATCGCGGATTTTATAGAAGAAATACTCAGTTGTCCAGTGATCGGGTGCCTCATATCGAATGGATTTTGCGGTATAACAAATTTTAAAAACGAATTGTATCATATTGACTTTAACAAATCAATACGATAATCATTCAATTTTTGTAGGTTTACTCCTATAAAACATAACCTATTATTACTTATTTTAGATTTCCAATTGTATAGGTGGTCTATACTCTTGTTCGTTCCTTGTTATCTATAGTGGTTTCCCTAGCTACGACATGAATGACCTTAGGATAGTAAACTTCACGTTCATTTCCTGCGAGTGTATTGCGATGAATATCCAAACATTTCTGGGAGAAATCAGAATTACAATCTTTATAATCTGGGTTCTCTTGTTTCCATTCTGCTAACTTTCCCATGCTTCTATAAGAGACGGTTTGTATGGCTTTTTGTAGTTTATCGTCGTCTTGTTGTTTCGTCCATGTATTCTCGTCTTTGATATACATGGTCTCTCTTTTCGCGTCAGTACAATGAATCGGACGCTCATTGATTCCTATTTGTTTCAAATTGTCCAGAAAAATCTTGGAAATACCATTTACAAACCCTAATTGGGCATTGTTCTCTAGGTCCTGATAGGATATCTGAATATTCTTTATAAAATCCGAGAAGTTGATTGCGTCCTTACATGTTTCGTTGAGAAATACGTTGATATTGAATCGCTGATTGTTATTTACAGTATGCTTAGTATTTGCGATTTCTATTACATGTTTTTGTAACTCTTGATTTTGTTGCATCAGTTCCTGTGTAATTTGTTTAGATTCATTATTCTGTTTTGTCAGCTGAGTTGTATTGTGAAGTAACTCTTTCACCAAACCAGAAAGAGTATATGTGTCATCTACTTTAGATTTTGTATTACATATTTTCGCGTGTTTCCATAAACCCGACCTATTTTTATATATTTTACCACACTCACATCGTATATTGTTTTGACTATTGTTGGTTTCCGTTTGGTTTCCAGATAATATCTTATGTTTTATTGTGTTAAAATGTTGATCTAGATATTGTTTCTTACTGCATCTATAATCACATGAGCTACAATGAAATATATTGTTTATTTTTATGTTTAATTTGGTTTCCATTTATTATACTATTCGGAAACATAATATTTTATCTCTAAATGATTTTTTCGATTCAAAAAAATCATTATGCAGTTAGTTTTTCTTATATTTGGTTTTCGATTTACATCATAATTCTCAAGATTGGTTTTTCAGAACCATGCTTTTACTTTTTGGACATTCTGAGAATATAACAGCCTATTTAGTATTTTAACTACTTATTGATTTCCCTACTTAAAGAATGATATACGCAATTTCCTTTTGTTGTCTATCTGATAAATACCTCATATTTTAAAAAACACACATCATACATCGTTTGCTACTATTCTGGTTTCCATTTTGTTTCCAAATAGTGCGATTTATATTATGGTGTTAAATTATTTACGTATATATATATTTATGCTGTGTATACAATAACAATTATTATAATTTGATTTATTTACTGATTTATACTTTTTTTGGTTTCCATTTTGGAAACCAAATAGTTTGTCCAAAAATGATTTTCTAGATTCAAATTTGTTTTTTATGCTGCGAATATTTCTTACATTTATTTGTAATTTAGAGCATTATGATGTAAATTGATTTTTATCGATATTTTCTGGTCATGCTTTTGCTTTTTGGACATTATGAGAATGTCCAAAAAATATTACAACCTATTAATAATGATTCAATTTTAACACTTATATGACTTATTGATTTTCCTACTTAAAGAATGATATACGAAAATTCCTTTTGTTGTCTATCTGATAAAAAATGCGTCATATTTACAATTATTATACAAAACACACATCATACATCGTTTGTTACTATTCTGGTTTC
>Ga0208414_1001014_pt1 | contig 23344 bp, 15 predicted proteins | sample AntAceMetag02UKE_FD_184770 | JGI IMG/M metagenome (GOLD analysis project Ga0208414, IMG submission 184770) | Saline lake microbial communities from Ace Lake, Antarctica - Antarctic Ace Lake Metagenome 02UKE (SPAdes) (version 2) | ecosystem: Environmental > Aquatic > Non-marine Saline and... | reverse complement strand
CGCCTCCAAAATGACCAATGATGTCTCTAACAGTCGCACCTAATACCTTTCTTATTCCAAACTCATGTCGCCTTTCATCAGCGGTGAAAGCAGCCAAACCAAACAGTCCAAGACAGGAAATAAGTATTGCCAATATTGTAAACACCAAAACAGCGCTCGCATTCTGCTGCTCTTGCTGTAACTGCCCCTCGTAGTTTTGATCGAGATAGTAGTACTCAAAGGGTTCGGTAGTGAAACTAGACCAAATCTTTTCGACCTCAGGAATTGAGATTGCCTTAGTGTCTAATTGCGCAGCAAGGACACGATGTCTTTGAGGGGTATAGATGAACATGGCTGGCGCTATTTCATCCCGCAAACCAGCATAGTAGAAATCGTCTACCACGCCTATCACTGTCCAATATTCGCCAAATATTTCACCAATGGGATTGTCTAATCCCAAGGCCATCACTGCAGTTTTATTTAGAACCACCAACGAATCGTACTGCTGCTTATCTGGATTAAACCACGCTCCTTCAATTACTTCCAGGTCAAGCACCTTATCTAAATACTCGTCTGTATAGAAATGATCTAGGGTAAATGATGTTTCAGAGTTAAGCATGGTTGAAGTGGTAGCAGAAGTACCATCTGCTGGTAAGCGGTGGGTAAAACCTGCCTCCTTAACAGCCGAATTTCTTAAGAGTTCTTCGCGAAATGCAAACTTTGAATTCTTCAGCACTGGCATGTTTTTAATCACCAATACTTGGTCTTTGTTAAACCCAAGATCCATTTGACGCAAATGAGCTAATTGATTGTTGATAAAAATACTTCCAATGATCAGTGTAGTTGAAATAGCGAATTGCAATACGACTAAGCTGTTTCTGAGTGACTTGGCCGAAGCTAAATTCAACACGCGGCCTAACTTCATGCCTTTCAATAGTGGAATCATCTTAGCAGATGAAAGGAAGAATGCCGGATACATGCCAGATAAAAGTCCTAAGCCCAGTACAAAAAGCGACAGATACCCCAACAACATTGGGTATGAAATAAGTGAGACAACTATATCGCCATTCCAATAGGTATTCACCAAACGAATAAACAGTTCGGAAAGACCTGCACCCAATAAGGTTGAAACCAAGGTGATCAATACACTTTCTGCAAGAAAATAAGTAGTTAGTCTACCTCTACTAGCGCCTAACACCTTGCGAACACCAATCTCCTTCGTTCGATGTGAAGATTTCGCAGTCGTCAAATTCATAAAATTTATTGACGCTACAAAGAGGATGAAAATTGCAATAATAGCCAGCGTGACTCTCGACTGTCTGTCGCCATTCTGATAGATTTCAAATTGAACATTTGATTTGAGGTAAATATCACGAATGGGCTTAGCAACAAAGCTCACTTTATTCGTACTCGCTACCCATTCATCAAAAGGTAATTCCTGAGATGGATGTATAACGGGATACACCTCTTTCTCTGTCAACACCCTTAATTGATTATTCAATTGATCAATAGAGACGCCATTATTGAGTTTAACATAGGAGTATCCTCCGATACCATACCAACTAGTGGCTTTATACTGTTCTTGGAATATTCTGGTCAGAAGAATATCAAAGTCTAAGTGTGACTTAAGAACATTTGGCTTTACTATTCCAACTACATCAAAAGGGCCGAAATCAGGTAGTGTAATGGTCTTTCCAATCACATCAAGTGATCCAAATAACCGCTTGGCTGTATTTTCACTCAATACCACCTTGCGCTTTCCAGTTAATGCAGTTTCAGGATCCCCAACTAGGAACTCGTAGTTGAAAACCTTAAAGTAATTGCTATCAGCAGTGAAAGCTCTTTCAAGAACAAACCGCTGTTCATCAACTATCACCTTTGTATTACCGCCTAAATTGCTGAGTCTTGTTTGGGCTTCCACCTGAGGAAAGTCTCCCAATCTAAATTGCAGGTTTGAAGAAGTACTTGCTACAGTACCCATGCTCATAAACTCCTCCTCTATCCTGTAGATTCCTTCGTTAGCTGAAAACCCTTTCTCGTAAGCGTTTTCTTGAAATAGGTAGAGTGAAATCACTAAAAAGGATCCTATGCCTATGCTTAACCCCAAGATATTCAAGGTTGAAAGTAAAGGGTGCCTTCGAAAAGATCTAACAAGGGTTTTGAGGTAATTCAAAAACATTTTATTCGTCTCTTAAAGATGTGACTGGATTTGCAGTAGCAGCCCGCATTGATTTATAACCTGTAGTGAAAAGGGCAATCATCAATGAAGCCAGAATGGTAATTATGAAAATTACTGGACCAATAGATACACTATACTCATACCCTTGTAGCCAGAAATTCATCGCCAAATAACCGAGTGGTGCTGCGAAGAGAAATGCAACTCCAACAAGCTTGGCAAACTCTCCACTAAACCCGCTCACCAAGCTTGCGACTGACGCACCAAGCACCTTTCTAATTCCAATTTCCTTAGACTTCTGATTCGCCATAAAGGCCACTAGCCCATACAATCCTAGACAACCGATAAAAATGGCAATCCCAGCGAAGGCAGTCAAAGACTGTGACATCTTCTTCTCATTCTCATAGAATTGAGCAATGTCCTGGTCTACAAATGAGTAATCAAACTCATACTCCTCATGGAAGTCCAGCCAAATTTCTTCAAGAGCTGATACTATTTCTTCGGTACGTGCCGCGTTAATTTTAATACCTACTGTTTGGTTTTGACCGGCATCGGAAAACATTATCATAGGCTCAATAGCATCAGACAATGTTGTTGCATGGTAATCTTCAACCACCCCTACAATCGGGTACTTACGCCCCCAGACATCAACCGTCTCACCAATGGCAGATGCGGGATCATTAACACCAGCTTTAAGTAGAAAAGACTGATTTACTACGAATTGGCTCATGGTATCACTCTTAGTTACCCAATCACCTGCCAACAGGCGTAAACCATAAGTTTCTTCATATGCATCGTCTACCCTTTTGAATTGAACATCAATTTCTTGCCTTGTGGTATCATCGGTATAGTAAAAGGCATTGGTACCCATCACTGAACCTGAGAAAGGTGGATGAGAAGCTACTGAGGCTGATTTTACTCCTGGGATTTCAGCTATTCTTGATTTCCAAAGTTTTTGCTTTTCTAGATCATTTTCAGCCATTCTGAAAAACATGATATTCTCCTTCTCATACCCCATATCTACGGTATTGAAGTAATTCATTTGCCGAACCGCTACTATGGTTCCAAATATGAGTAGCTGACATAAGAAGAACTGGAACACGACCAAGCTTCTTCTTAAAGCCATGTTATTACCTCTACTATCCAAAGCACCTTTTAAGGCTAAAATTGGCTTGGCTCTTGAAAGAACAAATGCTGGATATAAGCCTGCCAACAAAGAAACAGCTACAAGAACACCAACTAGATAGAGCAAAAGAAATCCGTCACTCAACAATGAGAAGTTAATCTGAAGATCGAAAAACTCATTAATAACTAATGGGATAAGTCGTTCTGTGAGGGCAATAGAGACTATTAATGAAAGAAAAGTAATGGCAAAGGTCTCTCCTAAGAACCGAACGATTAGCTGCTTTCGACTACTACCCAACACTTTTCGCATACCCACTTCTTTCGCACGCTTAACCGCCATGGCTGTAGACATATTAATGAAATTGAAACAAGCGGTAACTATTAAGAAAATACCTATAGCCGCATAAGTCCAGAGCATTTGTTTGGAAGAACTTCTGCTAAACGTTCCGAAACGATCGTCAAAATGGTAATCAGAAAATGGAGAAAGTAAAAATGATCTTTCTTCACGCTCTTCTTTATCCCAATACTTTTCGACAAAATCAGGGAATTGAGGGTCAATATCAGCAGGCAGGGTTGCCTGATCTATCTCAACAAACAAAACATCGTTACTACTAATGCTTCCCCATTGGGTAAAGCTACTTTGAGCCCCTTTAGTCTCCATGGACATAAATAAGCCAAAAGGGAAGTCAGAATCCTTTCTTTGGTCCTCAACAATAGCCGTTATCAACAAGTCCTTATCCTTATTCAGTTTAATAGTTTTTCCAATGGCAGATTCATTGGGAAAATACTTAGCTGCAAGCGTCTCGCTAATTGCTGCCATATTCGGTTCTTTGAAAGAATTCTCTACTGCACCTTCGATGATCTTCCAATCGAACATTTCAAAGAAACTAGGTTGTACGTATACAAGCTCTGGTGACTCTTCATAATACTTTATCTCTCCATCATTTCCTTTAACAGAAATTAGACCATAGTTCTCATGAGAGATATGTGTAGAGTTGACCACCCCTACAATATCTTCCGCAACCGCTGCTTGCATGGGCAGTGGCACTCCTCCACCTGGGTATTCATTCCCATCAATATAATCGATGTGACCTACGCGATAAATACTATCAACTTTAGAATGGTATTGGTTAAAACTTAGCTCCTCCTTAACAATCATAAACATGACGAGGCTGCAAGTGATACCGAGGGTTAAACCCGAAATATTGATAAGCGTGAAAGTTCTGTTTCGAGCGAAATTTCTAAGTAGAATTTTAAGATAATTTTTGAGCATGATGTTGTTGTTTTGAACCTGACTTTGGGCTAATACAAATCATTCTATTCAATTTGAATGCCAACAATTTAAACCACTGTACATCAGATACTTGAAACAAACAAACGATTCTATTACGTATAAAACCGTTTGTTTTTATAACAGTAAAGTGTTTGTTTTTGATACAGTATCTATTCGCTTCGTAATGCGTCTACCGGATTGGCTGTGGCTGTCTTAAATGAACGGAGAGCAACTATCATTAGAATACTCATCATCGCAATAATCGCTACACCGATAAATGGAAATACCGATAGTTCAATGTGATATGCAAAATCATTCATCCAGCCAGAAACAGCATAGTAACTCATTGGGATTGATATCATCAGCGCCACAACAATGAGCCCTATGACTTCCTTGCTAAGTAATGATAGGATTTGAGCCACCGATGCACCAAGCACCTTGCGAATACCTATTTCCTTAATGCGCTGATCAAGCTTGTAGCTAATCAAACCTATCAGTCCAAGGATAGCCACAAACACAGATAGGCCAGTAAACAGCTTAATGGTTTGTCCAAGTTGTTTCTCCTTCTTAAAAAGCTGATCAAATTTTTTATCAAAGAAGTAATAGTCAAAAGGCGCATCGGAAAGGCCTGAATATGCACCCTCTATAGCTTTAACCGCTGTTTTTGGCTCACCTGAAAAGCTGACACTGATTTGTGATGCATAGTCTCTATAATATAACACTACAGGTCCAATGGCATTACTAAAGTTCTGAAAGTGAAAATCCTGAACAACACCTACTATTTCTACCTCACTACCATTAAAACCGGCATTGAACTTTCTGCCCAATACGTTCTCACCAAGCTCTTTAGCAAATGACTCATTGATAACCGCCACTGTTTGTTCATCGTCTATAGCAGCGTCAAAATTTCGGCCTTCAATCAACTCCATATTCATTGTAGGAATGAATTGATCATCTGTCAGTTTGTACTGAATCCTATGCGATTTTCCCTCTGGGCTTAGTTCCGTTATGCCACCAAGAGGCAATTGATTAATCATACTGAAGTGATTAAATGATACCGCCTGAACATTCGACTGTCTTAGTAATTCTTGTTTAAATGTTTCAGTGTTCTCGTCCTCATCTCCTAATTGCGATTTGCTATTATCTATCACTATAACCCTGTTCTTCTCGAAGCCTAAATCCTTTTCAAGGCTATACTGAAGTTGTTGCTGAGCAAACAGCGAGAAAATGGCCAGAGATAATGATACAACAAACTGAAACACGACTAAGGAGTTGCGAAAAAGCTTAGTCTTTAAGCCTACAGAAAAACTGCCTTTTAAAGCTGATGCTGCTTTGATACGTGTAAGGTAAAATGCTGGATAAACTCCCGCAACCAACCCAGTCACAAGTCCGATGGCAACAATTAGGAGTAACAATTTAGGGTGTTGAAAAGTATTGGTATTGAATCCTTCAATTCCAGAGATCTGTAGTCCTTGCAAAGCGGCTTCTGTTAGGCCTAGACTGACAATTATCGCACATAGAGATACAAAGACAGATTCGGACAAGAATCGATAAATCAACTGTCTCCGGTGTGAACCAAGTACAGTTCTAACCCCAACTTCTTTGGCCCGTTTTGATGCTTGGGCTGTAGATAAGTTCACATAGTTAATAGCAGCCAATATGATGACAAACACAGCAATTGACAGGAATATGTATAGGTACTTTTTATTGCCAGCATCTGAAGCTTCAAACTGGATATTAGACTCTAAATGCACATTCTTTAAAGGCATTATTAATAAGCTTGGGACATAACCCTTCTTAAATTCTTCTAGCGATTTACCCTCACCATAACGGTTAAAATCTTCTATTGTAAATAAGTCATTGATGCTCCTATCCATCGATTCTACATCTGTTATAGCTTCTGTCTTGAAGTAACTGTAGCCAGTAGTAAAAGAGAAACTATCTTTAATTCGATCTTCAAAAGTCATTGGTAAACGTGCCAATGCATTGAACTTAAGAGACGTATTACTCGGTAAGTCTTTCACCACCGCTGTAACGACATACTTATCACTCGATATTTGTGTACTTAAATCCAGCGACTCACCTATCGGGTTCTTGGTTCCAAAAATCTTCTCAGCCAACGATTCTGTCAACACTATACCTTTTGGGTTTTTCAGTGCCTCTTCTATTGAGCCTTGGATTAGTTCATGGTCAAAAACATCGAAATAAGCATCTGTGCTATAGTAAACTCCTTCGTCAACAAAACTCTGATTGCTAGAGGTGCTAAGAGTAGCCGATGAATTTGGCATTAAGTTGACGACAGCATGAATACCCGCCACTTCTGACTTCACCTTATCCAAGTGAGCAATTGACGAATAGGCGAAACTCTTACCACTCAATCTGTAAACTTGCTCATGATTTTTATAATGCTGATCGAAGGTGAACTCCTTAGAAACATAAATTCCAATAAGGAGAGCCGCTGAAAAACCAATAGCCAAGCCACTAACATTAATCAGTGCATATACTTTATTCCGCTTAAGGTTTCTAATGATCGAAGTAAGATGGTTTTTAAACATTATTATTCGCTTCTAAGTGAGTCTACAGGATTAGATGTTGCTGCACTGAAAGACTTCGCCCCGGTAGTTAACACCCCAATCAATAATGTAAAACCTATGGCTATGACAAATACCCCCACATTAATGTCTATGCTATATTCAAAGTCTGATAACCAATCGCTCATGAAATAATAGCTTACTGGCGTAGCAATCAAAAAGGCGATGGCAATCAGTACTAAAAGCTCTTTAGAGAACAAATTCAAGATCTGAAGGATACTAGCCCCCAATACTTTTCTAATCCCTATCTCTTTCATTTTCTGGCTTGCCATAAAAGACACGAGGCCATATAAACCGAGGCAACCTATCAGAATGGCAATCCCTGAAAACACTTGAAACAGTGTCAGCATATTGGCCTCCTCTTCATAAAATGTCATGATCTCATCCGAAAGAATGTTGTAATCAAAAAGTACTTCTGGATACTGAGCAGTCCAAACTTGTTCCACAGCAGCTATAAAGTCCCCAAATTGAGCATCTGACCCTTCAAAGCGCACAGCTCCTTCATAGAAGTAAAAGGGAAACCTGACCATGATCATTGGATCAATTTTCTCTCTCAAGTTCTTGTTATGGAAGGCTTCAAACACTCCAACTATCTTCTTGTCACCTTCAAGACCTGTTTGAATCGTCAAGCCGATGGCATCTTCAGGGTTTTCAATCTCCATAAGCTTTAAGATCTCTGTTGAGACCAAGGCCTCTGTCAGGGTATCCCCTTTAGTGATATCCCGTCCAGCCAATAGCTCAATGCCGTACAAGTCAATGTATGTCTCGTCAATTATTTTGAAGGCTACATTATAGGACCCTTCCATTTCAAGTGGTGCATAAGCGAAATTGGACCCAATATTTGACTCACTTAGTGGACTAGCAAAACCATAACTAATGTCTTCAACACCTGGAAATCTGACGATTTCATTTTTCATGGTACTGAGCTTCTCTTGGTCATTGGTGGGCAGAGGAAAAGTGATTATCGAAGATTTTCTAAATCCCAAATCCTGACTCTCGAAATACTGCATCTGAGAGATCACTACCAGCGTGCAAATCACCAATACTTGTGAGATAAAGAATTGGAAGATTACTAAGCCTCTTTTGGTATTGAGGTTGCCTGATAGGGCAGATTGACCTTTACTTTTTAATGCTGTAACTGGCTTAAGTCTAGATAAGATAAGTGAAGGATATAACCCTGCAAATAAGGTAACTCCTAAAATGATAGCTATAACAAGTAAAAGAAGTAGCGGATCACCAAAAAGGTTGAGTGATAAATCATAGCCAATCAGAGATTCCAAATTGGTAAGAATCAACTCGGCAACTCCCATTGAAAGCAAGACAGATACGAGTGTGATTAAAAAAGTCTCTCCTAGAAACTGAAACATCAATTGGCTTCTCAAGCCTCCCAACACTTTTCGGATACCAACCTCCTTGGACCTTTTAATAGCCAAAGCCGTAGAAAGATTCACAAAATTGATGCATGCTGTAAGAATTAGAAACAAGGCGATCGCAATTCTAAAAACATTCACGTCAGGTGAAATAGCGGAGTCATTATACGTACCATCATATGTAGGGTCAAAATGTATATCAGCCATCGCCTGAAGGCTATAAGTCGTAGGATTCTCATTTTCGGAAGTATACTTATCTACCATAGCTGGTAAAACCTTATTTACTTGATCTCTACTGATATTTTTGTTCATTAAAAAATAGACATGAGCACTAGATGAAGTCGAAGTCCATGAATCAGGTTGGTAAAAATCAAAAACCTCCTCAATTGATTCATACTCAATCATGATTTTGAAGGGCAAGGAAGAATTTTGACGAGTATCCGCAACTACACCTGTAATAAACATAGTGAGCTCACTATTCAAGCGAATCTCTTTGCCTAGAACTCGATCATAGCCTCCATCTGTAACTCCAAAAAGCTTCTCTGCTAGAGAAACTGTAATAACAGCTGCATTAGGCTTAGACAACGCTGTTGCTGGATCACCAATTTTCCATTCGTATTCAAATAGCTCGAAGAAGTCTGGATCAGTGAAAGATATGCCATCTTTTTGTTCATAATGTAGCCAATTACCTGTCGCACTCTCTACACTAAGTTGATTCTCTCCTATATAGAACGTTCTAACAGCCAGACCTAAATCAGGATAATCAGCTTTAAATGACTTCGCAAATGGATTTTGCATACCTGCGCTAAAGTCAACCTGATTTGGGTTCTCTACTTTTTTGACAAAACGATACAGGCGATCATAATTAGAATAATGCTGATCGAAACTATTTTCGAAAAGGACAATCTTGAAGAGGACCAATGCAGCACTGATTCCTAATGCAAGACCGAAGACATTGATAATGGTGAAACTCCTATTTCTAGTGAGGTTTCTGATCGCTGTCACAAAGTAATTCTTTAACATAATAGCCTAGTTTTGTATACCTCTATACTAATCTGATGCCAAACTTATAACTATCTGAATATCTGTTATTTACAATATTATCAAATATGATTCATCAATATATTCGTTTGTTTTCAATACATTTAAGTGTTTGTTTTTGATACAATTTTAAAATGCCGAAAGCCGAAGCTAAAATACTTGTTGTCGATGATGACATTGATATTCTAAACACCGCAAGGATGTATTTGAAGCAGCAGTTCACGCTGGTTCAGATCGAAAATGATCCTTCTAATATACCGCTGCATTTCGAAAGAGAATCATTTGATCTAGTCTTGCTAGACATGAATTTCCGGAAAGGTGAAAACGATGGTTCTGATGGATTAAAGTGGCTTAACACGATCTTAACGATTGATCCGAACGCCATTGTGATACTGATAACAGCCTATGGCGAGTTCGACTTGGCTGTCAAAGCCATCAAAGCAGGGGCTACGGATTTTGTCACCAAACCGTGGAAAAACGAAAAACTCTACGGCACAATTACTTCCGCACTACAATTGCGCAAGAGTAAGCTAGAAGTAGATAAGCTCAAGAGCACACAAAAAACTATTTCAGAGGATATTGACCAGAAACATGGCAACTTTTTGGGCGAATGCGAACCAATGAAGCGCGTGTTCTCCTTGATCAACAAGGTCGGTCCTACCGATGCCAACGTATTGATACTTGGTGAGAATGGCACGGGAAAAGAATTAGCCGCTCGAGCCTTACATAGGCAATCATTAAGATCCGATAAAGTTTTCATCAGTGTAGATCTAGGTTCCATTAGTGAGACGCTTTTTGAAAGCGAATTATTCGGCCATGCAAAAGGTGCTTTTACTGACGCGAAAGAAGATAAACCCGGCCGTTTTGAGTTGGCCTCAGATGGTACGCTATTCTTAGATGAAATTGGAAATCTGTCCCTCCCACTACAAGCCAAGCTACTGACCGTTTTGCAGCAACGAAAGGTAAAGCGCGTAGGGTCCAATAAAGATATGGACATTGATATTCGCTTGGTGTGCGCGACAAATATGCCACTTTATGACATGGTGAAAGAAGGTACTTTTAGACAAGACTTACTCTATCGAATCAATACGGTAGAATTAAGAATGCCCTCTCTAGCCGAGCGTAAAGAGGACATGGAACTTCTCGTCAAGCACTTTATGGATGTTTATGGGAAGAAGTACAAAAAGCCTAACATGCGAATTGACGCAGCAACCCTAAATAAACTCAAGCGTTATCACTGGCCAGGAAACATTCGAGAGTTACAACACGCCATCGAAAGAGCAATCATTCTATCAGATGAAAACAAACTTTCCACCAACGATTTCCTTTTGCGCGCTAGCGCAAATACACCGAGTGGTGAAGATGCTAGTCTCAATTTGAGTGAAATGGAGAAACGATTGATCTTAAAGGCTTTGGATAAGAACAGTGGCAATGTGACTAGGGCAGCAAAGGAGTTAGGGCTCGATCGTTTGGCACTTTACAGAAGACTTCAGAAATATGGACTTTAAAAGATTAATCGCATATGGTTTCTAAACGATTCGCATTTCTAGTCATCTTAAGGATCATTTTGCTGATGCTCACCTTAACGGCTTTAGCATTTATATTTGCAAGAACTGAGTTGTTCTTCAACCAGATCATCCTACTAGGGGTCATCGTTATACAAGTATCCGAGTTAATCAGATTCATCACCCACTCGAATCGCGAATTGGCCAAACTCTTGCTTGCAATTCGCTACTCTGATTTTTCAATCTCCTTCAAAGGCACAAAGAAAGGGAAAACATTCAGCGAACTTCAAGACGCATGCGTTGAAATTATAGATGCATTCAAAAAAGTAAGTGTTGAAAAAGAAGCACAATTTAAATTCCTTCAGGTAATTGTAGATAACCTCAAAGTGGGTGTTGTAGCGATCAAAGAAGACTATTCCATAGAATTGATGAATGCTGAAGCGCAGCGGTTACTCAAAACAAGTACTCCCAATTATTGGAAACAGTTGCAACAACTCCTACCCCACTTTGCACAGGAAATTACCGATATGGAAGACCGTGACAAGCGGCTTCTTGAGCTTAATATCAAAGGGGAAAAACTACAGATTTCGACTCAAGTAAACCGTCTGAAAATCTTAAACTTTCGCTATACCATTGTAACCTTTCAGGATATTAAATCTGAAATCGAGCAAAAGGAGATTGAAGCTTGGCACAAACTGATCAGGATATTGACCCATGAAATCATGAACTCGATAACACCTGTCACCTCATTGACAGAAACCATGTTGATGCTTCTAGAGGAAAATGGAAAACCGTTGGCGCACGAAGAACTAACTGAAGAGACATTAGAAGACTTGCGTTTTTCTATGAAAACAATCCAAAAAAGAAGCGAAGGTCTCCTTCACTTTGTAGATGACTATAGAAGACTGACCAGAATCAAAGCCCTAGAGCTTGAAGAAGTCAAAGTAAAGGAAATGCTCGAGGAGATCGCAACGCTTATGAGCGCTGAAACCAAAAAAGACAATATAGACATTAGTGTTACCGCACCTGAATACCTTTCCATCGCTATGGACCGAAAGCTGATTGAGCAGGTATTGATTAACCTGATCACTAATGCCAGACATGCCCTTGAAAATAGTGAAAACGGTAACATCCAAATCAGCGCTTCATCCGATCAGCATAGTAAAATCATTTCTGTAAAAGACAATGGCACGGGCATAGATGCGGCTAAAATGGAACAGATCTTTATCCCTTTTTATTCTACGAAGGAACAAGGCTCTGGCATTGGGTTGAGTCTTTCTAAGCAAATCATGAAAAAGCACAAGGGAGACCTGAGTGTGAAATCAACTGTGGGTGAAGGCGCAACTTTTTATCTTACCTTCAAATATTAAGTGAGGCTTTTACTTATCGATTCAAGTCAATATTTTCGGTACTTCAAATTTTCAATCTGAGCAATGGATGTTTTTACCATCATTACGATTCTTATAGTGCTTTCAGCACTGTTCGCCTATATCAATACAAGGTTCTTAAAGCTGCCCTTCACGATTGGTCTTATGATCATTGCGATCTGCTTTACGCTAGTCATCATTGTCCTTGGTCACTTCGAACACTTGATACTTGATGAGGCCACATTACTGATAGAATCAATAGACTTTAAAACAGTCTTACTGGAAGTCATGCTGAGTTTCTTACTCTTCGCGGGTGCTCTACACACCAAACTAGATGGATTAGCCAAACACAAAGCCCCTATTCTGATGTTTGCCACCCTTGGTGTTCTAGTATCGACCTTTTTAGTCGGTGGTATGTTCTATTATGTTGCCATTCTCGTTGGTCATGAGATACCATTCATCTACTGCTTACTCTTTGGAGCGTTAATCTCTCCAACTGACCCTATTGCAGTTTTAGGAATACTGAAAGCAGCCAAAGCCCCTAAGAAACTCGAAACCAAGATTGTAGGGGAATCCCTCTTTAATGATGGCGTTGGCGTAGTCATCTTCTTGGTAATCTTTTCTATTGCCCAAAAAGGTATTGGTGCCGTAGATGCTCAAGAGGTCGGATTGCTATTCTTTGAAGAAGTTTTTGGCGGTATTGCTCTAGGCTTTATATTAGGCTGGGTTGGGTTCCAATTGATGAAGTCTATTGACCATTACGAAACAGAGGTAATGATCACCTTAGCCTTGGTAATGGGTATTTATGCTATAGCACACCTTGTACATTTCTCAGGACCTTTGGCGGTTGTTGTAGCCGGAATTTTTATTGGCAACAAGTCCCCTGAAATCGCTTGGTCTGAAACTACTCACAATTACGTTGACAAGTTTTGGGAGCTTTTAGATGTTTTACTCAATGCTATTCTATTTGTGCTTATTGGTCTAGAATTGCTTATTGTCGACAATAATGGTGAATATGTGCTACTCGGCCTTATAGCTATCCCTATTGCTTTAATAGCAAGATATATTGCCTTGTCTGGCCCGATATTTTTATTCAAAAAGAAGCTAGATTTCATTCCTAAAACCAATCTCATCATGACTTGGGGAGGCATTAGAGGTGGTATTTCCATTGCACTGGCCCTTTCACTACAGCCAGAAATGGAACGTGACCTTTTCTTGACGGTAACCTATGTAATTGTTGTATTCTCAATTATTGGACAGGGACTTACGCTTGGGCCTCTTGTAAGAAAGGTGCTGGGTAAACAAGATTCTCAATAGGCCGCAAGTTTTCTATTGGTTTGACATCTAACACCCCAAAGATTATCATCAGGAAGAGTACCTACTTTTTGCTCTACCCATTTACTATTTTCCTGCAGAAGTAATGACACGTCAGAGGAAGCTATAGATTAGTCTATAATGGCACACACCTATTGAGACCTCTAGGTTACAGCAGGTTATGGAAACGCTTTTAGAACGAGGCTAAAAGAATTTAACAACCCTCAGACAAAGGAATACTGGATAATAAACGACTAAATTTTTACAAAAAAATAACCCTCTAATATGACTATCGGAGGGTTGTATTCACCTAAACACTGTAGAATGAATGCTACTTCTTAGCAATCAACCTCAGATTTTTCATTTGTCCTGTCGTAAAAATCTTACTAAACACTTATAAGTCTAGTTGGTCCTAAACTACATCTCTCGACTAGTGTCAACGATGCGCATATCAGTGCAATTAGCGACTTTAACAATCAGGTATATTAGTCAACCCAGAAGCAATTCTAAATGCCCCAGTAGAGGATTGAAATAATTATCTATACTATATATTTTGGTGTCTATATTTTTTTTAGACAATGAAAATTAGGGCAACTATATACAAGTTTACACTAGAGGGATAAAAAGAAGCGCCAAAGACTAGAAGTGTCTTTTTTGGAATGAATTTAAATGGTCAATACCTAAGTAGACAAAACTACTTAACCATTACGTGTGAACGATTGAACGTTCAGGTGTTGACTAATGTATCAAAGAGCGATGTTAGCCTGCTAGTCACTTTCAGTCGTGTCTTCCTCTGAGTTACCCAGCATACGTCCGAAAACGAGACTGATATTATTTAACTACCTAATAATTTTGGTAGATAATCTAAAGCTAATTTATCTCTTTCCTTAAAGTATTTTGTTGCTTGATTGGGTATCCAGTGATCATCAACAAACTTAATAAAATGAGGCAATAGGTCATTCTTATATTGCCTTGCTTCAAATGAAAGTCCATTAGGAAATACATGATCGTACATCTTGAATTCATTTGCTATGTTAGGATGTTCATCTCTCAAGTATTTGGCAAACATTAGCCCAACGCTTACGTCTGGCCTAATTTCCTTTCCGCCTAAAGCTTTATTTGGTATTTGATAACCAGCCTGTTCAAATCGTCCATAGAGGCGAATATAAAGTTCACTTATTACTGAGAAGTGCCCCTTGTCTGTCCTCTCCCAATTGTCATTAAACCGCCTTACAAAATTTGGAGTGTCTAACCTGTTTATTCCAAAGCTACCTGTCTTTCTTATAGCTGGAATAACTTCCTTAGTTACCCATTTCCTGAATTTCTTGGCTGAAGGCTTTTTACTCTTAAAGACTAAGGCATACAACCCACTCTCTGATACAAGGTTAACGGATCTACTTTGACCTGCCATCGGTATAACCGATACCAGCTTCTCATCATCGTCTAGCCTTGAAACAGCATCACTTACGTTTTTAATATCAAGTAACCGGCATACTTCAGATGCAACAAACCAAACCTCACCATCTATTTCAAGAGTTGTAAGGTTGTCAAACTGATCTTCTTCTGCGTATTTAAAAATTTGTAATTGCATGTGTTATTATTAATTGTGTATTCTACCCATTGCCCTTTTCACCCTTGCTGTTCGGGTCGAAATTAAGTGCGTTAACTAACTTCTTATCAAAGTCTTTTTCGGGAATATGTGACGGTTCCACTGTATGCCCTTCATTATCGAATGAGAATGGTAACTCCATTTGACCACTTTGGCGTGCTCTAAGCTTTTCAAATTGAGTCCACATGTGTTTCATGTTATCAGATAACTGAAAAAGAGTAACTATTTGATTTACCTGAGCCGTAAGATGTGGATTGCCTATGTCGTCCGTAAGAAGCTGATGAAACCTGACTGTCTTATTGCCTGCTTCACTTTTTGGTACATTCTTTTCTAATTCCTTTAATACTCCTTTTGGCAACTGTTCATAGATTAATTTTTTAGTCCATGTACCAATAACGCCTGGCCTCTTTTTAATTCCATTAACTGTGAAATCCCATCCATTGAGTCTAAACAGTTCTTTATAGAACAAGTCAGGGAACCGCTTCTGCCACGGAAGTAATTCCTCGCTAATATACTGTTTGAGTATTTTTTGAAGCTCGTCTTTCTCCCTGTCGTATTGGTAACCAGTTGCTTCATCAACTAAAGCTGTAATCCCAACATTTGCGAAACCCTTGAAGATTACATAAGCATTTTCAGCAGCAACCTTCGCATTTGCCCTATTTTCCAAAGCGCCTTCTTTATCCGCTTTCTGCCAAATATCGCATATATCAATTAGTACGGTAGCGTCAATACCTTCGTTAATTTGACCCTCAGAATCTTTGTAAATGACTGGTGTTGAAAGTTTTATCTCTGCTTTTTCAGATATGAAAGGCTTTAAATAATTGGCTGAAATGTACTCAGGAAGTACAGCGCCTTTTCCTTCTTTCTTTTTTTGCCAATACGCACCACTACCTTTAATGCCAAGGGCATTTGCTAGACTACGATCAACTAAAACTCTTTGCCCATTATCGAGTACGGCACACGATATTTTAAATGGGTCAATCTCTATTTGACCCCTGTATTTTGCTACGGGAATTTTACTCATGAAATTAATTCTTTGTAAGTGATTCTATTTTCGGTATTGGTAAGTAGTAGATTAAATCTAGCACTTTCAGTTGAATTTTTTGTATTGTATCTAAATACGAACTCGTCAACATAACGTTGCAAGTGCTTCTTTGATGTGAAATGGTAGATTCCTACGATACCACGCTTTAAGAGGCTCCAAAAGCCCTCTATTGTATTCGTGTGGACACTTCCTTTAACGTACTGCTTTGCGTTGTGCTTAACGAAAGAGTGATCGTAAATGCGTTGTAATGATTTGTATCCCATCCATTCATCAGTGTACACTTGAGCAGAATTTTTAACTGCTTGAATGATTTCAGGGTGTACGGTTTGAATGTTTACTTTATCAAGCGCTATGGCTTTAAGATTTCCGCTTCTTTCAATAATTCCTAGTACTGGTGTCTTGTCAGGAGAGTGTCCACCTTGAGAATTCTTTACTTTCTTATTAGCGTGACGGTTTTTGTTCTTTCCACCTACGTAGGTTTCGTCTATTTCTACTTCGTTGTCTAATTGTTCAGTCTCAATACCAAAGCAGTTTCTTATTCTTTGGAGCATGAACCATGCTGATTTTTGAGTGATGTCTAAATCACGGTGTAATTGAAGTGAAGAAATGCCTTTTTTGTGCCCAGTGACTAAATAGATAGCCATGAACCATTTTTGAAGCTCAATCTTGGTGTTATCAAATAAGGTAGCAGTCTTTACATTGAAGTACTTACCTGTATTCTTACACTTGTAACGGTTGCCCTTGCAGTTGTAAACCTTAGAAGAAGGATCGAATGGAGATACTACATTACCATTCCATCTAAGAGCCTCTAAATGATCAACGCAAGATTGCTCGTCAGGGAATGTTTTAATTAAGTCTAATATTGATTTGAACTGCTTTACCATCTTGATACTAAGATAGTAGATTGTTACACTAAAACCTAATCATTCTGGTGTAAAAATGTATATAGTCACCTAAAAAAAGACCTCCGCTTATCGGAGGTCATTTTTTCAGGAGTAAATGTGTTTTGAGAATACTGTATTGACTGAGATCACTCCCTTATTGAAGGCTCTTCTCAGGCCTTCTGCGCTGACACTGCTCAGTCTCTGCTACAAAAAAAGATAATTTTTAATCATAAGGCCTACCCATTTCGGGTAGTTTTATTCCTATCGATTAAAATTCTTCTTGCCGAAGAGTAGCCTAGTGGATTTACAAAGTGAAACGCTTATTACGAATGGCGATTTTGTATGAGATCATAGCAAATTCAAACGTTATCATGCTTTTGAATATTATTCATAAAATCCCATTCTTTTTTTGCTTAGCTTGTTTCAACAAATCACGGTCGTTGGCCTTTTATTGAATGCAGAAAATCAAAAAAGTGTGCGTTTACTGCGCCTCTAGTGACAAAATTCATGAGAAATACTTCGAAGCTACCCGGACACTTGCCAAAGCATTGGTAAAAAACAGTACTACTGTTGTCTACGGTGGTGGAGCGCGGGGTCTAATGGGAGCCTTGGCCGATACTGTCATTGAAGAGAAAGGTAGGATCATAGGGATCATGCCTCACTTTATGAAGGAGGTAGAGTTCCACCATAAAGATGTCAATGAGTTCATTTTTACAGCAGATATGCATGAGCGGAAGAAGCAATTCATGGTTGGGGTAGATGCTTTGATCGCACTCCCTGGTGGCTGTGGCACCTTCGAAGAACTTATGGAAGCCATCACTTTAAAGCGATTAGGCATATTTACCAAGCCGATTATTATTCTAAACCTTGACGGTTATTACGATCCGCTTTTGGCGATGCTGGACAGGTCGATTGAGGAGGGTTTCCTGAGCGAGAGCCACAGGCCTATTTGGACAGTATTTACTGATCCTTCAAAAGTTCTTGAAACTATTCAGCAAAGTGCACCTTGGTCTAATGATGCAATAAAATTTGCCCAAGTATAGCACTCGGCAGTCGATAAAACCCATCATTCGAATCAATTCAACAAGAAGATTTGCTTAGAGCCGAAAAATGCTGAAATTCGGTTTTGAAAAGTGCCCTAATGCACAATACTAAACACATATTTTTACTACTCATTACTTTCATCACTTTAAGCAGTTTTGGGCAGGGTGATTTTTATCAAAACAGCCATTCTGTTTACGCTGCAGAAGAAGAGGTTATTGAGGAGGGCGAAATACTGGTTTATGTAGATGGCGATAATAGCTTAATCATAGATGACATAAGGCAGCTTACTCCAAGTGATTTCATCGACCTTGAGGCTATTTCTATCTATGATAATACCGCTACCTATTGGCTTTACTTTCAGCTTAAGAATAGGACGGATAGCAACCTCGAATTTGTTCTTCATGGAGGCATAAACGCGAAGGAGACTTATTATTTTATTCAAGGAATAGAAACAACCGTTGAGAAAACAGGCTACCACTTTCCTACAGATGAAAGAGATATTCGACAGGGGCACCAAACAAGGGTAAACCTAACGCTACCTGCAAACGAGAACACACACGTGTTCGCTAAGATTCAAAGTACAGACTTCAAACCAATTGACATACAAGTCAAACTTGTTCCTAAAGACGTATGGACCAACAGACTAGACAACATGGCTTTATTTGAAGGCGTTTTCTCTGGAGTGCTACTAATTGTCATCATATTGGCCTTCTTTATCTATGGGTTTACCAAAGAAAAAGTTTTTCTCTTCTTCGCTATTTATGCATTGTCAGCGTTTATCTATTTCTTACACTTCCAAGGGATTATTGAGCTTTACATATTGACAAATCTGATTAACCCAGTCCCTTCTTTATGGGCCTTACCAGTGCTAATTGCTGCAGCTCACTTCACTTTTTCTCGTTATTTCCTCGAAACCCAAATAGACTCCCCTAAGTGGGACAAGTTGTTGGCCATTTTATCCTATGTATCCTTAGCAATTTTCTTAGCCCTATCAATCTATCTTTACCTCACGGGTAATATGTATTATGGAATGACAGCAATGCATGTTACGATTCTAGTACTCATATGCTTTGCTACCCCCTTGATCATAACAGCCGGGCGCTCGAAGAATATTATCGCAAAGTATTTTGCCTACGGAACAGTCTTCTTTGTAATCACTGCACTTATCGTAGTGATTAATCAGCTGGTAAACCCTTCTAGCCATCTAATCATTCTTGTCCAAGTAGGCATTCTAATAGAGATTGTAATATTCAGTTTGGGGATTAGCCATAAACTCAAGCGCCAGCTTGAGGACCATAACATCACACAACAATCACTGATTCTTCAGCTTAAAAAAAATGAAAAGTTGCAACTCGACATTAATCAAGAACTTGAAGAGGTGGTTGCAGATAGAACACAGCAAATAAAAAAGCAGAACAGGGCCCTCAAAGAAGCGCGTCAGGAAGCTGAAAAAGCCACCAAAGACAAGTCAGATTTCTTATCTGTTATGAGCCATGAGATTCGCACCCCACTGAATGCCATTATCAGTTTGTCTCACATCATGGAGATCGACAACAAAGACAAAGAGATGACAGAGTACATTGATGCTTTGAAATTCTCCGCTGAAGGCCTTCATTCGCTAATAAATGATATTCTTGATTACAATAAAATCGAAGCCGGCAAACTGAGGTTAGAATCTGTAGAATTCTCACTAATTGATTTACTCAGAAAGCTATCGGAAAGCTTTAAATACAAAGCAAAAAGCAAAGGCATTGACATACGAATTGAAATCGGTGAACACCTCCCCGATCGCTTGGCAGGAGACCCTACAAGACTAACTCAGATTCTAAATAACCTCATAAGCAATGCCATTAAGTTCACCAATGAAGGGCATGTTCATATCAAAGCAACATTAGCAGGTATTAAGGATGAAACTGCCACGGTAGCCATGAGTATTTCAGATAGCGGAATTGGTATACCAGAAGATAAATTGCTCGCTATCTTCGAGGATTATGAGCAAGCCAGTGAAGAAACTACAAGAGAATATGGCGGTACTGGCCTAGGTTTATCTATAGTGAAAAAGTTGCTACATCTAATGGGCAGTGAAATTCACTTGAAGAGCCAAGAAGATATAGGCACTACTTTTAGCTTTGAAATAGATTTTAAGGTTGACCCTGAATTCAATATGGTCGATCTGCAGCAGCACGACAGAGATAAGGATTTAAGACAGAAGAAGATATTGGTTGTTGATGATAACGACATGAATCGGTTAGTCCTTAAACGCCTTTTTCAGATTTGGAATGCAGCATTTGACGAGGCCGATAATGGATACGATGCGCTGGATATGATTCAGGAAACTGAATATGACGTTGTCTTAATGGACATTGAAATGAAGCCGATAAATGGGTTTGACACGACCAATCAACTTCGAAAAGTTCGGTCTGACGGCACTCCTCCTGTCATAGCCATGAGCGCCCATAATGCCTCTGAATTCGAAATTGAACTCAAGCAATTCGGTTTTGTCGATTTCATCCATAAACCATTCAATCCTGAGGTGCTCTTCAAGAAACTAAGCGTTCACATAAATCAAAGCAATGACTGATCGTACAAACTATTCTTCTGGCAGCCCATGGGAAGACATAGTAGGGTATTCTAGGGCCGTAAAAGTGGGTAACACCATTGAGGTGACTGGAACTGTGGCAGATCATGAAGGACAACTGCTTGGTGGTAATGACCCCTACCTTCAAACAAAATACGCACTAGACAAGATAAAGGCTACACTAGAAAGTGCAGGGGCAACGATTGAAGATGTCGTTAGAACAAGATTATTTGTCACTAACATTGACGACTGGGAGGCTATTGGTAAAGCGCATCAGGAAGTATTTGGTACCATTAAACCCTGTACCACTATGGTAGAGGTCTCCAGACTGATCGATAAAAAATACTTGGTGGAAATAGAGGCGACAGCTATATTGGGCTAGTAGATTTCATCCACAATGTGTATTAACTCACTTATAATCATAGCCGTTGCACCCCAAACAACTTCTCCTTTAACATCAAAATAAGGGGATTCGATAGTGTATGGAGGAAAGTGCATGGTCTTAATACTTCTTCGTTCCAAATCTCGCAGCTCAGTTAAAGAAGGTGTGAGCACTTGTGTCACCTCTCTAGGGTCTGGAATTAGGTGAGGTCGCTCCCTAAGGATACCGACCGTAGGATAAACCTTAAAGTTACTAGCAATTATAAAGAGCTCGGACAACTGCCCGATAACTTGAATTGCACTATTAGCCACCCCAATCTCTTCCTCGGTTTCTCTTAGCGCTGTATGGATAATATCACGATCCATTTTTTCTACTTTACCTCCAGGAAAACTAACCTGACCGCTATGTGCTCCAGAATAGACTGGTCTTTTCGTAAGCGTCAGATAGATCTCACCATTTTCAGGATAGAGCAATACCATTACTCCGCCAGGCCTAGCAGGGTTATTTGGGTCTTCCTCAAAACGTTTATCACTAATTGGCTTAGGTGCCATTAACGCTTGTGCGCTTCTTCCTGGAAGTGGTTCTTGCAATCTTTTCGAAAGCCTATCTACAAACAGTTGAAATGATTTAGCGGTCACTTGGCAAAAATGTGTTTAATTACTGATAATTAGATTATAAACTTCAACGGTGAATAATCGTTCCATTTGGAAGCGATTGATACCTAATACAATGCCATGATCAACAAGTCTATTCTTACATTACTTATGTTCTGCTCCTCATTAGGGCTATTCGGGCAAAAAGAACAATTAAAAATGGCCAAGCTCAAATATAATGGTGGCGGAGATTGGTATGCAAACAAAACTGCACTACCCAATTTGGCCAAGTTCTGTAATGAAAACCTGAGAACATCTTTTGACGAACAAGATGCCGTGGTAGAAGCAGGCAGCCCAGAACTATTCGAGTACTCTTATGTATACATGACTGGCCATGGTAATGTGGTCTTCAGTAGCAGCGAAGCAGAAAATATACGCAACTATCTGTTAGCGGGAGGTTTTTTACACATTGATGATAATTATGGCCTAGACATCTACATTCGGCTAGAAATGAAGAAGATATTTCCAGAGCTCGAGTTCGTTCAATTGCCCTTTGACCACCCTATCTATGACCAAAAATTTAAGTTCGATAAAGGCCTACCAAAAATTCATGAACACGACAATAAACCACCCCAAGGTTTTGGCTTGATTTATGAAGGGAAGCTAGTGTGCTTTTATTCTTATGAATCAGATTTAGGGAATGGCTGGGAGGACAAACGAATTCACAATGACCCAGAAGAGGTAAGATTAAAAGCTTTGCGTATGGGAGCAAACATCATATCATTCGCCCTTACGCAATATTGATCTCATCAGAATTGAATAAAAACTAACTGGTTAGTTTGTAAACTAGTTGAATAGTTGTATAATTGATTAAGAGTATCTAAACTATAGTTATGAAGGAATTGACGAAGGCAGAGGAACAGGTAATGCAAATACTATGGCAAATCGAAAAAGGATTTGTAAAAGATGTATTAGCTAAAATGTCTGAACCCAAACCAGCTTACAATACTGTGTCTACCATCATCCGAATTCTTGAAAAAAAGGGCTTTGTTAGCTATAAGGCCTATGGTAAAACACACGAGTACTTTCCAATCATTGACAAAACCACTTACAGTAATTTCTATCTCAAGAACTTTATTGGAGGCTATTTCGGTGGATCATTCCAAAAGCTCGTTTCATTTTTCGCCAAGGAAAACGATATGGATATCAATGACTTCGAATCATTGATGCAACATGTTGAAGATAATTTGAAAGACAAGGAGGATGAATAGGAACTAATGGGAAAGCATCCAACCATAGAGCTATTAGAAGGACTTAACAGTGCATTAATTTATGCGCTAGAGTCAGCTACTTGCCTTGCAGTATTATACTTAGCCTACCACTTTCTTCTAAGAAAAGAAAAATGCTTTCAGTACAATAGATTCTATCTGTTGGCAGCAATATTAATTGCTGTATCATTTCCATTATT
>Ga0208414_1001002_pt1 | contig 23515 bp, 15 predicted proteins | sample AntAceMetag02UKE_FD_184770 | JGI IMG/M metagenome (GOLD analysis project Ga0208414, IMG submission 184770) | Saline lake microbial communities from Ace Lake, Antarctica - Antarctic Ace Lake Metagenome 02UKE (SPAdes) (version 2) | ecosystem: Environmental > Aquatic > Non-marine Saline and... | reverse complement strand
ACTGAGCGAGGGCTCAACAAACGATTGCCAAATAACTCGCCGCCATTAACAAGCATCTGCTCAAACTTCAAATAGTCCTCAGCACTGCTTGTCAGCCCGCCAGAGGCAGAAAAGTATTTTGTCGTAGGACGGTCAAAAAAAGGTGCCATGTCTCTGTCTGAAATAACAACCCGACGGCTTTGATATTCAGCAGGCACATTAAAGTAAGTATCGTGCATATCCAAAGGCTCGAAAATGCGCTCGTTGAGGAACTCTTCAAATGTTTGTCCTGAGACAATTTCAATAATACGCGCAACAACATCCAATCCTACGCCAGGGCTGTAGGCCCAGCGTGCACCAGGTTGAAAATCCAATGCGTAGGATGCGTAGACTGGCATTTGTGTCTCAAGAGTTGCCTCTGGCCCCCGGCGATTGCGCTGTTTAAGGGCGGTACCAAGCCCGCCACTTACAAGTCCTGAGGTGTGGGTCAACAGATCGTGAATGGTAATCTCGCGATTTGCAGCCACTAAACGGTGAGCGGGAGGGTTCTGAGGGTCAACACGGTAAGGACTGATGTTTTCATCTGAGTCTGCTAATACAGCCACTTGCATGTCCGCGAATTCAGGAATGTATTTTGAAACTTTATCCTGTGGCCTGACTAGTCCTTCTTCAATCATCATCATAGTCGCCACCCCAAGTATGGGTTTAGTCGAGCTCATCATAATGAACAAAGAGTCATCTTGCATTGGACGTTCTGTGTCCTCATCCAGCAATCCGTGGGTTTCAAAATGCACCAGCTTGCCTCTTCTGGCAACTATAGTAACGGCGCCTTGGATATCGCCGGCATCTAAATGGCGCTGCATTACAGTATTTATTCGATTCAGTCTTTCTGACGACATACCCACGTCTTCCGCTGCCGCATTAGGGATTTCGGCGGCATGAGTGAAACTCGATATAGCCAGACATAGCAGGCTTATAGAGAGGTTTCGTAAATTATTTTGGTTTTTATAGGGTTTCATTATTATTGTCTCGTTTTCATGGTTTATGGCTGGAGCGTAACTCAAGCGATTTGAATAGAAAAACAAAATAAACTGGTTTTAGTTTCCATGTGTCGATAAATGCCCCGCAATTGGGTTGTTGCAGTGTTAAGTAGCTTTGTGGGTGGGTATTTTGTGCATTTTCCTTATCCTCTGTAGCTGCTCTTATCTATTATCATATGGAACAACCAGTAAGTGGCGGGGCGGACAGAGCCAATGCTTTAAGACGCTTTGTGCTATAAAGTAACCAGTCCCTCGCTGTATAGAGCGCAAAGCAGAATTGTGTACTAGATAGAGCGAGCCAAGCAACTACCTTTCTTTTTGGTTTGCATTTATTAATTTGTCGGCTACTAGATTTCAGCCAAGACCTTACAGCTATGACCTTACAACTATGACCTTACAGTACTATCAAGTAATAATATCGTATAAAGGAAGCAACTATTTTGGTTGGCAAGATCAAGGTGACGGTGGGGAAAAGCCAACCGTTCAATTCGAAATTCTTAAAGCACTTAGAAAAATTTGCGGCTTTGCCGACTGCATAGTTGCTGGCGCTAGCCGCACCGACGGTGGAGTTCACGCTCAAGGACAAGCTGCCAAATTATCTATCCCATTATCAATCGATCCGGCTAAACTTTTACTTGGATTGAACTCATTGTTGCCTAGTGATATTCGTGTGCGTTCTTGTTCGAACTGCGCAAAAGACTTTAACCCTAATAAGAACTGCGTGAGTAAAAAGTATCGCTATTATTTTACAATTGAGAAAGTTAGCGTGCCAGCACTCAGTGATATTGTTGCTCATGTGCCACTTTTAGAGCATGACTCGCAGCAAGAGCTATCGTTTTATAAGAGGGTAAGCGAAGCCTGTGATGTGTTTGTTGGAGAACATGATTTTTACAGTTTCTCGACTAGAGACAAGAGTGTTAGTTCCTACGTTCGCCGGATAAATAAACTGGAATTTTCAAAATCGTGTTTGTCAGATTTTGGAACTGCCGTGTATTATTTTGAGATCGAGGGGGACGGATTTCTAAAACATATGATTCGCTATATTGTTGCCGCTCTTTTTGAGGTAGGTAAGGGAACGGTTGATTCAAGTCTTATTGAGGAGGTGTTGAAAAACCCCTCGCAGGATAAGATATGCCCCAAAGCAAAAGCTAAAGGGCTTCATCTAATTGAGATTACCTATGAGGAATAAAATAGTAATCGCGGCGCTAACTAAGGTTGAGTTCTTCTTTCGGCTGCGGCATCAAGTACTCTTAGAAAATTGCCACTCCATATTTTTGCAATATCGGTTTCAGAGTAGCCGCGGTTTATTAGTACTTTTGTAACATTTGCCGCATCACTTGCATCTTCATAGCCGTCAATTCTACTGCCGTGATTGAAATCGTTGCCTATACCAACATGGTCAATACCGATGCGCTGCACAATATAGTCTATATGATCGGCCATGTTTTCAATGCTGGCAGGCCCAAGCAGATCACTTACCGCAGTGGTAAATGCAGATCTCTCGGTAAGGTCTTCAATTTCCCAGTACAATTCAAAAGGATAGCTGTAGTCTTCTGAGACGCCTGCTTCGCGGCGCAGTCTACGCAGTGTTGAAATAAACTCAGGTTCTGAAATATTTAATAGATAGGCTCTAAAAGCCGCCACATGAATAACGCCACCATTTTCCCCGACCAAATCAATTTCTTCATCTGAAAGGTTGCGGTCCGCATCCGAAATTGCTCTTACGTTTGAATGGCTTGCTATTACAGGAGCAATGGTTAGCGCTAGAGTTTGCATGGCCGCCGCTTTGGACATCTGCGAGATATCAACAATAGCGCCAATTGAATTGATTTTTTCTATTGCCGCGACACCCAGCTGAGATAAACCTTTATGTTCTTCGGTTATTTCATATTCGCCAATCTCGCCATCAAAGTAAGGGCGGGAAGAATCTGAATACTCATTGTGGCCTAAGTGGTTCAACGCAAACACTCGCACTCCAGCATCGTAAAATTCATCGATTGCCGAAATGTTTTGCTGTAATGATCGAGCATTTTGAAATCCAAGGATGAGAGCCAATTGTCCGTTGTCATGGGCTGAACGGATCTCCTCGGACGTGGTAGCGATAACTACTTTCCCTTCGCTGTTTGCTGCTAATGCTTCTATGGCGGCGAGCTTTTCGTCAGCCTCTGCGCGAGCTGCAATGTCACCTTCAATAGTTCTTGGGCCGGGGCCAACGGCGATTGACATCACTACAGCGTCAACTCCACCAGCTTCCATTTTGGAGGGATCGACCTGGGAAAGCCCATCGGAGCTTAAAAAGCTGGACGAGGTTGCCGGGATAACGATATCTGCGTGTGCGTCTAACACCAGGGCGTTACTGTGAATAGTCGGGGCGCTATCGGCGTTGGACTGAGTTGAGTCTGCGTCTAAGGTCGCCGGATTACTGCCCTGCTTCGAGCAAGAAGCCAGAAATACAACAGCGATAAGACAAAGTTTGAATGTGTTCCTAGTTAAATAGTTGCCTGAGTAGCTCCCTGACTCAATGCTTAAGCGCTTGCGTAAGTTATGGCAGAGCTGCGTTTTTATGTTGTGCATTTAGATACCTCTGTAATGTGGCCAGTAGAGCCTGAAAACAAGATCCTTTCAGCAAATGGTGCGCTGGCTTATCTTTTTATTGTGTTGGCTTAGAGTATCACGTTGGTGAATCGATGCCCGTTCGCTGAGTAAGTATTAGCGGGAGCACAACAAAGGGTGATGATATTGAGCGAAAACGTATAACTAAGTGGCACAAACATCAAAGAGACTACTGGAAGCACCTTTACAAGATTGCCCAGAGACAAATCGATTAATAATAAGACTGTTAACGAGGTTGCTGAATTGCTATCAGGCAGTGCAGGGGGATATTCCTCGAAAATTACTGAGCTTTTCTTCTCATGCGCCGATTGGTTCCTATATTATGCCGGGGCAGTTGTCCGCAGATTTAGGGTGCGAACCGAAAACCACAGACGTCGAACTTAAAACGTCTGCGGTTGCTGCTTTAATCTTCTCGGCGCATTGACCAATCAACTACGCTGCCAAGGGCTGATGCAGTGCCATTGATTATATTTCCATCGACGGTCCCACTCATCGCATAAGTCATCATGGCGCCATCTCTGTTGATCTTGAACGAGATATTTGTCCCATCAACGCGACCTTCTTCCATTTCCCAAGTCCGACCACGACCAACATCAAATACACCATTGAGCATCGCGCCATCAGTCTCTATGGTGACGATCGCATCGACAGATCCCATTTGGCTGCTCATCGAAAAATTCAAAACCCCATCGGCTGATGACTGTGCGAGCGTGGTGAGGTGGCAAGTAAGGGACAGAAAAGCAAAGCTCAGCAGGATAGATTTCTTGATCATTTTGAATTCTCCAGAGGGTTCAGTCGGCTTAAAGAAAGTGATAGCTGCCAATGACAGCAGTCGTTATTATGATGATGCCGCTAAATTAAACGTCTCCAGCGGAAACGTTTAGTCAGGAACAATAGATCAATGAGGTAAAGATAATCTGCGAAAAATCTTGATGTCCGAACCCTATGAGCCGGAGGAAAAAAGTATTTCATGGTTGCCGTAGTACGCATATTAGTGATATTGAGTACAGCAAGTTGTTGGAATTATCTTCCCTATCAAGAATCCTTTTTGAATTTTCAATTGTTAACGATCCTGCGGCAGAAGTAAGGGCAGAGACTACTCAATTCCGATTTTTCTGATGGTGTACTTAAAAGTAAGTTACTTACAGACCCTACTGCTCGAAAGCCCTACAATGTAATATCAGCTAGCTAGGGATTTTTTCCCGTTAAGCTCATTGAATACCTGCATCTGTCTCTACTTGATGAGCTAGTCTGAAAGTGTGCAGCGATAATAGAGCAAGTGCAGGACCAATATAATTGCGTCGCTTATGGCTGATATTGAAACTCTGAGGCAGCTGCATATTTACTGATAACGCAGTAATAAATAGGAAATAAACCGGCAATAAAAAAAGGGAACGCAGTTTCCCGCGTTCCCCCAAAGCGCCTCTGGAGAGAGTGCTTACTTTCGAACTGTTTAGCTGTCAGTTAAAAGTTTGGTGTCCAGTCAAGTGAGACCCATAGCTGGCGTCCCCATGGCTGCTGCAGCCTGCTTTCAAACCCACCAAGAATTGGCAGTCGTTGCGGCATTTCGTCAAATAGATTGCGAATGCCGCCACTGACTACCAGTTCACTGCCAAATAAATCATCAAATACATAGCCATACTGTGCGTTCACAATGGTTTGTGCAGCGATTGTGTTTGGTGCAGTGAAACCGGTGAACAGAGCGTTGCTGTTGTCGTCAAACTTGACTTCATCTGTGTAGTTCACGATCACAGACGCGCTATGATTGGCCATGAACCAGTTAGTTCGCCAGATAGCTTTAATCTGCGGCAGTGGCGGCACCACACCGCTGTTCGCATTTTGATTGCCTAAGGCATTCTGAATGCCGCCAAATAAATCTTCATACTCGTAAGTGTCGAAGTAAGACATATTCAAGCCGGTAGTGAACGAGCCATAGTTATTAGTTGTAAAGTCATACTCGACTTTGAAATCGAACAAATCAATCCAAACAGTACTAATGTTATTGGCCTGTCGAATAACTCGCAGAACACTTTGATCATTCCCATCTCGAATCACGCCACTCGAACCGGTTTGGTCCTGAGTTCGCAGCCAAGCATCAGCAGCATTTCTTGTGGCTGACCCAGGAGTTGCAACGTAGCTCGTCGATGACGCTCCGGTCGCGATCAACATATCGGTGAACTGTTTGTTAACGGTGTCGTTAGTGCTTAGAGTTCTGATTCGATCGGTGTATTCGATCTGCTGATAGTCGAGACTTATGCTCAGCCCGTCTAGATCACCATCAGGTTCCCAAGTAACACCAAAATTACTCATCAATGATGTCTCAGGGTTTAGCGCTGGATTACCGGAGCTACAGGTAGCACCTCCAGTTAGCTGGCCACCTGTAAACGGGTCAGCGCCAAAGAAAATTTCTCCGCAGCCCTCGTTAGGATCAAAGGGGCGTGCCTGCTCGGCAGTAGGAGCCAAGAAGCTTTCGCCCCAAGATGCGCGCAGTGCCAAAGTAGGCAATGCTTCCCAGCGTATAGCTACCTTTGGAGTAGTCGCATCTAAACCAAAGTCAGTAAATTTTTCATGACGCACAGCAACCTGGGCAGCGACTGTCTCCAGTATCGGGATATCGAACTCAACAAAGGTCGCATAGACTTTGTTAAAGAAGGTGCCGTTTATAGGTGGCGTATCGACGATATTGACGTTGTAGTCAGACCGGGTGCGCTCTAGTGGATTGTGGAACACTCCTTGAGAGTTGTCTCGAATCTGAAATCCGGTGGCCATTTGCAAAGTGCCCGCCGGTAGCTCGAAAAGCTCGCCTGCGATAGTTGCTTCAAAAACATCAAGCTCGTCGTAATCAACTTGCACGTTATCATCGAGAACAAATAACCAATCTACTAATTCTTGGCTATTGCGAGTGGTTGCCTCATCAAATCCTGGAGCTCTTGGGTCGGCGGAGCCAAAGGGATTCCAGTATTCATTGCCGTTTGGTCCGCCTTGGCCAATCAGTGCTTCTTGCATTCTACCTATATGCATTAACTTCTCGTCGCGTTGCACATCGTAGGTTTGCTTCGAGTAAAACGCATAACCATTCCAAGTGTCAGACATCTCAAACTTGGCACCGAGCTTATAGCGCTGGGTGTTGTATTTGATTGGCTGTTTGCGAGCGCCGGTTGAGTTTTCGAAATGGCTTGGCCATCTGTCTCTATCCAGATAAGTAAACGGCCTATAATTCTGGGGAACCACATCAAACCCATAAGTATTGGCTGGGTGATCTGCCGGAATAAGTAAGGCATTTCTATTGTTAGTGTTCTGCCCATAGGTGCCAGTGTTGCGGCTGGTGAGTTCGCGGAAGCTGTGATTCATTGACAGCTCAAGCTCTAACCAGTCATTCACATCCCAAGTAAAATTGTTGTACAAGTTTGCTTCAAGCTGCTCTCCCATTAAAGGCCATTGAGCACTGTAGGTGAAGAAGCACTGAGAAGTGCCGATAGGAATGCCGCCCGGATTGTTCTGCGCGTTGCCTAGATTGGTTTCGGCCGGGGACTGAGCAAAAGCGCCACAGGCAGGATCGCGCAGGCTGGGTGATACCACCGTGCCGCCATGAACGCCGCCAATGTTAGGTGTGCCGCCGACGACTTCACGATAAACCCCTGGATTGCCAGAGGAGGAGTAGCCGTAATCAAATTCAAGTAACTCAGGGCGCTCAAAAGTCATCAATGAGCTAACTCCAGCGCCTTCAAATGCGCCAACGTAGCTAATGCCATTGTCAAACGATCTGCCCCAAAGCAGTGACGCGCGAGTTTCTTCAAAACCGGCATCTTCATCACGTTGATAATAGGTTCTGGCTCTAATCCCATCGAATTCTTTAATTGGAATTAGGTTAACTACCCCAGCTACGGCGTCGGAGCCATATAAGGCAGATCCACCGTCCAGGACGACCTCGAATCGCTCAAGGGCGATATCGGGATAAATTGTAGAGATTGCATTGCCAATTAGACGCACGCCATCACCTAGAGTGAGGGTGCTGTTTTCGCCAAGTCCCCGCAAATTAAATGAGGCGCCGGCGCCATCTTGCCCACCATCTTGGCCTGCGTTTACGTTTGCCACAGTATCTACATTCTGGGTAAAGGACAGGTCTCTAATATACTGACCTATAGAAGGGGCGCCTGATGTGTATATATCCTCTTGGCTGATGGTGGCGACGTTCGCTCCCTCGGCAAAGGCGCTGTTTCGAATATAGGAGCCGGTAACAACAACCTCTTCTACCGTTTCTTCCTGAGCCAAAGCGGCGCCGGTGGTGGTTAAAAGGCTGGTAGTCGCTATGGCGACTGCGAGACGATGACGTTTATTAGGATTGGATTGATAATGCATAAAACTCCCCTGTTATAGTTATGTACAAGTCTTTGTTATTAAACTTTTAGACTTGTCTGTGAGAACACTCGCACACGCCATATTAGTGTTGGTTTCGGGTTTTGATTGGCGGTACTTGTCACAATTTGTTGCACTAAAATGACAGCTTTTGCCACGCCTTTAAGTATCAAGGTTTAGCTCAGCAAGTCCTCAAAAATGCCCCACAAAAACCTCCAAAAATCCCCCTCAGCAGTTGAAATCCCCCTAAAAGCATGGCATACAAGGCGCTACATTATCGAAGACAAAAAGTTGCCTCGAATGACGCGAGACTATGTGTGTAGCGCGCTAAAAGAGGGCGCCACTAGATTTGCTGACATTTAAAGTAACGGTCATCGAATCAAGCAAAATAATTCGGATTAAATTGGTGAATAATGTTGATTATCAACGGTTGGCTGGTCCGCCCAGATACCTGTACTTTAAGTCGTGGAGAGGAGGCTAGAAAAATCTCGCCACGCTGTATGGATGTATTGTGTCACCTGGCTCAAAATCCCGATGAAGTCATTAGCTCATCCGAGCTACTGGACAAGTTCTGGCTAAGGAGTTCCGCATCAGATCATGCTGTCCACAATGTTCTTGCCAGCCTGCGCCAAGCTTTTAAGGAGGAAGGCCCCAATAGGGAAGTTATTCGCACCTATCCTAAGCGTGGGTATGCTTTGGTTGCGAAAGTTGAGCAGATAATTGGTATACAGCAACCAGAAGCAGCAGGGTCTGCAGAACACTCTGATTCAAAGCTTTCTTTTGTCCCCGCCATAATCAACCAATTGGCGCTCAATTTTGGTGGCCATGCCCAGTTTAAGTTGCTTTGCGCATCATTAGTGTTCCTTGTCACGCTGATTGCATTTTCTAGTTTTCATATTTTGGCAGCCCCGAAAATTAATAGTTTGCGTGTTGAATTTCTGCAAACCGAACAAAAAGAGGCTTCGGTAAATTATCTTGAGCGAGGCTTCGACCATTCATTGGTCAATAGTCTTACTAAAATTCCAAATTTGAGATTAGGCTTCTCAGGACCCAATTCTTTGTTTGATCTCAATCTTCCGCTGTTGGAAAAATCTCAGGCAAAATATTTGTTGTCCGTGCAAAAGGACACGAATGAATCAGGCTTAACGGTAAGTTTGAGTCTCAGCGAGGTAGGGTCATCCGAAGTGCTTATGCTGGAAGTACTCGAAATAACGCCGACCAACTTTATTGGCCAACATGAACGACTCTTAGAAGACTTGGGGTCTGCGCTGCGGGTCTACCTTGATTCCGAGCGGGTACAAGGTATGAGCGACTGGGGCACTAGCAGCGCTATTGCCTACGACAATTTTATCAAGGCAGAGTTTTATGCTGAGCAATATAATCATGACGATTGGAATTTAGCGGTAGCGCATTATGAGAAGGCTATCTGTGAAGATGTAATGTTCGTCAATGCCTACGTCGGCCTTGGCTCGGCTATTAATCTTATGGCGGTATACAGTCGAAATGAGAAAAGCGCCGAATTAAAAAGCAAGCTCAATGAATACAGCAGACAACTTGAGATGTTGTTGCCTAATGTCTCGGCGGTCCATACTTTAAAATCGCTAGCGCTGAATATAGACGGTGTAAGTCAGCAGCAACTAGAAGAAAGTTACCGTCGAAAAATTCTGGCTGGTGGCGCTCCAGACTATGTGTTCGCCCAGTATGCCCTGTTTCTGATTGGTGCAAGATTGTATAAAGAGGCAGGGGAGTTTCTAATATTGGCCGACAGTCCTAATTCATTTATTGTGTCTCCCAATGACGGTTGGAATTATCGAACACTAATTCTTACACCGTGGGAGATAGTGCCAGTCAAGAAAGCGCAGCTGTACGATCGACCTGCACATATCGGAATTTTGGGTAAGCTAATCTACAGCCTCGCACTTCAGGGTGAGTTTGATGAGGCAGAGTATTTTTTAGCGCAGCAGAGCAAGCAAGACAAAGAAGGAATTCGCAAACACCTCAGTCAAATTATAGTGAGCGCTGCTAACGGAAACCTAATGCGGGAGTATCTTCAAAAAAACGCGGCCAGTGCGAACAAAAGAGCGCCGCCCTACCCTGATTTTAATGTCGACGGTTTACTCAGCGAGTCAGAAGTCAATGACCCGAACTTGCAGTTTAATAATGGGATTTTACAATTTATTATTGGGGATTTTGAGAAAGGGGCAGCCCATTGGCATAATTTGAAAACCGCAGATCAAAGAAGCCTCTACACCAGAATTCATGCTTTGGAGATGTTTTTTAGCACAAGTATTGTGGAAAGTCCGCGTTATCCTGAACTGTTAGAAGAATTGGGAGTCGGCGCTAGCTGGCAACGAAGGTTGATCGATGGAGTTGAAGAAATGCAATTCGTTACGGGCATCGTGCCAAGTCGACAGGCGGGGCTTGCTAGATCGACAGGAAAACTAATGCTTACCAACAATAACTGGTCGCCTGATGATTGGCAAAAGTTAAAGCTGTTGCGGCGCAGTAGGATTGAGAAAGTGCGAACGTTACTATCAGAAGAAGGTCTTTTACGCTCTGATTAGAGGCTGGAAAAGCGGCCGGGATTAAACTGAACTGTACTATCTCTTTTGTCCTTTATTAGTTGGCTTGTGTAAATAATAATTTTGCCTATCTTTAAGAAGCAAGCATCATAGAAGCTACTAACGCTTCACTTGTTGAGGTGAGTGATACGGTCTTAGACAGTCAATCGCTCCAACTCATTGAGCTGAAGTTTGGAAGTACAGCTAAAATCTATTCCTCCCAAAGCTAATGCTCGCGCATTACCACCATGGCTGTTAATGGTGTGGTTATTACCTCAGTCAAAGCAAGCAAAGGTTTTTTCAATCTAAGGTTGCATCCTGTGCTCGATCTCAATGCGAGAATGATTAAAACTACTAATGCCGAACAAAGTTACATTCGAATTAGACTTTGAGCGTTACAACACAGCAAGTGAAAAATACCGGATAGTCCCCTTGGTATGGGTGTTCACCAAGAAGGGTCTTCAGTGAGCGATAGAATTTCACCCACTGATGACGCTATCATTCGAACTTTGATCTAAATTAATAGGGACTGATCTATTGTTGCGGCAGGATCAAAACTAAAAGAGATTAAATAGATTTATCTCGGTTAGAGGGTTATTTTTTTCTTGCGACGGGCTATCTCGCCTCCAATGGCACCAACATTACGATCTAGTTTTGCTCTAGCTGTAAGTCATTTACTTTCCAATATTTCAAGTTCTTCGTTAGTATCATCTGAAAGGCCGTTTCTAAACACCCGCACATATTCATTAACCGCCTCGGTATAGCTCGAATTCGTTTCGGCCAATAAAATGTCTAATTCTTCTTGGGCTTGAGGCAGGAGCTCTTCTGGGAAGAGTTTGTGTTTTAAAATGTCGCAACAGCCGGAACCAAAGATTTGCTCGATTGCTCTGACAACAAATATTTCCAAGTAGTCGCGAAAGTGCTTATTTCTTATCGTGTTGTCGGCAAAGAAATCATCGATGCTCCTTATATTTTTCTTATTGCAATGAAGAAACTCTTCGCCGTTGTCTGGGTTCGCGGGCACATTAAAGCGCACGGTCCGATATTCCTCGTCTACTTCTGACAAATAAAGATCAACGGCGCGCGCGACCACCGCACGCTTGGCCCCAGTCATCGTATTCCACGCCCGTTCATAGTGCCAATTAAAAATACTGCTGGACGAATATCCATGGAATGCCGGACGCATATCAACTGTTTTCATAGTTCTTTAATCTCTGAACTTTGACATTGATAAGAATCAAGTTGAAATGCATTCTCGCCATTGGGTTTGGGCTGAGGATATTGTATTGATGCTGATTTTAACCATCTATTTATCCTCCTGATGCTAGGCACAAGGACGACATTTTTAGCCAATCATAGCTGTGCAGTAGACCGATTAAACGCTATGGTTTAAGCCCTTCAATGTGGTTAAGCAATGCTTGGCTCGGCTCTTTCTGTGCCGTTCGTTCAAAATATGCCAGCATCTGACTGTTGTTTTTTGGCAGGAGTACTTCTTCACCATTTTGAACCGTAAAGTAATTATCCTCTTCGATACGCAGGCTGGCAAGATGACTGCCGTAGTATTTTGATATTCCTGAATCAATGATCAATACCTTGCCGCCAAAGCGCGGCACAATAGTGCCAAGCCCTGGGGTGTGTCCGATAACTATTCTATCTACATCAAAAGCCGCTAGCACAGCATCAACATGGGTCGCCTCTTGCTGCTCATCATTAGACGCCAAGCCGCGGTACCAGAGCGGGCCGTCATCGGCCTCGGACAGTCCCAGTTCAATTGGGAGGTCACCGCCTAGCTCGCGCCGAACTTGGTTGTTAATTTCATCAATGCTCATGCCTAATAATTTGGGAGAGACTCCACCATGTAAGAACAGTGTACGGCCTACTTTTGCAATGGCATTATTCGCCTTTACCCAGCTGCCAAATTTACCTTCAGGACTCCAGGCAATGCGATGCTCAGCGTAGCCGAGGGGATGGTTTTGCAGCCACTGCTTCTCGAAAACGTCGCTGGCAACAAAGCTTTCATCCGCCGCGGTAAGGCTTGCTATCTCAGCATCATAGTAGCGTGATCGAAGTCGGCGGGAATTCCGCCCTTTGAGTGCCTCGTATTCACCAGGGTGCACATAGCGTAAATCGCCATATATATTCATGGCTTCGTGATTGCCAATGAGGGCAAACACTTCGCCGCCATCTTTTGCTGCTTGGCGCTGAAGCTTTTGCATCTGCTCTATAATTTTATCAGTATCAGGTCCGCGGTCAGGTAGATCACCTAGCTGAACAAAACGCGTATCTCCCGCGATCCAATTGCCGCGACGATTAATGAGACCGGCATCGGTAAGTACTTTTTTGAAATTGTCATAGTCACCATGGATGTCGCCAACAGCGACAATGGGGCTAGCCGATTTGCTCTGGCCATAGGCAACTCCAACCACCAGGCTTAAAATTAGGGCGAGCAATCCCCGGCTTAACATTGGCAGCATTCCTATTAGCGGTCTAAAAATTAGTCTAAATACAGTCATAGGCTTACCGACATTTTCCGACTATGCTTCGTTGAACCTTTCTATGATCCCCTAGCATTGAATAATATTCTTCAAAAAACTTGAGGGCCCTAGTCTTGGTTCGCTCACTTGCAAATTCACTGCTGTTAATCAGGCCTTCAACTGAAGCTTGTGTAGCAATCGCCTCGTCTAAGGTGTCATCAAGGACATCAGTGTGACTGCAATAGCCTCGATAAAGTCTCTGCTTATTGCTCCGGATATTCATAGTTTCGTTAGGAGGGGATGCGTAGGATGCATCCACATAGCCTGAGGAGTCAAAATCATAGGGGAAAGGAAAGTTGATGCCATCGCTGTCGGTTAGTAACTTCGCATTGTGACAGCATTCATCATCAGGAGCTCCTACTGTAAGAGCAAAATCTGTATTGCCTATTAATAGCATAAATAAGGAAACCAGATTCGTTTGCTTAGAATCTAATGATTGAAGTGGTGCTCGATTAAGTTCGAATTTCTGAAACCCAAACCTTTCAGCTACGCGGTTTTGGTGCTCAATAAAGAAGGCGAGATGAGTACGCTGCGGGTCGGTTTTCTCGCTGTCGTTATAGGTAGCTTGAACCAGTCGTGTATCGAAATTTAGATCGGAAAATTGACTGAAAATGTCATAGCCCAACTGCTCTTTAACGAGCCACTGTTGGTTGCTGTCTCGCTCGCCACATTGGACAACCAGCTTAAGTCTGTTTTGGTTTTCAAATAGGGTGGTCGGGGTTTGTTCGCGCTTTAGATCTAGCCAAAGTTGAGCATGGCCACAGTTTGATTTTTGTAGTCGCCAGTTACCGCGTACCTCATAAGTCACATCTAAGGTGACAGTTGCTAGATCAGCTGCTTGATAAGAAATAGTGCCATCGTAACGTTTTTCTTTGTCGCGTTCTTTATCAATAGTTGAGAAAGGACCGGTTAGTGTTAATTCCAAAATTTCAGAGTTTTTAAAAAGTTCATCCGGCGCAGATACGGCCCAGGTCAAGCTGCTGGTTAGCGCAGACGCAAGCACCAGCAGTCTAGCGTGACATCGATTCATTTTACACCTGTCGTTTTGTGTTTTTTATAAAGGTTAGCGATTATCATAAGAGTGTATCCCTTGTGATATTGGCCTGCAAACTACATGCCCCGGCCTAACAGGCGCCGTGTTGGTTTGAGGTTATTATTAATTTACATTTTGCTCTTAGTTGACTAGCATCCCTTGATCGAATGCTAAGAACCTATCCTATGCAAAAATACTTCGCTATTATTAATTTGAAGACAGCCTATGTGCTTATCCTATGCATGGCTGTTACTTATTTATGCTTTCTGTTTGAGTTTAGCTATACCCTTAACATCACACTTTTCAGTATTGCAGTGATTTTTCCGCTGGTGTTCACCATACGCGAAGCCTTCCGCCGCCGAGATAGTGTGATTAAGCTGCTCAGCGTATTTAAATCTTCACTGAATGCGACTTATTATTGCTTTGCCAACAATGACAAGCTATCAGCGCAAGACAAAGGTTTTGTCTGCGATCAACTCGAGTCTATATCAGTGCTGTTTTTTAATGCTTTGCGAGGCAATAGCTACGACTCTGATGGTGTTCGTTCGGAGCTCAACGAGGTTTTTGAGTTTCTAGAGGCGCATCGCAGTGCTATTTCAAATGGTACAGCCCTAAAAATAATTAAGTTTTTGAAGGACGTGCACGAGAGTATCGAAAACACCGTTGGCCTGAAGATGCATGGCACCCCGGTCAGTTTAAGAGCTTATTGCTTAGTCTTTATCTACGTTTTTCCACTGATATTCATTCCAACATTGGTTCAGGATATTGGCACAAATCCGCACTGGATCGTTTATAGTTTAGCGGCCATTCATGGTTTTATTTTGATTTCTCTTTACAACGTTCAAGATGCTATGGAGAACCCCTTTGATCAAATTGGGTTAGATGATATTAAGCTAGAAGAATTCCAATTTGCCAGAAGAGAGACTGGGCCTAGTTAATTTCTGAATTTTTGACATTCTAGACAGAGTCAGGGGTATTGTGTGCGAACAATAAGATAGGCAGTGTGTTAAGTAAATAAAAGGCCAGATCCTGGCTGCCTAATGGGATCATGTATTCTGTTAAGTCTGCATCAACAGAGAATATCTTTCAGTATATCTCTGTTGATGCGTGGCTACTCACTCTGGGTAAGTTTTAACTATGCCTCCAATATATAACCACATTTAACGCTGGCTTAGTGACCTAGATATTCTTTTGCTTCTCTTACCGCGCTATGGCTGTCGTCTGACCAAACCGCCAACAGTGCTTGATAGTTCTCCGCCGCTTTTTGTGTGTTATTCATTTTGTCGTAACTGCGTGCAGCGCCCAAAAGTGACCAAGGTCGATTTTTAAGCCTCTGCAAAGAAACTTCAAACATGGCGGCGGCATCTTCGGCCATTCCCATTTCCAGCATCATCTCTGCAGTAAGCTCATGCACTGGTTTAAGTGGGGTTGGGGCGCCGTTGGGAGGCCGCTGAGTCTCTTTAAGGGCGATAGCTTCCTGCATTAGTGTAATGGCTTGCTGGCGTTTGCTTACATCGACCATGGCGCTGGATATAGATTCTTTGTGCAAGGTTAACGCGGCGACTTCCAAATAGACTAATTGATTTTGTATGCTGTTAGGGTTTTCGTCTTTTAATTCACGCAGCTTTACAACGGTTTGATTGGCCAGTTTCAGGTCGCCCAAATTGGCGGCACTTAATCCTAGGGCCAGTAACTCAGTGGCTGATAAGTCCTCAGCAAAATCGCCTGTTTGCCAGTTCTTACTTTCAATAATATGCCGGGCCAACATAGTTTCAACTGTGCCAGTAGAGCGTTTATCGCCTGGATTGTTTTTAACGACCTCTCTAGCCTTGGCTATCCATTCGTTGGATTCGCCTAAATCCCCTAGTTGGAGATCGCCGTATTGACCCCAGTCCGAAGAATGGTTGAGATCGCCCACTCTGTCACCTGGCTTCCACAAATCTAAACCGGCCTGAAAAGCCGAGTGGTTCCAAGCGGACACTTCGTTCCACATTCCATGCTGGATGAAGATATGGGTAGGCATGTGCCGAGCGTGAGAAACGGCAGGTGCAATACTGGCATACCTATTTGCAGCTTCAAGGGCGATGGGCGCGTGAAGCGGATCGTCGAATGCGTGAATCACATAGTGAGCGGCACCGGGATGGTGTTCGTTCTTTTTGAAAAGTTCCAGTGCTAAAGCGCCGGCTTTCATGTTAATTCGTTCGCGATCGGCTCCAGAAGCTGTTGCTCCGGCGAGCATAGACACGGCATAGAATGCTTTGACTTCATCGTCGTCCGGATATTTTTCATACAAATCTTTCATGGCCTGCATCCAGGCTGTGCGTCTTTCCGGCATGCCCCCTAGAGTTAGGGCATAGGCCTCGGCGGCTAGAAGAAACCCTTTCTCTCGCTCTGTAGGAGCTTTAGCCAGACGGGCTTCGCTGGAAGCACCGAGTTTCATGAGGGCTTCACCAGGGCCGTCGCTTTTCTGGCCAAAGAAAGGATGCTGATAGGTAAATGCTTCACCCCAATAGGCCATGGCGAAATCAGGATCGATCTCCTGAGCGGCACGAAACTCCTGCTGGGCTTGAGTCATGCCAAAGCTGTGCAAATACCCTACTCCCAGCTCAAAATGGGCCTGCGCAGCTGATGAGCCTGATGTAGGGAAATCGAATGTCCCTACTCGATCTAATTCAGCGCTAGTTGTGGTATTCGAAAAGGTTAATATGAGCAAGCCCAGTGCTAGTAGCGAGCCTAATGGTTTGAGTTGAGACATTTGGTCATCCTCCGAGATTAGAGATCTAGATCTTTAGACTGTGCCAATTACAGCCCAGCAATGCAAATAGCTTTTACTTATAGAAGGGGTTAATTATCGGGTCTAACTAAATAAGGGGGTAAAAATCAACCATGTTCTCTCTACAAACCAAAAAGTAGCGATGCCACCAACCAGGTAAATAGGCGCTTCTCTAAGTTCCCGTTTAAGCCGGATTGGGATTGTCTTTAAGCCCAGCAAAATCCCAGCTACGACTGCCAGTTGGCCTAGCTCGATTCCGATATTAAAGAGTAGCAGGGCAATTAATTGACCATTTTCAGGCAATCCAATTTCTTGCAAGGCGCCAGCAAATCCCAGCCCGTGTAATAAACCAAAAACGAAAGCGATAAAAATTGGATAGCTCTGAGTTAACTGACCTTTGCTTTGTAAGTTTTCATAGGCAAGCAGGACTATACTTGCCGCAATGACCGCCTCTACCGGTGACTGTGCCAAGCTGACTATATTGAATGCTGATAAGGCTAAGGTTAAAGAGTGTGCGGCGGTGAAACTGCTAATGACTAAGAGAAGTTTAACGGGGCTTTTGACTAAATAAAGAAGCATTAAGACAAAGAGAATGTGGTCAAAACCAAGCAACAAATGACTTAAGCCCATCGATAGGTACACCGGCAGTGCTGATAAATCATTGGCGAACTCGAGCCTTCCTGCTTGAGCGGTGATAAGGCGGTTGGAGGTAGAGCCATCCAGCCATGTGATGCTAACCAAGGTATCTATTAAGGTTCTTTCGAGACCGGCAATTTCGATGTACTCAATTCCTTGTTCGCCACAGTCCAGTTCTGCCACTTCGATAAGTGCGCTATCGGTTACGCTGGCACCAATATTGTCAGAATTACAGTTACTAACGACTGCCAAACCAAGAAAGCGGCCATTGATTTGAGGTTGTCGAAACGAGGCCTCGAAAATAGTTGAGGAAGAGGATGAGGCGTCAGTAGATATAGAAAGCTCGGTAAGTTTTAGAAAAGCGGGGCGTACTTCATGAGCCTGAGCAAATATCGATACAAACATTATCAATAGTGTCGCAAAAAATCTCATTGCTGCTCGACCACGACCTCATACTTGCGCAGTAGATTCGCAAGGTAACGCTGGCGGGCACTGTCCTGGCCAGACTGGCGGTAGTCTTTTAAAACCTGAGCGGAGATTGCCCTCAAAGGAGTTACTTCTTGCTCGTGAATGCCTGTAATCAAGACAAGGTGATAACCAAAGCTACTTTTAAGCGGTCCATGCCAACTATTTGCAGATAGGTTTTGCAGCTGACCGGCAAAGCCCGAGCCAAACGTGGCATTTAAATCGAAGCTACTTCGATACGCGTAGCTGCCACTCAACATGCTCGATTCACCCAGCCCTGCAGCGCTTTCACCCCGATCAATTGCGGCTAATGCGCTTTGCGCATCGGGACTAGTTTGAAAATAGAGCTGACGCATTGAGTAGCGTCGAGGCAGGGTGTAGTCTTGGAGATTGCGGCTGTAGAAATCCTCTAAAACGCGGGTTTCTGGCACTGCCACCGGTTCGGATTCGGCAATAAAATTCAATTTTTGAACCATGCGCCTTCGAACAATTGAATCTTCTTGATCTAAGCCGAGCCGCAGCGCTTCTTGAAAAAGAACTTCTTCTTCAATCCAATTTTGCACTAAGGAATCCAGCTCATTCTTGGAGGCAATCATGCCAGTCTGCGTTTCCCAAAGCAGCCCTAGTCGCTCTCTTAAGGCTGCGGATACATAAATTTCAATGCGGCTCACAGAAAGCCACGAATCTGCAGCAAACAGAACGCTGGCTATAAGACAAAACCAGAGTAACGGCTGTTTGAGTATTCTCGGCATCGCAGCAGTTGTCTATTGGGATGGGGTTATCCATATAGGGGAAGACCAGACCCGCTCTTGAATGGTCGCCGCTAGATCGCTTCTTGGCTCAACGCCCGCACGGATAGCATCCCATGTTGACCATCGGCAGCTAGGGTTCTCCATCGCACGCAAATAGTAAAAGGCATTTTGCGTAGCATCATACTCTGGGTCTTGCCAGCGGGCTTTGAGCTCTGCTGCACCTAGGCCGCTGCTTATACGGCAGTCGGCTAGATTTACTTGAGCGCCATTGTCAGGGCAGCGATGGCTGACAGGGTCCACTATGCCGCCATCGGAGCAGGCAACGTCATAAACAGTTTCTTGAGATTCGCCATCTTCTACCCAGCCTTTAATGATTTGGACCCGCTGCAACGGTGCGCTGTTTGGGTCTCGCGCGACCCAAGCGATGAAAGAAGGAGCCCTATCGGCATCGGCTAGCAGGTCACTGCCCATTGTGACGCCGCCAGAATAAGCTTTACTGGCGAGGTCAGCATCATCGATCTCAGGTAAGTCGTAGCCTGAAAAGAATCTGGCTTTTATGCGCGGACCTGAGGTGCCAAAGGTTTCTTTGCGGCGAAACGCGTCGTAGATGGCTGCACGGGTGTTTTCCTCTGCCCATACTCCGGCTAATCCAGATGCACTCCATGTATTGTAGTAGGTGTCGGCATACAGTTCGCCATTATCGCTGGGTTCGTCCAAAGGCACTGAGCCGCGTTTGACTCCATCAGAATCACGAAGGCCAACTTTGCTCCAATAATCGTCTTCATCGCCTGCATAAGTTGCATTGTGGGTATCACTTGAGCCGATCACACCAAATTTAAAAGGATTGAAACCCTGCTGTTCCTGTAAGGTTATCCCATTGCGATAGGCTTCTCTAACGTAGCTGCCTTCAGGCTGACTTGCCAGGTGTGAGGCAACCATGAAGGGCATAATTTCGAAGTCTGCCCACTCGTCATTAGGTGACAGGGCAGGGTGCGTGTCAGAGGTTCCCTTTACCTGTGTGATTTCAATTAGCGGCTCGTTTCTCATGCGCTGATTTGCATAGGCGCTATCTAAAGGATTTCCTGACCAATCGGTTAACATAAACATATTGCCGTTGGAGCCGTTAGAGTTATGAGGAATAGCAAGGCTCTCAATTCCCTCTGCTCGATTGCGGTCCATCCACTTCCATAGATCCTCTGGATTTCTAGAATCTAATCGAGAAAACGGCAGGTCCGGGACATTGTCATCTCGGAAGATGACATTGCGATGAAGGTTGCCGCCATCATCTGCGGTAGTGGTGTATTCGTAAGCCACAAAAGTCGTGAAATTGCCTGGGTCATTGTGACGGTTTGCGCTTTCAATGATGTCATCCCATGCAGATTTCACGATGTTTGGATCGTTTATCTCGGTTGCTCGCTCTGAACGGATAAAAGATAGAATGCGCAAAAACTTACTGCCGCGATCGTCAGAATCTCCGAGAGTCGACATCCCGTCAGCTATTTCATGTTTGGATATTTCGCTGTCAGGATTCGCCATTTCTCGTAGCACGCCTAGATAAAAAGCGTGATCACTTACACCGTAAAAATCTAGCGGCACATCAAGTTTCATCTCGAATCCAGCGGGGTGCGCAATCGTGCCGCCTTTAGCAAAGGTATAGGCGTCGCTGGGAGATGAGGTGGTGCCAAAAATGAAGGCATCAAAAGAATACATGGTATGAACATGCAGATCCCCGAAATAGGCATTGCGATCGGCATTAAATCCGGGTGTAGGGCTTGATTCCGCGTTAGCAACGACTTGTGCAGCTGCGTTCGGAGCAGCACTTGTTGAGTCGGTTTGTGATCCACCTGCGTTGTTGCTTGCGGGGGTGTTGCTGTCACCTGAACAGGAAGTCACTACAAGAAGCATGGATAATATCGCGAATGTTTTTTTCATTGCCTATCCCCTTTATTTTTCCAATGATGGCTTTCGCCAATGCACGCTGGGTGATTGTGGGCTTTTTTGATGTTTCACTATACTAATTGATCGAAAAATTTAAGTCTAACAGTAGCTAGTGCTTCAGCGTTTTCCTATGCTACTGTCATTTGCTTATTTAAACCCCTTAGAGTGTAACCTCGGGTGGTATTAATCATTATCTGGAGCCGCATCATGAAGAAACTACTATCAATTATCATTGCCAGCAGTACGTTGTTTATTTCTGGACTCAGTCTTGCTGAGCCTGAGTATGTGACCATAGAAATGGAAATCGATGTTGCTAAACCTGCCGCTGATGTTTGGGCTACAGTTGGCGGGTATTGTGCCATTTCAGACTGGTTTCCTTTGGACTGTGAAATCACCTCTGGCGATGGCGGGATGGGAACGGTGAGAGTGCTTGCTAGCGGGCGGATTACTGAAATTTTAGTGGCTCAGACAGAACTCTCATATGGTTATACTCAGCCTGCTGTGGAAGGTTCGTTTTACGATCTCTATCATGGGTTCTTAGAGGCTCGCGAGGTAAGTGCTTCAAGCTCCAAGCTTCTCTACACACTTACTTTAGACGTGTCCAACCTAGAAGATCAGGCCGCAAAAGATGCCAACATTGCTCGCCGCCGCGGCGCTTTTGAAGGTGCGCTTGCGAGTATGAAAGAACTGGCTGAAAAATAAGGTTTACGAAGTGAAAGGTATGTTGATAGGAAAATGTAACAAAGTCTTGTTAAGCATGGCCCTCCTGTTTAGCGTATTTGCTGCGCCAAGTTTCAGCCAGACCCGCTTGGACACCAACGAAGGCTTGTCGGTGATTTTGTTAGGCACTGGGGTTCCTATTCCCAACCCTGCTCGCGCCACCGCCTGCACGGCTGTTTTAGTAGACGATAAGGTTTTTTTGGTTGATACAGGGCGTAATTGCGTGGTGCCACTAAATCAGGCTGGTATTCAAGACGTGGAGGGTATTTTCTATACTCACTATCATTCTGATCATTTCATTGGTCTTGGCGAAATCCTTCTGGATTTGAGTATCGATGGCATCGACAAAACCATTGCGGTAAGAGGTCCGGTTGGGGCTCAAGAAATCGTGGATGGTATTGTCGCGACTTACCGTTTAGATCTTTCTTATCGATTAAGTCATCACGGAGATAAGTTTAGTAGCCAAGTGATGAAGCCTTTGGTGACAGAGTATGAGCCGGGTGTTGTGCTTGAGAAAGATGGGTTAAAAGTCAGTATGTTTTCCGTATGTCACCCGCCGATCGTACCTGCCGTGGGTTACCGATTCGAGTATAAGGGCGAAGTAATTGCTGTATCCGGGGATTCTTTGGTTTGTTCAGAATTAGCTGCTGGAGTGCGCGGTGCCGATATACTTGTCGCTGAGGCTGAAAATGCCCAGATGTTCGCGCCAGCTTTAGGCATGGCAAAGCAAAATGGAGACACTCGCAGGCTAGAAATGATTGAAGAAGGAATGGAATATCATGCCGAGACTTTGGCCCTTGCACAAATGGCCCAAGACAACGGCGTGAAGAAATTAGCACTAACTCATTTGTTCCCTTCAATTCCACCGACCGATGCGGCCGAGGCGCTTTTCGTTCAAGGCATGAGCGAGCTTTATGAAGGGCCAATACTCGTTGGGCGAGATGGTATGAGAGTAGATCCCTAAGCTTGCGTCTGCTTACCAATTTGTACAACACTGTTACTGCTTGCGATGTTGAAACTCTCAATCACCGAGCCAAAATTATCACCCTAATTATGATTGAAAATATTTTATACGGATCTCCACTTTCTTTGTTCACCGGCAAAGCACGAAGTTATTTGATTAAAGCAGGAATCTCTTACCGAGAAACGTTGCCTAACAGTGCCCATTTTAAAAATGAGGTTTTGCCAAAAATGGGAGGGCGGCAAAGTATTCCAGCTGTTGAAACAAGTGAGGGTGCGGTAATAAGAGATGGTGCTGCAATAATTGATTATTTTGAAGCTAAGTCGGGCTGTTATTTCTCTCCCTCAACACCCAAGCAAAGAATTCTAACTCTGTTGTTCGATGTTATCGGCTGCGAGGGATTACTGCGTCCGGCTATGCATTATCGTTGGAATTTCCCGAAGCAGAATTTGGCTTTTATAAAATTTCATTTTGAAACTTTTGTCCCCAAAGGTCTCGATAAAAAAGAAATGGCGGCAAAGCGGATGGATCAAATGCGCGGAGCGGGCCGAGCTTTTGGTGTGGCTCCAGAATCGCATGAGCTAATCGAGTCTCAATATACCAGACTTATAGCAAAACTCGATGAACACTTTGCCGGGCAGCCTTACTTATTTGGTGGCAGACCAAGCATTGCTGATTTTGGGATGATAGCGCCGCTCTACGGCCACCTTGGCAGAGATCCAGCTCCTCTAGCCTTGATGCAAAGCAACGCGATTCGCTTATGTCGCTGGGTTGAGAGAATGAATCGAGCAGAGCCGGATGTTGGTGAGTTCGAAAATCAAAGTGAAGAGTATTTACCGAATGATGAAATCCCGCAGACTTTAATTGAAGTGCTTAAACACATGGCGCTGGATTTTGTTCCAGAAACCAAGGCAGCCTGTATTTTTATCAATCAGTGGCTTAGCGAGAACCAAAATCTGGAGTCTGGAATGATTGTGGAGCGCGGCGTGGGAACGACAGAATTCGAAACAGAGGGTGTAAAGATCGTCGCTTTAGCGCAGCCCTATCGGTTTTATTTGCTCGCAAGAATGCAGGATGAATATGACGCACTAGGTGAGGCAGAAAAGTTTGATGTAGAGGCATTGCTGCAAGACTGCGCCATGAGGGATGTTCTT
>Ga0208414_1000989_pt1 | contig 23735 bp, 22 predicted proteins | sample AntAceMetag02UKE_FD_184770 | JGI IMG/M metagenome (GOLD analysis project Ga0208414, IMG submission 184770) | Saline lake microbial communities from Ace Lake, Antarctica - Antarctic Ace Lake Metagenome 02UKE (SPAdes) (version 2) | ecosystem: Environmental > Aquatic > Non-marine Saline and... | reverse complement strand
CTGGCGGAGGTTAGCGCTGCGACTGCCAGCGGCGGGGAGTCGGGTGAACGTCGAAGGCGTTTACGTGATCAATTTCAATGATCGGGCCGAACCGATAAGTTTTTATGTGCTCTTGAGCGAGTCGGACCAATTGAAGGTGTTACGACCGCCGCAGTGGTGGACTCCACGGCGAGTGCTGGTGGGAGTGCTGATGCTGGTGGTTGTAATGGCGGTGGCACTTTTTTGGGTGCGATCTTTGCGGGTCAGAGTGGCTTTACAGACGCGGCAGATCGAGGAACAGATGCAGCGAGCTACCCAGTTGGAAGCCGATTTGAATCGAGCGGCCCGCCTCGAGTCTTTGGGGACGCTGGCGGCGGGAATTGCGCAAGATTTTAACACCCTGTTGTCTTCGGCGCATGAGAGGATCGCAGTGGTCGCCAAACAATCCAGTTTACCCCTGAACGTTCGGGCGCAGTTGGATGAAGCACGGGCTTCAGCACTGCGCGCGCGGGATCTTGCCCGTCAGCTTTCGGCATTCTCGGAGGGAGCTGAACCACAACCTGCGTTGGTCGAAGTCGGGAAAGTCCTGGGAGATTTGGTGACGCATTTTGAACTACCGCATTCGATTGTGCCGAGATGGCAGTTAGATGAGTCACTGCCGGCAATTTCGACCGATGCTAATATGCTCCGGCAGGTGTTTCAGAATCTACTTTTCAATGCCACCCAGGCGATGCCAAAGGGGGGAGAATTAGGCGTTTTCTTGGATCGGGAGAGATTTGCCCACGAGAGTGATTCTTTGCTGCAGCCCGGAGACTATCTGCGAATTCGATTACGGGATTCCGGTGAAGGGATTGCCGATAAGAATATTGGCCGAGTCTTTGACCCTTACTACACGACGCGCCCGGGGGCGCAAGGATTGGGGCTGGCGGTGGTCTATTCACTCGTCCGGCGATTGCGCGGCAAGGTGAGTATCGAATCGACCCCAATGGTGGGCACGACGGTCACCGTTTGGTTACCCTACAATCAAGGCGAATTGATCTAGTGAATTCTAGGGTGGTCTGATTAGGGATCAGGAATCCGGAGAAGATGAAGGCAGTTGGCGAACGGGTAATGTGCCGCTGCGAATATGAAGATCGCGTTGGGGGAATGGAATTTCGATGCCGTTTTCGCGGAGAGCTTTCTCGACGGCGTAGTTGATTTCACTACGAAAACGTCGCGGATTTTGCGCCATTTCAGCAGTCCAAACGCCCAGTTCGAAGTCGAGAGAACTGTCGCCGAATCCGATGAAAAAGATATTTGGCGCTGGATCGGTCAGCACTTGGGGGTGAGCGAGGACGACCGCGGTCATGAGGGTTCTGAATTTCTCGACGTCGGATCCGTAGGCAATGCCGACGGGAATTCCGAGGCGAACTTTGGGATCGCCGTGACTCCAATTGACTACGGGTTCACTGATGAAGCTCGAGTTGGGCACGATGACCGAAATGTTGTCATTGGTGACGACGATCGTGCTGCGAAGGTTAATGCGATTCACCCGACCGGTCACGCCGTTGACTTCAACGCGGTCACCGATCGCGATGGGACGTTCGGCTAGAATGATGATTCCGGAGATGAAATTGTGGACGATATTCTGGAGACCAAAGCCCAAGCCGACACCGATTGCTCCGGCCAAGACGGCCAGAGAGCTCAAGTCTATACCGACGAATTTAAGGGAGATATATAACCCGAGGGAGATGAAGAGATATCCGCCGATCCGGGCGATAGCGAATCGCATACCCTCATCTAGATGGGTGCGAGCAAGCACTCGCCGCACGAAAATACGACGGAGCACTGCTTCGGAGACCAACACGAGCGCGAAGAGAAAAATGAGCTTTAGAATACTGAGGGTCGAGATGGGGTTCTCCCCCAAGCTGAAGAGTGGAAAGCGCAGAAACTCCAGCAGCTCTTGCAGATAGGCGTGAGACGATTCCATGAGGTAGATAGAGGATAGAAAAGCGCGGAGGGGATCAGGGGGACACGATGAACGGAGCAAAGACGCCTCGCTGGGCCGGAGGGAAACGTCCGATGAGTCGCACGCCGTGATCTAAAGATTCTTCCTCTTGAACGTGACCGACTTGATGGAGCCGAGCGATCACATCGTAGCGGTCGTGAGGAACGAGAAGTTCGGCACTCCCAAAGGTCTCACGGATGAGGTCGGTGCAGTGTTGGGCGAGTTCGGGAATACCCGCTCCGGTTTGCGCGGATAGAAATAGCGCATCGGGCACCAAGAGTTTGGCTCGGTGAATCTGCTCGGGGGTGGCGGCGTCGACTTTGTTGAAAACGGTCAGTTTAGGTCGATCGTCGGCGCCTAGTTCTTTGAGCACCTGGATGGTGGTCTTTTGATGTTCAGCAACGCTGGCCGCCGTGACGTCAAGCACGTGAATTAGAAATTCGGATACGATGGCTTCTTCCAGCGTGGCTTTGAAGGCTTCGACTAGGCCGTGGGGCAGACGCCGAATGAATCCGACGGTATCGGTGACGAGTAGCTTCTGGTTGCCGGGAAGGAGGAGTTGCCGAGTGGTGGGGTCGAGAGTCGCAAACAGCTTATCTTCGGCTATTACGTCCGAGCCCGTCAGCGCGTTGAGCAGCGAGGATTTACCGGCGTTCGTGTAGCCGACGATTGCGGCGGTCGGCACGGGGACCCGGCGGCGTTTGATGCGTTGGACTCCCCGGTGTTGCTGAACCTCTTTGAGCTCGCGTTTCAGTCTCGTGATCCGATCGCGAACGATGCGGCGATCGTTTTCGAGTTGAGTTTCGCCCTCACCACTCATGGCACCTTTTCCGCGTTGGCGAGATAGGTGAGTCCATGCGCGAGTCAAACGGGGCATGGAATATTCCATCCGCGCTAAGGCGACTTGTAGCACCGCTTCACGCGTTTGAGCGCGGTCGGCGAACACGTCTAAAATGACCTCTTGGCGGTCGATCACGGTGATCTCAGAGTCTCGCTCCCAATTTCGCTGCTGGGCCGGGGTCAGCCCTTCATCGAAGACAATAACATCACAGTCGAGCAGCCGTGCTTCCCCGATAATCTCTTCGGTTTTACCTTTGCCGAGGAGGGTGGCGGGGGTGGGTTTGCGGAGGTTGACCAAGATCGAACCGACGACGCCGATCCCGAGGTTCTCGACGAGCTCTTTCAGCTCGGCCAGAAGCTCTTCAGCTTCGCCAGCGACCATGTCGGGATTTTGCACGCCAACTAAATACGCGCGTTCAACGCGGAAGGGATCTGCTTTTTCGGGAGTGTTATCGAGGAAATCGGCCATAAAGGAAGTGCAATAGAAACGGTTAAGATGGCCTCAAAATCTAGCCGGGCGCAATCTTGCCGCCCGATATTTTTTGATCGGTGTTTTCTCGGTGGCCCCGAGATTTTTGGCTATTTTAGTCAGATCGGCGCTCCGAAAGGCTTATTTTACGTCGGTCGCCCTTCTTTTCAGACATATGCTTGATGAGACGTTCGTTGAATTCTTGCGCGGGATCGTGGCCGATTAATTTCAAAGCCTGAACTAGGGCAGCCACTTCCACGAGGCGAGCGATGTCCCGGCCGGGGCGAACGTAGAGGTCAACCTCTGGAACTTTTTGGCCAAGGATTTCATAGAAATTTTCCTCGAGGCCAGTCCTTTCTTCGACGACATCGGGAGTCCATTCATGGAGGGAGACGACCATATCGATCCGTTTGTCGAGGCGCACGTTTTTCACGCCAAACATTTCGGCGATGTTGATGATGCCGATTCCGCGGCACTCCATGTAACCTCGATTCAACTCGGGACTGGTCGCGATGAGGTCCCGCTCGTCGAGAAGTTTGATATGGGTGAGATCGTCCGCGACAAGGGAGTATCCGCGTTCGATCAAAGCGAGGGCACATTCGCTTTTACCGACTCCACTATCGCCGCGAATCATCACCCCGACTCCCTTAATATCCAGCATGGTGGCATGCTCAGAGGTGAAGGGGGCGAACTCGTTGTCGACATAGAGGGTCGCAAGATTGATCAGGTGGCGGGTGATCATCGTCGTGCGGAATAGGGGGAGATTCATTTCCGAACAGACCTTCAGCATGGACCGAGTCGCGACGTAATTGCGGGACAGGATGAAACAAGGGACCTGCCGTTTGGCCATTTCACGAAATACCTCCTCTTGTTTCTCGGCTGACACCGATTTGAGGTAGGTCATCTCTGCTGCGCCCAGAACCTGGATTCGTTTATTGGCAAAGTATTTAAAAAATCCCGTCAGCGCCAAAGCCGGTCGATTAATCGAACTTTCTTTAATCAAACGCTGAAGTCCTGATTTCCCGGTGACGATCTCGAGTTTTAATTTCTCTCGGTAGGTTTTGAAGAAGTAGTCGACGGTGATGCCGTTGAGGTAGCGAGGCATAATGGGGAAGGGTTCGAAGAATTAACGGAAGGTTTTAACCACGAAATTGAACGAATGAACATAATTGAACGAATGAACATCTCGATGGTGACATAATTTGAATATAATAATTATAAACGAGCGTTTGCTTTTTGTGGCACTCGTCTTCCACTTTAAGAACGAAAGTTGGCTTTCTTCCAATAATGAAAAAAACGTTCTCTAGAGTCTCAATTTGGCGTGGTGCATTTATTCTTTTGGGCGGAATGGTCCTGACGGTCTCTTTGGCCGCCAAGAGCCCGTTAGTCGTGCCTCCTGTTTTAACGGGGCCGGTTTACGACCTAAGAATGCAGAATGGGACGAGAGAATTTATTGATGGGCTCGTGACGCCGACCGGGGGCTATAACGGGGACTTTCTCGGACCGACGTTGATCATGAAAAAAGGCGACGATGTCGTGATGAATGTGACCAATGAAATCGGTGAGGTCACGACGACTCATTGGCACGGCATGCACGTTTCCCCGGAAGATGACGGCGGGCCGCACACGAAAATTCTACCGGGGGAGACTTGGTCACCCGCATTCACCGTTTTGGATGACGCGTCGACGATGTGGTATCATCCCCATCTGCATCATTTGACTAACCAACATGTGACCAAGGGGTTGGCGGGAATGATCTTGGTGCGGGATGAAATCGAAGCGGCCGCGGGGCTGCCCCTGAACTACGGAGTCGATGAGTTTCCCATCATTTTGCAGGACCGCCTGATCAACTTCGATGGTCAATTCATCGTGGGAGGTCTAGGGACCACTTTGATGGTCAACGGCACCATTGATCCTTACCTTGAGGTGCCGGCCCAGATGGTCCGATTACGAATGCTGAATGCATCGACCGAACGAGGTTACAATGTGGGACTTTCGAATGGGGAACCGTTTTATTTGATTGGGACCGATGGGGGACTGAGGGAATCTCCGTTGCCGATGTCGCGCATGCTGCTGACGCCGGGGGAGCGGATTGATGTGGTGGTGAACCTCAGCTCAGCGATCGGCACCACGGTGAATCTTGTCGCTTACAATTCGGAGCTGGAGGGCATTGACATCCCGGGATCGGCCAACGGCCCCGGAGACCGAAATGAGTTGGATGGAATGGATCTTCAGCTCGTGGAGATGAGAGTCGGTGCGGCAACCGATCAGCCCGTGACGACGCTGCGGGAATCAATTCACGTCGTGGCTCGCCCAACGGAAGCCCAAGCGACGACTCGTCGCATCGTGCGGATGACGGGCGCTCCGCCATCGCCGTTTTTGTTGGACGATCAGGCCTTTGATCACGGCGTCATAAATCAGACGGTGCAATTGAACGCGGTGGAGATATGGGAGATCAGCAATGAGACAAGTTATGCGCACCCGTTTCACATTCATAATGTGCAATTCTATGTGCTCGATATTGATGGTGAACCGCCGCCGCCTGAGCTATCGGGAAAGAAGGACACGATCTTGGTGAGAAGACGATCGACGATACGGTTTATCGCGATTTTCGACGATCACTCGGATAGCGATATTCCTTACATGTATCACTGTCATACTCTGACGCATGAGGATGATGGCATGATGGGGCAATTCATCGTGGTCGGTGACCCTCGCGCGCCGGTGCAGTTCGACGGGCCAGCGCGAGTGGTGAATCTGTCGACCCGAGCCCAAGTCGGTGGAACCGCGGGAACGCCGACGGCTGGGTTTGTGATCGCGGGAGCAGGCACCAAGAAAATGGTGGTGCGTGCGGTGGGGCCGCAGCTAAAGAATTTCGGGCTCACGACGGCGTTGGACGATCCCGATCTCGCCTTGTTTCGGGAAGGTAAGATCATCGCCAAACAAGACCAATGGTCCGCGCTCTACGGTGACTTATTTCAGTCATTGGGCGCGTTTGGCCTCGATGCTGGAAGCGAAGATGCGGTGCTCGTCAGCACGCTGGGACCGGGAGTTTATACGACGCCGGTGGGAGACGGAAACGGAACCGGAGTGATGTTACTCGAACTTTATGATTCAGATGGCACGAGCACCGGTCCCGAACTCACGAATGCGAGCACGATGGCTTTGGCGGGGGCGGGTGACGCGACGCTTAACGCGGGAGTCGTGGTGGCGGGGGTGGGCACCGTGAAACTGCTGGTTCGCGCCGTAGGACCCACTCTCGCGAGTCGATTTTCGGTTCCTGGTGCGATGACAGATCCCATGATTAGTTTGGTGTCGGGAGGGAGTATTATCGAGACGAACGATAATTGGAGTGAGGCCTCAAATCAGGCTGCGATTGAGTCGGCGTCTGCTACGGTGGGGGCGTTTCCTCTGGATTCCGGTAGTGGAGATTCGGCGATGCTGATCGAGGTGAGTGCGGGACCTTACACCATCGTAATCGAAGGGGTAGAGGGTGCGATTGGAACGGTATTGATGGAAATTTACCGCGTGCCTTAGCCGTAATCGGGCGGTGCGCCCAGGCTACATGTTGAAGTCTTTGCCGAGGTAGATTTCCCGAGCTTGCTGGTCTTGGATAAGGAAATCGCCGGGGCCGCTCGTGAGCACACGGCCCTGATGGATGAGGTAGGCGCGGTCGACGATGCGAAGCGTTTCGCGCACGTTGTGATCGGTGATAATGATGCCAATTCCCTTGGCCTTGAGCGAAAGGATGATGCGTTGCACCTCGGCGACGGAGATGGGGTCGATGGCCGCAAAAGGTTCGTCGAGGAGGAGGAATTTCGGCTGCGTTACGAGGGCGCGAGCGATCTCGAGACGCCGGCGTTCGCCGCCGGACAGGGTGAAGGCTTTTTGCGAGGCGACGTGAGTGAGGTTCAGTTCTTCAAGATGCTCATCAACGACGGTGCGGCGATTATGGCGGGGAATGGGGAGCGTCTCCACGATCGCGAGAAGGTTTTCAGCTACGGTCAATTTTCGAAATACAGAGGCTTCCTGCGGGAGATAGCCTAAACCGATCCGAGCACGTTCGTGCATCTTGAGCTTGGTCACATTGCGACCGTTGATGAAGACATCGCCTTGGGTGGCAGGGATCAGGCCGACTACCATGTAGAACGTCGTGGTTTTACCTGCGCCGTTGGGGCCGAGTAGGCCGACCACTTCGCCACCGTCGACCGAGAGATCTACCCCATCGACGACGGTGCGCTGGCCGAAGGTTTTTACCAAGCCTTTGGTTTCAATACGATGGGAGGCGGAATCGGTCGACATGGTAGGATCTGATTATTGATCGGGCGAAGTCTTTGAGTCGGCCTCGGGGCCGAGGTCTTTGACCGGGGGACCGGTGACTTTGGGGTTTTTGACCTCTAGTTTTCGCTGGCCGCGATGGAGGGTAATCTCACTGCCGGCGGCAATGAAATCGGAGCTGTGATCGATGACCACAGGGTTTTCGTAGAGCACGACGCGATCTTGATCGGGGAGAACCTCGGCGCGACCGCAGGTGGCCTCGCGATCGCCTTGGACGAGACGAACATTTCCTTCCGCCAAAAGGTATTTGAAGCCTTCGATGGTGCCGATGGTGGCGGTGGAGTCACCCGTGCGAGCCGCGACGATTTCGAGCCGGTCGCAGGAGATTTTCATATTTGTGCCAGTGAGAACGACGTTGCCGGTGCAGATTGCACGGGTCTCGTCGTCGGTGCTCGTCATCACGAGATCGTCGGCTCTGAGTTCGGTGCGCTGAGTCGGGACTTGAGCGAAACAAAGTGAACCGGTCAGGCAGCTGGCCATCAGGATATAGCGTGAGAAACGGAGCATCATTTTAGGTAGTCGGCCAAGTTGGCGTTGAAGATGATTTTGGCATTGCGGCGCAGGTGGATTTTTCGCTCTCGGTGGTCATAGCTCCAGTCTTCACCGAAGAGTTCCAGATCGTCGCGCACAAGTCGAACGGCCTCGGGGCCACCGACCAACTCGGAGTCAGGCTGAACGATGGCGACGGGAGCCATGAGCACCGATTCGACGGAGCGGTCGGCCTCGCCGGAAAACAAGGTGAGCGTCATGGATTCGAGTCGAACGGAGTTTCTATCCTGGAGATCGGCCGATCCGCCTTCGACTCTCATTTTATGGTAACCGGCGTCGCTGAAGAATGAGATCGAATAGTCTTTAACCGGCGCGGAGGTGGAGACACGGGCGGTTTCAGCAACGACGATTCCAACGGCGAGGAGGAGAGTCATTCCGATTTTGATCCAAGATTTGATCATACGTGAGTAGGCTGACCCTGGTGATGGAGAATTTGTTCACAGATTTCGCGAATTGCGCCGTGTCCAGCGAGTCGGGTCGTCATGCAGTCGGCGGCAGCGACGGCAGAAGGCATCGCTTGGGGAACCGTGATTCCGATGTTGGCCCAGCGCAGGGCACCGGCGTCGATGTCATCATCTCCGACATAGGCGCAATCGGCAGCGGTTAAACCGAGGGTAGCCGCAAGTTCACCCAGCGCGCTTTCTTTGTCGGCGCGGCCTTGAATGATATAAGGGATCTTCAGCTCGGTGCCCCGCACCGTGGTCGCGCCGGAGGCCCGACCACTGATCCATGCGACGATGATGTCTTGGCGAAGCAGGCGCACCATGCCGAGTCCATCGAGCACGTTGAAAGTTTTCGTTTCGATTCCGTCGGAGCTGACGTGGATCGAACCATCGGTCAGAACTCCGTCGACGTCAGTAGCGAAAAGCTTGATGGCGGACCAACGGGCGGCGGGAATATCGGTGAGAGTAGGCATGATAGGAGGGGATCAGCCGATCCAGTCAGCGATCCGGTTGATGACCGAATCACGGTTGGGGCGATAGGCATTTTCGAGTTCGGGAGCGAAAGGCACAGGCATGTCGTGGGCGGCCAGTCGCAGGGGGGGGGCCTCGAGGTCGAAGAAGTGATCCTCGGTGAGTTGGGCCACCAATTCGGCCCCAAATCCATGGGTGCGTCGGCCTTCATGCAAAACGATGAGGCGATGCGTGCGCGCCAAGGAAGCTTTGATGGCATCCAGCTGCAGCGGAGCGAGAGCACGAAGATCGAACACGTCGAAACCGAGTTCGTATTCGTCTTCGAAGTACGAAGCGACGTCGGAGGCGAGGTTCACCATTTCACCGTAGGTGACGAGGGTCGCAAAGTCCCCCTGGCGGGTGTGGCGGGGTTGCCAGACGTCGCGATAGTTGGGATCCCATTGGACGGGGGCTTTGGCGGCACGATAGAGGGCTTTATGCTCAAACAAGAGCACCGGATTGTCGTCCTCGTAGGCGGCGAGTAACGCGTTGAAAGCGTCTTGGGGCGTGCTGGGGTAAAGGGCTTTGATCCCCGGCATCGAGAGGAAGAGCGATTCGAGTTCTTGGGAGTGGAAAGAACCAAAAGTGAGTCCGCCGCCACAGGGCAGACGGAGCACGAGGGGGACTTTGGCGCCGGCGCGAAAATGGTAGGTCGCGGCGTTGAGGGTGATCTGGGTGGTTGCTTCGGTGGAGAAATCGGCGAACTGAAATTCTTCGATAGGACGAATACCGCCGAGCGCGAGACCGATGGCGTAACCGGTACAGGCACTTTCGGCGAGGGGGGTATTGAGAACACGACTACGACCGAACTCGCCGAGCAGCTTGTCGGTCACTTTGAACGCGCCGCCGTAGGTGCCGATATCTTGTCCCATCACCAGACTTTCGGAACGTTCGGTGAGGATTTTATGGAGGGCCTGGTTGAGGGCCTGAGCAGTATTGAGTGACTGCGGTTCAGCGGGGGTGGGCGACCACGGCATGGCTGGGGCCGGGGGGGCGAATACTTCGGCCAGCATGGTCTCGACCGATGCTTTGGGGCGGGCCACCGCGAGAGACACCTTGATGCAGGCTTCGATAAACGTAGCGAGTTCAGATTCGATGGCGGTGAGCTGATCGTTGAGTCCGACTGAACTGAGCTGCGCGCGATATCGAGGTAATGGATCGGCGGCGAAGAAGGCGTCGTTTTCACCGGGACGAAGGTAGTCGCAGGTATCGTAGGCGGCATGGCCGCGCAGGCGCAGCGTATGGGCTTCGATCAACTCGGGCCGGCCGGTGGTGCGGACGCGGTCGAGGGCGGCGGCGAAACCTCGAGCGGAGATGATGGGATCGGTCGCGTCGATTGACGATCCCTGCATTTGATAGCCAGCGGCGCGTTTCCAGAGTTCGGTATCGGCGGCGAATTGTTCGTCGGTCGGGGTCGAGTAGGCGTAGCGATTGTTTTCGATGACGAACAGAACTGGCAGCGAGAGTAAGGACGCTAGGTTCATCGTCTCGTGGATATCGCCGGTGGACGAACCGCCATCGCCGAAGAAAGTGATGCCGACGGCGGCGTGGCCTTGGCGGCGTTGCGCATCAGTGGCTCCGGCAACGTTGGACAGCATCGCGCCCAGATGACTAATCATGGGAAGAGAACGATTTACGGGGTCGCCGTGGTGGATGTTGCCCTCGCGAGCTTGGGTGGGGCTATCGGCGTTGGCGAAATACTGATTGAGATGTTCGCAGAGGTGCCCGCTCCAAATTAAGTGACCCCCGAGGTCACGGTGGGTAAATGAGACCACGTCGGTCGATTTATCGGCGAGGAGGGAGAGGGGGATGATGAGTCCTTCATTGCCTTGACCGCCAGTGACGGTGCCTTTGATGAGGCCTTGGCGGAAGAGCTCGAGGATCCTGTTGTCGGTCTGGCGCGCCAACTGCATCCAGGCGAAGAGCCGCAGTTGGGTATCGACCTCCAAAGGAGAAAGGTCAGCGGTCTTGAGTTGCGGTTGGGCGAGGATCGCGGGAACGGCCGGGTAATCCATAATCAAGCGCTCACGTTGGGCACGGGCGGGGTGAGTGTGAAGGGCAAATCCTTCGAAGAGTGAGAAGTCCCTTTTTTGCTCCCGAGAGGGAGGAAGACGGGAAAGCGACTGGCTTAGGTCATTTCCGATCGAGATCTGAAGCTAAATTTTCAGCGACTGCCCGGGAGAAAGGACTTTTACGGCTCGTTGGCGAGCGGCCGCAGCCTGGGCAAAAGCAGCCGCATCCTGGGTGATGGGGGGCCAGGTGTTGAAGTGCATGGGAACTGCTAGTTTTGGCGCTAGAAAGTCGAGCGCGTCGAGGGCGTCGGCTGGTCCCATCGTGAAATTATCGCCGATAGGCAGGAGGGCTAAGTCAAGGCCGTGGCGGCCGATGAGCTTCATGTCGCTAAAAAGGGCGGTGTCACCGGCGTGGTAGATTCGTTTTCCCTCTGCTTCGATCACGATGCCGCAGGCGGTGCCCAGGTAGATGGGATTGGCGCCAGCATTTAGGCTAGAGGTGTGGATGGCAGGGGTGAGGGCAACTCGACCGAAAGGGAAATCAAAGCCTCCGCCGGGATTCATGCCGTGGGTAGTGAGTCCCTGAGATGAGAAATATTCGGCGATCTCGTAGTTGGCGATGATGGTCGCCTGGTTGGCCCGAGCAATTTCAGCGGCGTCAGCGGTGTGGTCTTCGTGTCCGTGACTGAGTAGGATGTAGTCGCATGAGATCTCGGCCGCGGTGGTCGTCGCTTGCGGGTTTCCGGTCAGAAACGGATCGATCAGCAATCGGTGCGTGCTGGTTTCGATCAGAAAGGTCGAGTGACCGTAGTAGATGATTTTCATGGGAGCGGGCGCGAGGAATTAAACGGCGTCGATTTTCTCAATGCGGCGGGAATGGCGACCGCCCTCGAAGGGAGTGGCGAGCCAGACGCGGACGATATGGAGGGCCTCTGCGGCGGTGACGGTGCGTTCGCCGAGGGAGAGAACGTTGGCGTCGTTGTGGGATCGATTCCAGATGGCGACCTGCTCGTTCCAGCAGAGGCCGCAGCGAATGCCTTTTACGCGATTGGCGGTGATGGCCTCTCCGTTGCCTGAACCGCCCAGGATGATACCGCGTTCATACTCACCGGCGGCGACGGCGAGAGCGACGGGCCGGATGAAGTCTGGATAGTCACACGACTCATCGGAGTAGGTGCCCAGATCGCGGACGGTGTGGCCCTCCGTGAGGAGCATAGCGATGATCTGGGCCTTGTAAGCGAATCCGGCGTGGTCGGAGCCGATGGCGATGGAGAATTTATTGGGCATGAGGGTGAAAATCAGTGGGACAGGGGGCGAAGCGTCGGATGGGGGCAATCAAGCAAGGGTTTGCTCAGTGAGCTCATTGGTTTCCGGTGACTTCTCGATGTCAATACGAGCGCGTAGAGGGGCGACTAATTTTCGGACGTCGGGCTCGAGTAGAAGGTTATCCTGCCCTTGGGCTACATGGTCCGCAGTAAATACGAAGTCACGGGTTGATTTGGCGCTTTTGACGCGTCTGGAGCTGGCTAGGTGAGCTCAGCCCGTTGATGAACAGGACTTTTGGGGTTTCATGAGAATGTCCCTTTCGGTGCGGAATCGCTTCGACCCGGGCGAACGCGGCATGGGGCCAAGTCCGAGGGGGCGGGGAGATTCGCGGGCTTGACGTGAGGGGGGATTGCAGGGCCCTCTGGAACCATGCCTACACCCAGCAGCGAAAATTTTAGCGACTACAAAACCGCGGAGTCGAAATCGTTGGAGATTCTAGCCGCGATGAAACAGACCAGCCCGAAAAAGGTAGATATCGAACTCGCGTTGCTGGTCGCGATTTTCGAACTGCACAAGGGAAGCGTGCCGGCAGCTACGGTTGGTAAAATTGTGCAAAGCCATCTAGAGACGCTGGTGCCCTTCTATAGCCAGTCATCGACTGGTAACGAATAAGGGGCAGGCCAAGGAGGGCGCGAGGCGCGCCAGAACCTCGAAAGGAAAGGCATCAGGTCTGCCAGCGCCAGGCTTCGGCCCACCACTGGAAGCCTTGGCCTTGGGAAACGATGTGACCAATACCCGGCCAAGGGAGATGGAAACCGAAACAACGGGTGTGTTTTGCGGCGGCTTCGGCCCAGAATTTTTGCCGTGTCACCACCGATTGTTCGGGATCATGATCGAAGGCGATCGTCCAGGTTGGATCCGCAAACATCAGCAGGTGATGATGCGCGAGGTCCATGAGGTGGAGAAATTCTTCACCACCGGAGCGAATGCGGAAACAGGTGTGTCCGGCGGTGTGGCCAGGGGCCGCTTCGACGGTGACGAGGCCACCGAAGAGTTGGCTGCCGTCCTGCAAAGGCACGGTCACGGAATCGAGAATATCGAATTTCTCGCGGGCGCTCTTGATCATGTTGGGGAGCGGCTTTTTTTTCCGTTTTGATTTTGAGAAATCGGGATTCTTACTACGCCAGAATTCCAGTTCCGCCGGGAGCACGTGAAACGCCGCGTTGGGGAAGGCTGGTTTGCCGTCGATGATAAAGCCATTAATGTGGTCGCCGTGAGCGTGGCTGAGGAAACCGGCAGTGATCTGTTCAGGGGTGATCCCGATGGTTGCTAGCCCCTCGTAAAGCCAGCCCATGCGAGGATTATCGCGTTCGCCAAAGCCAGCATCGAAAAGAATTACTTCGTGCCCATGACGCAGCACGAGAATGTTGACGTAAAGCGGAATGGCCCCGGCGGGTTCGCCATGTTGTTGCATGACTGCTGCCATCGCAGGGTGTTGCTCGCGGGGCCAAATCAGGTCGAGGCCATCGTTGAGCATGGAGTTGGCATCGCTGATGGACCAGGCCTCAACTTCCCCAATGCGGAATGGATAGATGAACGGTTCGCGAAAAGCGGCCGGAGCCTCCGTCGTTTTGGCGGAGACCGCATGAGAGGTGCCAAGGAGTGCTATAGCCCCAAGCGAGTTGCCGACGAATCCGCGGCGTGAAATAGAAGGGGTAAGGGGCATGGAACGAACGGGGTGAAAGTTAGTCGAAGAGATTCCAGAATCTAGTTTCGTCCGAGAGATCGTCAAGGAGAGCGTCGGGCTGGTGGGGGGTAAGTTGAGCTGCGGTGTGGTGCCCGGTGGTCACCGCAAGGGTGCGGACGCCGATGACTTTGCCGCACTCGATGTCGTGAGGGGTATCGCCGATAATCCAGACGTTGAACGGATCGAATTGGTGATTCGCATGGGCCGCCGCACGACGCAGGGCGTGGGGACCGAGGTCGTTGCGCACGGCGCTGTCATCGGCGAAAGCTCCGAAGGGGAAGTGATGCCACAAGTCGAAGTGTCCGAGTTTGATTTTGGCCCCTCGCTCGAGATTGCCGGTGAGCAGACCTTGCACGACATCGGGACGAGCCGCGGCTTCGGCAAGCCGATTGCGGACACCGGGCAGAACTTGGGCTGATTGTGCGAGATGGTTGGGCAGTTCGGCTAGATAGGCGTCGATGAGTCGATTTGCGAGAGAGGGAGAAGGCTCAACGTCATACTTGGCGAAAATCGCTTGGGTGATCCACTGGTCAGTGCGACCGGCCCAGTCGATGTCGGACAAGTCCACATCGAACTCCAGGATGTTCGACAGCGAGTTTTCAAGTGAACGCATTCCAGCGCCGCCGGAAGCGAGGATGGTGCCATCGATATCCCAAAGGAGGAGTTTCATAAGAAATAGTGAGTCGTGCGGGACGCGGGGCGAGGGCCCGTATTTTCTAGACCGGCCAGCGATCGGCTTGGGCTCAGATTTTGACGTGGGCTAATAGAGCTTGTTCCTCCGCGGCGGGCAATGGATCGCCGTCCACTTCAAGGATCCGGAGGGCAAAGGGCCCGAGTTGCTCGGCGGGAATCTCAACTTTGCCGATCCCCTCGCGCCATTGGATGATGGGAAGCCCCCATTGTTTGTTCTCAAGGATGACGCGGGCATAGGCACGTCGCATAGCGCGTAGTTGATCAGGGCGGGTCTCTTCCTCGAAGCGAAGGGCTGCGGGCTCCTCCACAGCGGCGTCAGACGGTCCATTCATGCACGAGACATTTGCGGATTGTTCGACGATGGCAAGTCGCCTCGCGTCGACCGTGGAGCAGCGTTCAATAATCGGCGTTAAGTCACCCTCTCCCCACCGAGGCGAGCGAGAGTTTCCCGGAGACTTAAACCAACGTCCTCTAGGATTTACGCTCTATAAACTTAGCGACAGAAAAATTTTAACCACGGATTACAGGTATGTGGTCAATCAAGAGGATTGTGGTAAAAGAGTAGATTGGATTGATATTATTTGGTCTTCAACAAAGGCGGTTCGGTTGTTGAAGCCCATTTGTTTGATTTGAGCTTTGCCCAGGACGGTGGCCAGTTTGAGGAGTTTTTGAGTGAGGTGATCAGAGGCTTCAAGTAGTGGAGTAAAATGGTCATGCAGGAGGTGCCAGATGGAGACGGTGAGTTTGCGTGCGACTGCAGCGGCGGCGATGTTACGGGATTTGGTCACGAGGAGTTTCCAGCCCCAGCGATGCAGGGGAGAGTTTCGTTGATTGAGGGCATTTTGAGCGCTTTGTAAAAGCAGGGCGCGCACGTCGCCGCGGCCGGTGCGTCCGATGCCGCATTCGCGGCCTTGGGAGTTATTACCAGACTGCACTTTGCGTGGAGAGAGGCCAAAGTAGCCGACGAGTTTCTTGGCGGTGGGGAAGCGGTGGATGTCGCCGATCATGGCCATGAGGGCAAAGGCGACGCGGTGGCGCACGCCCATGAGGCGCCACAGGCGGGCCCATTGGGGATGGGCCGCGAGTTCTCTAACCATGAGTTGTTCGTAGCGTTTGCGGCGCACTTCGCCTTCCCACAGTTGGTTAAACTTTTGAGTGATCAGTTCGCGTTGCAGGTCGCTCCATGACGTGGCGGCCAGGGAGGTGGCCATTCCACTGGGTTGGGTCAAGCGCGTGCCTTTGGGTAGGCGCACGCAGTGTTCGTTGAGGAAGGAACGGATGCGACTGCGGCACCGGGTGGTGTCTTTGACGGCGTTGCGGTGAGCGAAGAAGACTTCGCGGCGCTCGCGGGTGACGCTGTCGGGTTGCCAGACGGCTTTGGCGAGGCCGCTGAGGTAAACGCGTGCGAGCTTCACCGCACTGTGCCGGTCGTCTTGGCAAAAGTTGTCGCGGATCTTACCGGCTTGGGCGCTTTCGAGCACGATGGCGGTGTAGTCCAAAGCGTGGAGTCGCGCGGCGATTTCGAAGCTGTTGCCAGAGGCTTCGAGCACGAGGGTGTCACCAGCGCGCAGGTGCTTTTTGGCCCACTTCTCTAAGTCGGCGGTGGGTTGGCGGTCGTGCACCCAGGCACACGCGGCTTGCGCCGGATCGGACCCGATTAGGGCCGCCGCCGCGAAGACGTCCGGATGCATGTCGAGGCCTATGATACGTTTGCTTTTCATCTTAGTTTTCCTTTGGTTTTGATGATGTTAAGCAGGCGGCGAACTGAGAGCAGACGGCCACAGGACAATCAGGTATTCGGTTGTTCACCATGTGGGTGCGTTTCCGTCGGCGCTCAATCACAGATGCGGAGAGTAATTCCAATGAAATCATCGAGCGTCTCCAGTTGCCGCCCGCAGGTTGTCTTACGCTAAAGTCACCCACGAGTTGGTTCCTATGCTGCCAGTCGCCGCCTTGCTTAACAAATTTTTTGTTCACGGATTGGACTCATACCATCACAGATAAATACCGGATACCAATCCCTACTCCGCTGCCTTTTATCTGGATCGGATCCGTGATGGTCAAAATATTGGCTGAAGGTTTTGCGTTGCGTCTGTCCGCCGAAGCCTTGGCGAAGGTGGCTGATTAAAGTTTAAGAGCTTCGGGATACTGGTATTACAAAATTGATGTTGGTTGAATCGGCCAATCTTGCCGGACCGAAAATCGCCAACTTCGTGAATTATTTGATCAGCGATACTCCGTGACCTCTGTGACTCAATCTTATCGCAGAATTTAGCAAAAAATGATCCTCAATCAGGGAAGCGAAATCCGGATCACAGGGCGTGGAGGGCGCTTTTGCTGACGGCGAGGCCGGCTTCCTTTACGGCCTCACTCATGGTGGGGTGGGCGTGGACGGTGCGGGCGAGGTCTTCGGCACTGCCGCCGTATTCCATATGGGTCACGATTTCACTGATGAGCTCGCCCGCGTTGCGGCCGAGGATTTGGGCACCGAGAATTTTGTCGGTGGTGGCATCGGCGATGATTTTGACAAACCCGTCGGCCGCGTCATTGGCGTGAGCGCGGGCATTGGCGGCGAAATTGAATTTGCCGACGTTGACTTTGATACCGGCTTTTTTGGCGGCGTCTTCACCGAGCCCCACGGTCGCGACTTCAGGGTCGGTGTAGATGACGGCGGGCATGAGATCCCAATTAATGTGACCGGCTTTTCCGGCGATCCATTCGGCGACGGCGACGCCGTCTTCCTCGGCCTTGTGCGCGAGCATGGGGCCGTCGATCACATCACCGACGGCGTAAACGTTGGCGGCAGTGGTCTTGAGCTGAGCGTCGACTTTGATGCGTTTTTTCTCGGTGAGTTCGATCCCTGCTTTCGCGAGATCGAGTCCATCGGCGTAGGGCCGGCGGCCCACGGCGACGAGGACCTTATCGGCGGGGAATTCGAGGACTTTGCCATCGCGCTCGGCGGTGAGGATGCCGTCTTTGAATCCGGTGACCTTGGCGTTGACCTCGATTTTGAGACCCTGAGCTTTGAGGATACGGGTGAAGTTGCGTACGATATCGGCGTCGGAGGCTCCGGCGATTTGCGGGAGGAATTCGACGATTGTGACGTCGGATCCGAGTCGGGCCCAGACCGAGCCAAGCTCTAGGCCGATGGCACCTCCACCGACGACGATGAGTTGCGGGGGCACGGCGGTGAAGGAGATGGCTTGGTCGGACGAAACGATGGTCTCACCGTCGAAAGGCATGAAGGGGAGTTCGACCGGGGCGGAGCCGGTTGCGATCACGATATTCCTACCGGTGAGGGATTGGTCGCCAACTGCGATGGTGGTGGCGGAGGTGAACTTGGCTTCGCCGGTGAAGACGGTGATTTTGCGGGCCTTAGCGAGCAGACTGATACCGCCCGTCATTTTGTCCACGACGCCTTGTTTCTTCTGGAGCATCGCGGCGACATCGATCGACACACCGTCAATTTTGATGCCGTGTTCGGCAGCGTGGTGCTGGGCAAAAGCGAAGTGCTCGGAAGATGCGAGCAGGGCCTTGCTCGGAATACACCCGACGTTGAGACAGGTGCCACCGAGGCTTTTACGTTTATCGACAAGCGCGACTTTAAGACCGAGCTGAGCGGCGCGAAAGGCACAAACGTAGCCGCCGGGACCGGCGCCAATGACAATGAGATCGAAGGAGGATGAATCAGACATTTTTGGACACAGAGTTCGCGGAGGATGCACAGAGATCACGGAGTAGGGAGGACTCAGTGTCCTCCGGGCTGCTCGATATTCTCGGTGACTGATGCTTAAATTTCCAGCAGGAGACGGGTAGGGTCTTCGATGGCTTCTTTGACTTTAACCAAGAAAGTGACGGCTTCTTTGCCGTCGACGATGCGGTGATCGTAACTCAGAGCCAAATACATCATCGGACGGATGACGACTTCGCCGTTCACGGCCATGGGGCGGTCGTTGATGGCGTGGAGACCGAGGATCGCGCTTTGGGGGGCGTTGAGGATCGGGGTTGAGAGCATCGAGCCGAAGATGCCCCCATTCGTGATGGTGAATACCCCACCGTTGAGATCGGCTAGGGTGATCTTGCCGTCGCGGGCGCGGCCGGCGACTTCGGCGATAGCGGACTCGATGCCTGCCATGGTGAGGGAATCACATTCCCGGATGACGGGGACCATCAGGCCCTTCGGGGTAGAGACTGCGACGCCGACATCGTAGTAGTGATTGGTGACGATTTCGTTGCCTTGGATCTGGGCATTGACGCCGGGAACTTCTTTGAGCGCGTGCACGACGGCTTTGGTAAAGAACGACATGAAGCCGAGCTTGAAGCCGTTCTTTTTAACGAAGGCGTCTTGATACTTTTTGCGCAGGTCCATGACGGCGGACATGTCGACTTCGTTGAAGGTCGTGAGCATGGCTGCTTCTTGCTGCGCGGCCACAAGACGTTCGGCGATCTTGGCCCGGAGGGGAGATATTTTTTTCCGAGTCTGCTTGGTTTCAGCGGAAACTGAAACTGATTTTGGATGGGGGATTTCGGATTTTGGATTTGCTGGCGCAGGGGTGGGGGGGGCTGTTTTTTCCGGAGCGGGGGCATCGGCGGCTTTGAGCATGTCGCCCTTGGTGACTCGACCGTCTTTGCCAGTGCCCTCGACAGCGGTGGGATCGATGCCGGACTCCTCGGCGAGGCGTCTCACGGCGGGGGAAGGTGCCGCGGCCGATTTTGGCTTCGACTCGGACTCAGGCTCGGACTTGGCAGGTGATTCTTTCGCGGGAGCGTCTGAAGACGAGCTGGCGGCGGTGTCGATGGTCGCGACGACGGCGCCGATTTGAACTTCGTCACCCTCGGCAACTTTTAGGCTAATCACGCCGGCGGATTCGGCGGTGCCCTCGGAAGTGATCTTATCGGTTTCGAGTTCGAACAGAGCTTGGCCGGCTTGGACCGTGTCGCCATCGGCGACGTGCCAAGTGGCGAGAATTCCTGATACGATGGATTCGCCGAGCGGCGGAATTTTAACTTCGAGAGACATGGTGAAAATGGAGGGAGGGGAGGATTACTCGGGAAAGAGAACGAGGTTTACAAACTGAAGGCTTCCATCAGGAGGACGGCGAGTTCGCGTTTATGGAGGGTGAGGGCACCCACGGCGGGGGAGGCGGCAGCGTCGCGGCCAGCGTAACGTGGTTTGGTGCCGAATATCTCTTCTAGTTGGGGGGCGATGTAGGTCCAGGCGCCCATGTTTTGGGATTCCTCTTGGCACCAAATCAGGCGAGCGCCGCGGTATTGATCGGCGAGCTCAATCATCTTGTCTCGGTGCAGCGGATACAGCTGCTCGAGGCGAATGATGGTGGTGTCGGTAATTTCCTTGGATTGGCGATAGGCATCGAGGTCGTAGTAAACCTTGCCGGAGCAGAAGATGATGCGTTCGACTTTCTCGACGGGAGTGGGGTCGAGGAGGATTTCTTGGAAGCTGGTGTCGCCGACAAACTCCTCAACTTTCGAAACGGCGACCGGACTGCGCAGCAGTGACTTGGGCGACATGACGATGAGGGGTTTGCGGAAATCGCGATGAATCTGACGGCGCAGCACATGGAAGAAATTTGCGGGCGTGCTGATGTTGCAGACCTGAATATTATCTTCGGCGCAGAGTTGGAGGAAGCGTTCGAGACGGGCCGAGGAGTGCTCCGGACCTTGGCCTTCGTAGCCGTGAGGCAGCAGGAGGACGATGCCGGAGACGCGTTGCCATTTTGATTCAGAGGAGGAAATGAACTGATCGATGACGACTTGAGCGCCATTGGCGAAGTCACCGAATTGGGCTTCCCACTGGCAGAGCATATCGGGGTAGTCGAGGGAGTAGCCGTAGTCGAATCCCAGCACGGCGGCCTCCGAAAGGAGCGAGTTGTAGACGCAGAGTTTACCTTGGCCTTCGCGGACGCGATCAAGCGGGGCGTAGCGCTCGCGGGTTTCGGCGTCGTAAAGGTAGGCGTGCCGTTGGCTGAAGGTGCCGCGGCGGCAGTCTTGGCCGCTGAGTCGGACGGGAGTGCCTTCATGGAGCAAGGTGCCCCAAGCGAGGGACTCGGCGTAGGACCATTCGATGGGACCACCGGCCGCGAACGCTTTGGCACGATTGTCGAGGAGTCGTTGGATCTTCTTGTTTACGTTAAAGCCGTCGGGGGTGTGGGTGAGGGCATGGGCGACTTTGGCGAGCACTGCGGGATCTACGCCAGTGATCACCGGAGCATGATTGTATCGCGGCTGAAAGATGGCGGTGGAACCCCGGAATTGATCGTGCGCTTTTTGGGCGGCGGTGCGGGCGGCATCGACCTCTTTGGCTTTTTGGAAGGCGGCCTCCATCGCGTCGGTATATTCGGCGGCGATGGCGTCGGAGTCGGCTTGGGTGAGGCTCCCCTCGGCGATCAATTTATCGGTGTAGATTTTCGAAACTAAGTCGTGGCTGCGAATCGACTTATACATCAACGGTTGGGTGAACGCGGGTTCGTCGCTCTCGTTGTGGCCGTGGCGACGGTAGCAGACCATGTCGATGACGACATCGCGTTGGAATTTGATGCGAAACTCGAGGGCGAGTTGGGTGACATAGCAGACGGCTTCGGGATCGTCGCCGTTGACGTGAAACACGGGGGCTTCGATGAGCTTGGCGACGTCGGTGCAGTAGCGCGTGGAGCGGGCGTCGGCGGGATTGGTGGTGAAGCCAATCTGATTGTTGATCACGAAGTGGACCGTGCCGCCGGTGCGGTAACCGGGAAGTTGGGAGAAGTTGAGGGTCTCGGCGACAACGCCCTGGCCGGCGAAAGCGGCGTCACCGTGGATGAGAACAGCGCAGACTTTGCGCCGTTCAAGATCCCCGCGAATACGCTGGCGGGCGCGGGCCTTGCCCTGGACGACGGGGTTGACGATCTCGAGGTGAGAGGGATTGGCGGCGAGGCGGACATCGACTTTTTTGCCTTCGCTGGTGGCGAGTTCGGCTTCGTAACCGAGGTGGTATTTGACGTCGCCGTCGCCGCCGACGGCGTCGGGGATGTAATTCTCAGAGAACTGGTCGAACAGCACATCAAACGGCTTGCGCATGATGTTGGAGAGAATGCTGAGGCGTCCACGATGGGCCATACCGAGCACGATTTCTTCGATGCCGAGTTCGGGGCACTTTTCGAGGAGCATGTCTAAGGCGGCGATCGTGGTTTCACCCCCCTCGAGGGCGAAGCGTTTCTGCCCGACGAACTTCGTATGGAGGAATTTCTCGAACAGCTCCGCTTTGTGGAGCCGGCGCAGAATGCGACGTTTCTGGAAAGCAGTGAAGGACGGCTGGTTGTTGCACATCTCCATGCGGTACTGGAGCCAGTCGCGGGCTTCCATTTCGCCGACGTGCATGTATTCGACGCCGATGGTGCGACTAAAAGTCTCGTTGATGGATGAGACGATATCGCGGAGTTTCATCCGCCCTCCACCCTTGTAGCGGGTGAGGGTGTAGGTGTTGTCGAGATCAGCGTCGGTGAATTCGAACGCCTCGAGGGCAAGTTTGGGATGGGGCGCAGGGGGCGGGTTGAGCGGATCGAGGTGAGCCTGGAGATGCCCGTGGGAACGGTGGGCATTGATGAACCGGATCGCCATCACCTGCTTGCGGCTGTCGTTTAAATTGACGCCGGCGGCCTCGGCACTGGCGTTCGTGAGCGCTCCACCTTCGTGGCCTAGCGTGAAGCCTTGGAAAAAGGCCTGCCAGGTGGCGTCGACTGAATCGGAGTCAGCTAGCCATTGTTCGTAGAGGGTCTCAAACGCCGCAGCATTGGGCCCGGTGGAGAGGGAGGATAGGTTCATGGTCGATAGAAAATAAAAGCAAACGGACCGACGAGCGAGGGCTGGGTCGGAAGTTTGCTTTCAGGGAACTGTCGCGGAGTCGAAATTTGATGAAAACAGGACAGCAACGATCGCGTTAACTCAAGTGCGATCGGGGAGGGAATATTGGGCAAAAGTTGAAGTGTGAGATTGTCTAACCCTAGGTGGGCGGGACATTAATTGTGCTATTGATTTTATGGAGATAGAAATAAAGCGATCCCTCGACGCCCTAATGGCGGCAATAGCGGCCTCAGAAGGCCAAGTTATAGCCAGTGAAATGGCCAAATTGGATGATTTTTTGGCGAAAGGCCACGGGACTTTGCACCCGCAGTTGCTGCATTTCCTGCAGAACCGGAGTTACGCTAAGGCGTTGATGTTCTTGGGCGGAGAATCGGATATTCCTGTCGGGGTCTGCGGAGGCCGGGCGGGGAAAAGCTGAAGAGCTGAATGCTGAAAGGCTGAAATATGAACAGAATGAGCAAGCACGGTAGCAAAGTATCCACTGATGGTGGCGATGAATTGGGGCATAATCCGTTCGCTGCGTTGGGTGGGCTGGGAGATCTGCCGGCCGGTCCGGCTGAGTCGGCACCCGTGGCGTCGAAGCCGGGGGGAGGGAATGCGAGCTCGTCCAAACGAGGGCAGGCGAATAAAAATCGTGGTCGAGTGGAAATTCGCCGTCTGACGGGAGGGCGAGGAGGTAAAACGGTGACTGCGGTATCGGGTTTTGTGGGGATCGGGGAAGCGGAAAAGAGTCAACTCGCGAAGAAGATGCAAAAGTCGTGCGGGGCGGGTGGCACCGTCAAGGACGGGCAGATCGAGATCCAGGGCGACAAGCGCGACGTGGTGGCCAAGCTTTTGACGGAGGCTGGGTTTCGGCCGGTGATGGCGGGCGGGTGAGGCCCCGTCACTACCGCAGTAGGATTGGGTCACAGCGGACACAGAGCCGGGGGAGAGTTCACGGAGGGGGAGCATGGTCTTTTGTTTTAGAAAGAAGAAGAGATGGCGCGCAGGGCGATTTTGGGGGAGTGTTGGCAGGATTCGAAGACTTGAGGCAGAGGTCGGTCGG